>Ga0055584_100001906_pt1 | contig 20510 bp, 17 predicted proteins | sample OSDHelmetaG_FD_58716 | JGI IMG/M metagenome (GOLD analysis project Ga0055584, IMG submission 58716) | Pelagic marine sediment microbial communities from the LTER site Helgoland, North Sea, for post-phytoplankton bloom and carbon turnover... | ecosystem: Environmental > Aquatic > Marine >...
ATTGTGTGGAATGAACAAGCGGTGATCGATGATTTATCCGGCTCGCCCAATTTCTGGAACAAGGCCCAGATCCGTCACAATATTTTGCGAAAACTGAATGCGGATGCATACGAGGGTTCGGCATGGGATCGCGACTCCATCATGCATTACCAGTTCAAAGCAGGCCTGATCGTCAAACCGGAAGGATTTCGAAACCAAGCCTTAATCCCAGCGCCTGGTTTGTCAGCGACGGATATTGCAGAAACGCAAAAGTTTTACCCGCCGCAGGAGGCCGAACTTGCCGAACTGCGTCCTTTTGAGGCCCACCAAATTCGAATCGAACCTGGTGAGCAAGTCGACTATCAGATTCGACCGACCTACTCGCGTGAGTACACCATCCAATCGTTTGGCCAACTAGACACCGTCATGGCGCTTTTTGAAGTCATCGATGGGGAGGCACGCTTTTACGCAGGCGACGATGATAGTGGCAGCGGCCTCAATGCCAAACTTAGGGCGAGGCTGTTCCAAGGACGAAACTACATATTGCGAACCCGCATTTACTACATCCAATGCGGGCCTGATGATGTGGTGAGCTCGCCCGCGTAACAATGTCGCTGATCGTGTAATTGAACATCTATGCGACACACAGGGAGGGTTCGATAGCTGACGCGTGTTGTATCAAGATATAAGTACAAGTCCTTGATAAATTCACAGGCGTGCGCAGCGCCACGAGATTGACGACCAAGCGCAAGCGGGAGGAGCGTTTCGCTTCTCCCGCACTACCTGCGCACTAGCCAATACTGCGGAGCATACGGAAAACAAACCGCGTGTTAACGCTTCGTTGAGACAGCCCGCGCGAGTTTGTTGCATTGAGCTATGCGTCGGGACAGTACACCTACACAAGTCAGGCGGACGGCGACGCTCGCGCCAGCCGTTCAGTAATGCACGATTTGATAAAAGAAGTTGTTTCGTAGATCCGCTGATCTTGACGTTGCGCGCAACGCTGCTCTGGTGCTCGGTGTTGTCAAAGTCCAGGGCGCTACGCTAGTAGACGCGAAAACGCCTGGAGGTGCACATTCAAACGCCGCAATAGTCGGCTGGATGAAAGGTGCCTACGAGCTACTGACTCTCGAGAAATTCCCGTAGTAATTCCGCCGCATCACGCTTATCGCGTAAATCAGAAAACGCATGCCACCACAACTGGCAGTTGTGGCCATGAGGCGTTTTCTGGACAAACGTGCGCCCTTTAAATACACCTCCAAATTGTCCATTTCTGTGCAAAATTTCAGACACATCTAACGGCACATGTTAACAAACAGGTAGTGTGTTCCATCGCATCACGTTCAGACCAGCCAGATCTAGGTCAGTGAGTATCATAGACTTGCCAAGAGCAGATCCCAGCATCAATACGTGTCTACTATAGTCGTCGCCTGTTCTATGTTCAGTCGGGCTAAAAAGAAACGTTTCAAAAACGTCAGACGAACACGGTGGTAGGTCGCTGCGGTACTCGACCTATACAAACGAACTAAATCGCTTTCGGGAGAAAGAACACTATGTGGAAACCACTACTAGCTGGATTAGCACTTGCGGGTGTCGCCGCGTTGCCTGCGCAAGCCGCCGACGAATTTCCCGGGGACAAAACCATTGAAGTTGTCATTCACGCTAAATACGGCGGCGGCACAGATACCACCGCACGCATGATGATGATCCGCACACGCAGAATTCTCGGCACTGACCTGATCGTCGTATCCAAGCGCGGCGGTGGTGGTGCTGCAGCGCAAGCATATGTAAAAGGCAAAGACGCCGACGGCTATACACTGATGGCGCTGACGCAAACTCATCTGTATACGATGGCACGCGGCAAAGGCGGTATGGAAATCAACGATATGGTTGGCGTCGCCCGTGCAATGGACGACCCAACATTCATCGTCGTCCAACAGAGCAGCTCATTAAAAACCCTCGCAGATTTGATCACGGCGTCGAAAAAGAAAGCACTTAACTGGGGTGTCGGCGAAATCGGATCCACCGAGCACATCGGCCTGTTGCAGTTCGCCAAAGTCGCTGGCATCAAAGTCAAAGCCATTCCATTTGGCAGCGGCGCACAAATGGTGCAAGCGCTGATGTCTGGCGCCATTGATGCAACCTTACCTAACGTGTCAGAAGCGCTGAGTCAGGTCCAAGATGGCACCTTCCGGCCCCTTGCTGTAATGAACGAAAAACGTCTGAACGACCATAAAGATGTACCCACCACATTTGAATTGGGTTATCCGGTCAAAACTTCGACCACGCGCGGCTATGCAGTCAAAGCAGGCACGCCGGAGGCCATCATCCAGAAGTTGTCTGATGCACTGACAAAATCTATGAAACACAAAACCTTCGGCAACTACCTGCGTAGTTCCGGGTTGAATCCAGAAGATAGTGTTGCTGGTTGGAAAGTCTGGGATAAGCAGTTGAAAGACGAATACGCTAACGCTAAGGCGGCGATGTCAGAGCTTGGCCTGTAGCACGGCACAGATGGAAACATCCGCTGTTACAAAACGGCGCTGGGTCCACCCTGTGGACCTGGCGCTGAGCGTCGCGATACTGAGTGCATGCGCATACGTCTATTATTTGACCGCAAATTTTGAAGAGATGTCGCCGTTGTTCGTCGACAACCTGCCGCCGCAATGGTTTCCGCGACTGCTGCTATGGGTTATTGCCTTTCTGGCGTTACTGATGCCGTTTGAGCACGCGGTACGCGTCGCGCGTGGCGGCAGCGGTATGGATGGCGAGCGCAAGAACACCGTCAAGCCTATCGCCTACATCACAGTGGCAACGATGCTAGTCATTGTGTCGGTCTCGCAGTTGCTTGGAACCTTCCTGACACTGTTGGCTGCATGTCTAGTACTGCCTCCACTTTGGGGTGAGCGGCGCTGGCGTTTAGTGGCTGCATTCGGCATCGGCTTCCCAATCGTTGTGGCCTTGCTGTTTTCGCAGGTGTTCAAGATTTACTTCCAGCCGGGCATCTTTGGCCTGAGCTTCCACTAGGAGCACACCTCGATGGAGGCAGTTTGGGAAGGCCTCGGCCTAGCCTTTGAGTTGAAAAATATTGCGCTCATCATCATGGGCGTTTTGATCGGCGTTATTGTGGGCGCGTTGCCAGGATTATCGTCACCGCTCGCAATTGCATTATTGCTACCGTTCACCATTACGCTGGAACCGGTTTCCGCGATCTGCATGATGGCTGCACTGTATTGCGCTGGTACCTTCGGCGGTTCGATAACTGCAATATTGATCAATGCTCCAGGCGCCCCCCCTGCTGTCGCAACTGCATTTGACGGCTACCCAATGGCCAAACGTGGCGAAGCCGGACGGGCCTTGGGTATAGCTGCATTTTCCAGTGTCATCGGCGGATTGTTGTCGCTCGTGGTGTTCATTATCGCAACACCGATGCTGGCAAAGGTTGCCCTATCATTCAGACCACAAGAATATTTTGCGCTAACCATTTTTGCTCTCAGCATGTTGGCATCGATCAGCGGCGACTCCTCGTTACGCAATCTGATTGCTGGAGGCGTGGGTGTATTGTTAAGCACTGTCGGCACACACTTATCAACTGGCATTGAGCGATTTACCTTCGGCTTTTACGAACTATCCGAAGGCATCGAATTTGTGCCGGTATTGATCGGTTTGTTCGCGATATCAGAACTGCTGGTGCAAAGTCAGGCTGCCGACAAAGCCCTTGAGCGCATTAAGTCGGTGGTCGTGCAATTACCCAGCATGGCAGATGTTCGTCGCGTGTTCGGTACCGTGCTGCGCTCAAGCGGTATTGGTACTTTCATTGGTATCTTGCCAGCGGAAGGCAGCACCGTCGCCGCCATCCTCGGTTATAACGAAGCCAAACGATGGTCAAAGACACCCGAGAAGTTCGGCACTGGTATTCCGGAGGGCATCGCTGGCCCTGAGGCTGCTAACAATGCAGCGACCGGCGGCGCGATGGTTCCGACCTTAGCGCTTGGGATCCCTGGCAGTGGGACCACCGCACTTATCCTAGCGGCCTTGATCACTCACGGTTTTCGTCCCGGACCCTATCTGATCAAAGAGACCCCGGAATTTGTTTATGCGATCTTCGGTGCGATGGCGATCGCGAATATCGCATTTTTAGTGATCGGACTCGGCGGCGCAAAAATATTTGCCCGAATCACATTAATCCCGCGCACGTTCTTGTGGCCGATGGTGTTTGGCTTCTCAATGATCGGCGCGTACTCGCTCAGCGCATCATTCTTTGATGTCTGGGTCATGCTGATCGCTGGTGTCCTTGGCTTTATAATGCGGCGCCATGGTTTTGGCGCGGCACCGCTGGTAATGGGGTTGATTCTCGGCCGCATGGTTGAGGAAACCTTAAGCCAGTCGATGACGGTCTACGACAATCAGTGGTGGCGTCTGTTTGAAAGCCCGATTGTTTGCGGCTTTTTCGCACTCACGGCGCTGAGTTTGTCATGGCCAGTGCTGTCGGCGTGGCGCGCACGGCGCGCAAAACGTAAGGCCATCGAAGCTAGCTAGCGTCTAATAGTCGCTTCCGTCGGATCTAAGATACCGGCTCGAGTCATGCCTTAGTGATTCGACGACGCACCGTCCAAACACTGACCTGCACGCCAACACCATCGTGAGCACTGCTAACTACAAGCGCCGGGCAGCGCTCGCACTCATGCACGGATACTGTTGACCTAGTGGCGCACGAACTTCATCGCCATACGACTTATACGATCCGGCAGCGCTGAACGAGACGGCTACCCGCATTGACACTATGCGTCGGAGCAATATCTGTTCAGACGTTTCAGGTCCGCACGCGCAGGCAAGGAATCTGGCAGTTTAAGATCGGATACGACGCCAGCCCGGTGCAGCAATTGCAGCACCCACCAACCCGGATCCCACTGCCCAGGTTCCAGCCCGATTCGCGCTGAGCCCGGAAAGGCGTGGTGGTTATTGTGCCAGCTCTCGCCCATGGTCAGCAGTGCACACCACCGCACGTTATGGCCCTGCACCGCGGCGCCAGGCACATCCCAATCCCGGCGCCCCTGATTGTGAGCGAAGTAGCCAATCAGCCAGTGCCCCAAAATAGACACAGTGACACGAATTTGGAGACCAGCAGCGCATCGCGCTTGCGCACTGACCATTGCGGATCAATAAAAAATATACTCTTTTAATAACAGTCAGTTAGGGAGTTACACAATGATATATCAGGAAACCTCGGCAGCACCCAACATACGTTTGCGGTACGTTCCCGGCGCCTCGCCACACACTTCTCGAAACGCGGTGTAAAAATTCGACTGTGAGCGGAATCTGGATTCAAGGCTTACCGCCAGGACTGAGGCAGACGCGTCAGTTACCAGCAATCGCTTGGCTTCGGTGACGCGTTGCTCACGAATGTAGCGGGAAAAGCTATATCCAAACTGAGTGTTGATAAGCTCGGAAAGCTGATGGCTGGAGATCTCCATTACCTGTGCAGTCATGCGCAGATTCAGGTCCTCGTTGGCGAAGAGCTTTTCAGTCGTCATCAGGCGCTCGAGTGTGTCGAGCTTGTGCTGGACGTCGACACCGCCGAGCGTAGTGACCGAATACGCCAACGTTGCCGCATCTGAAATATCGCTCAACAACTCAGGAAACACGACCAGCGCCGCAACCACCAGCACCATCGACAGGCCAATGAAAGTTGCGTAGGCCATATAGAAGAAGCCACTGCCGGTATGGGGAATGAGGAGCACGAGCGCCAGCACCGTGAGAGATAACAAAGCGAACAAGCCGAAAAAGAACATCTCAAAGCGAAAGCGCGCAACGTGACGTCTCAGGCCGAACACAAGTCGGGCGAACCAGACTGTATATCCGGCACCTAAAAGAAAGGCCCCCCTCAGCCGCGATGTCTGTGGGCAAAGTGCTGCCGATAATGGGCAGTATCAGGTGACACCCAAGCCATGGTAATCGCGTGGCGGCAGGCAGTAACACTTCGCGGCTGAAGAAATAGAATGCGACCGGCGTGGTCAACAAAACGGCTACGTACAGTCTTAGCTCAAACAGCTCGATGCTGACGTCCAGATACTGCAGATGCCCGAGCTGCAACACGACAAGACCACCAAGCAACACCGCGCAGGCGGGAGTTCCCAATAATGTCTTGCGCATGGACGGCAGGAAGAAAATATAGGCGAACAGCAGAATCGCTGCACTCCAAATCGAAAACCCAATAACTAAGGTGGTAAATGTGGCAATCATCGCGCCCACTAGATACGCGGTTCTGGGGCCCGAAGCAACGGGCACAGTATCAACTTGCTACCGCTGGCGCGTTCCCCGAGCGAGCGAGGGCAGTCATAAGCACGACTGTGTGCCGACGAGGCTGCAATTTTCTGGATCTTCGTTCCGATGCAAGCAGCGCTCGGACACAATACGGTCAAGCCGCGTTCCAGTATCGCTACATACCACGGCTAGCATTGGGGATATGCTGAATTGCACCACCATCCGGCATAGAGCGAAGCCGATCGTCGGCATGACGCCAAACCAACTTTGCCAATGACCTTCAGAACGTATCGGCTCGCCATCGATTTTACAGAGACTCGCCTTTCTTTTGTGGCCCAATATTGTCGCGAATATGAAGGAAAAGAGGCGCCAAGAGTGAAATGACACAGAGCACCCAAAGCGTTATGCAGATCCCGCTACTGAAGAATATCTCGTGCCCACCAATTCGTTCTGCCCGAAGATAATTTGCTTCGATAATCGGACCAAGAATAAAAGCGAGCAAGAAGGCAGAAACGGGATAGTTGTAGATCTTCATGGCGACGCCTACGAGGCCGAAAAAGATCATGACCAGAATATCGAATGCGACGAATCGCCAGGCGAACGCTCCCACGAACAGCAGCACAAAGACTACCGTAACGAGGATCTTGGTTGGAGTAAAGGCAACGTGTTTGAAGTAGCGAGCAATCGGCAAGCCAACAATCGCCACAAGCGCGGCCGATATAAACAGCGAGAACAAGATTGCGTAGGCTTCGGGTTGAAAGTTGATGAATAGACGAGGCCCTGGCTGTACACCATGTAAATACAAGGCGGCCAGCATTAGTGTGGTCGAACCGCTTCCGGGCAATCCCAAGGTCAACAGTGGAACCAACGCACCTGCGGCGACGGCGTTGTTTCCCGAGTCCGTCGCAACGAGGCCGTCAGGGTGCCCGGTACCAAATTTTTCCTTTTCCCGCGACCATTGTTTGGCCAAGCCATAACATACGAATGTGCCGATGGAGGCGCCCGCTCCTGGGATAAAGCCGACTATTGCGCCAACAATGCAGGACCGTATTAGGGTGATCCGATATTTCAGTGCGTGCAAGAAGCCGCCCAAGACTTCGCCCTCCGAGCCCAAGGACATCTCTTTTTGCGCGACCGACTGTTGCCGTAACAAAAACAACAGCTCTGAGAAGCCAAACAGGCCGAGGATAACCGGCACAAGCGCAAGGCCGTCGTACAATTCGAGCACCCCAAAGCTTCCGCGTTCGAATGCCGTTGCAGGGTCAGCTCCGACGAACGCGAACAGCAGACCAAGCGCCGCCGCCATTAAACCTTTGGCCAAATTGTTGCCGGTGAGAGCACTGACCACTGTAAGTCCAAACAGTGCGACCATGAAGAGCTCAGCCGGACCGAAACGCAGTGCAAACGTGCCAAGTATTGGTGCGAAAACAAGTGCCGCAGATGCACCGAAAAAACCGCCTACTGTAGACGCACCGAGCGATACGCCAAGCGCGAACCCGGCTTTGCCTTGCTGCGCCATCGGGTAACCTTCAATCGTGCTCGCGGCAGTACCGCCCGTACCCGGGACATTGATCAGGATAGCCGGAATTGCCCCCGCGGCCTGCGCTGCGCAATAGAGCGCAGACATGGTGATGATTGCCGTCATTGGATCAAGCAGCAGCGTGAAGGGCAGCAAGATTGCCATTAAGTTTGCGTCGTTAAAGCCGGGGATCGCACCAACGATGAAACCCAAGGCAAAACCAAGAGCCAAGAACGCTAGGGTCTTCACGGTAAATAGATAGCCGAGCCCAAGTTGTATTGAGCCAAGGTCGTATAGCGCGGACGGCTCCATAGCAGCTCCTATCCCTTGTTATTCGTGGGTCGAGACGGGCAATCGCCGTGCGTGCCTCATCTAAAAAGTTTTGGTGTAGGCATGGTGAACTGCATAACTTCCGCGACGCCAAATATTATTGCAGCAGTCACAAACGTACCGACGAACACGGTGCGCCACGAGTTGCCGGTAATGCGCAGTGCGACGGCGAGAAAGACTATGTTGGCTGGATGGAAGCCGACATAGGCAAATACTACGTAATAGAGTACGGACAGGCAGACGAACGCCAGTTCTTGACGAATCCCGGACAGTGTAAATTTGGGTGAAAAGCGAGCGCTTGTGCTCGCCGATTCCGGTGGTTTCTGAGTGGTCCAGATCACCACGTCGCGCAGGATGACCAAAACTACCATGACTAAGATAAATGCCATGACACCGTCGGGAACTGCGCGCGCTGCTCGCGGGGCGCCCTCAAGTTGACTCCAGTACGCTACCACCCAAACAACTGTCAGCGCCGGGAACACGAATTCTTTCCATTGAATGGACATTGCGCGGACACCATAAACGGGAAGATTGCGTCCCCGCCATGACACGGGCGGGGACGGTTACGTATAGCGGCTTACATACTTCGGAGGTCGGCTTCCATCGCCGGCTTGATCTCGGCAAGCATCGCCAGGTAATCATTCATGAACTTGGTGCAAGCATCGCCGTCCATTTCTTTCAGGAATGGCGTCAGATTTTGGACTTTAGCCGATTCTTTAAAGGCCGCGCTTTTTGTTGCCTGCCCCCAGGTAGATACCATCTTGGCGAACCTATCCGGATTTTCCTTTTTCACCGCGGTGGCGCAGTACATGGCATACGGCTCTTCAAGATTCGGCATCTTGACATCCAACACGTCATTGACAGGTACCGGTGTCCATAGATTGGGGGCCGGGTTCTTGGGTTGAAATATGCCGATAGCTTTGGTGAGTTCAAACACATGCAGCGCGGACCAATAGGGTGCCAAACATGCCGAGACATGACCGCCCGCCACTGCGTTGCGCGCACCCGATCCACCACCAAACGCAACCGCCTTCAGGTTCGCGCCGGTGCGTTCACGAAGGAGCACAGTCGCTGCGTGGGCTGCGGACATCGGCGTAGAGACGCTGACGGTAAACGGAAAGCGGCTTTTCTTTGCTTCTTTGATGTACTCGTCGATTGAATTCCACTTGGCGTCTTTTTTGACCAGAAGGACATTGGGGTCCGAAAACATCGCACCAATCCAACTAATGTCCTCGAAGTTGAAGCCTTTCACCTTGGCGAGTTCGAACAACCATGCAACATGGGTCACCGGAAAGTATTGCAGGGTGTGACCATCTGGCTTGGAGCGCAGCATATGGATCATCGCAATTACGCCGCTGGCACCTTTCATGTTGGTGAATTTTACCGGCTGCTCGCCACCCATTTCTTTGGCCCAAGGGGGTCCCGATCAGCCGAACGGATCGGTCGGTGCCGCCACCTGCCGACGAGCCAATAAGCACTTCAACCGGCTGGGACGGAAACGTGCCAGCAGCCGCGGCACTTGTTGGCAAAATAAGCGATGGCGCAGCCATACCTAAGGACAGCGCTCCAGCACCACGCAACAGCGATCGGCGATTAACGGATCCAGTTTTCAACATCGTAGACTCCTAGATATTTCTCTATCTCACCGGCCACTCGATTGCGGCCGTAAGCGTTACAAACCCTTGGATACAATGCAGACAAACAAATGGAAGTTATTGCCGTGCGCTATCGAAGCTGCGTTTCCATACACACAAGATTTCATCTGCTTAAAGCTTCGGTGGAGTGTTTTTGTATCGCAAACACTAGATCTACAGCTAACTGATATATGTAAATTATGCAATAGTGTCAGCGTTGGGATTGTTTTACCCAGCGTAGGCAACAAAACGTATCGCGGGAGTATTTGAGCATCAAAAGAATTTCAATCACGACCGGCATCGCTTCACCAGGCAGCTATGACCCGGATACTTTTTCCCCACCATCCTTTGTCGCCGCCGTACCAAATTTCATTGACGGTAGCGACACGCCGCGAGCGTTCCTCGAGCGCTGTCTCGAAGTAGTTTCCGAGCGTGAGCCGCAGGTACAGGCGTTCGCGTTCATCAATGAAGAAGGGGCACGCAAAGCTGCCGACGCTGCAACCAAACGGTATCACGAGGGTCGTCCTCTCTCACCTATTGATGGATGCCCAATCGGCTTCAAGGACACACTTGAAACCGCCGATATGCCGACGCAGATGAATAGCCGTATTTACGCTGGATGGCGCCCTAACCGAGATGCGGCTTGTGTCCATGGGCTGCGGATGGCGGGTGCTGTAATTCTGGCGAAGACAGTAGTTCCCGAGTTTGCAATGGGCGTGTCAGGCCCGACGCGTAATCCCTTCGACTTGCGGCGCACACCCGGAGCTTCGTCAAGTGGCTCGGGCGCATGCGTCGGCGCCGGCATGCTCCCAGTGGCGATCGGCAACCAGACCGGTGGGTCATTGATCCGACCCTCATCCTTTAACGGTATCGTCGGGTTCAAGCCGACCTACGGAGCGCTCAATATCGGTGGCATGCATCCCATTGCACCAAGCCAAGATCATATCGGGCCGATGGCGGCCACACTTGCTGATGCTTGGCTGACTGCCCAGCAAATTTCTGCGACAGTTGGGGGACATAATGGGCATCCCGGTCTCGGCGGTTCACCCGCGCTGCCCGCGCCGGTAAAACCGAAACGCCTGGCTTGGCTCCATACGCTTGGCTGGAACGAACTCGATGAGGGGTCCAAGGCTGCCTTCGATAGATTCTTGTCCGATATGCGGCAATTGGGTGTCGATATAGTCGATCAATCGGCGTCGACGGAGATTGCTGCCTTAGAGAAATTGCTAGAATTTGCTAATGAGGTTTCAAACGACATCATTATGTATGAGGGGCGCTGGCCGATAGCGTCTTATCTCGAGAAATACGGTGATGGCAGCATCGGCAAGGTAATACTCGATAGGATAAAGCGCGGCACGCAGATGACGCGAGACGATTATTGCGCCGCCCTTTCCAAACGAAATGAGATACGACGGCAGGTACACACGGTGGCCGCGTTGGTGGACGGATTTGTGACGCTGGCGTCGAGTGGTCCGGCGCCGTTCGACCAGATCGACGAGGCGCAATCGCGAGATCGCCCACAAGGCCATTTGGAAACCGGAAGCCGAAGTTTCCTCAGTCCTTGGTCGATGGTTGGCGGTCCGAGTTTCAGTTTGCCGCTGCTGGCGGTCGACAGCATGCCGATGGGCGTTCAGCTCATGGGTGTGACCGATTCCGATGAGTCTCTCACAGGAATCGCGCACTGGCTTAACAATCAATATGACCAACGAGGCCAACAGTAGTGGCACAGTGAAATGGTGTCATTTAGTAGCAGGCGGATCTAAGGGGTCGGACCAATTTAACGCTGCTAGATTACTACCACCGATTGATGCCAATAAGTGGTAGTGGTCTTGCGGCTCTTAGAACAGTGAGCCCATGAGCGCGTCTAGCAGCCCAGAACTCTACGGCGGTCGATGCCGAACAAACAATTAGTCGGTCATACGTGGAAGCCGTCAGCAAGGATTACGCCGACTTCTTCTTAAGTTAAGATCGCGGCGCGTTGCTGGCAGTCAAGGTCAACAAGATTGACCGGGCCAACAGACGAAGCGCACTACGAGGCACTTCTGATGGAGATGTGCAAGATCGAGGCAGGCCCTTGTTATTTCATCCCGGAGCCTTCGTTTTCGTCGACCAGAACTTGCAGACCCAAGCTTGCGGTCGATATTTATAGGCAGGAAGTTACAGAAAAGATCTTGTGAGTAGGCGCTTGTGCCGCCGAACTAATCAACACAGCAGTAACTCCCAACCAACCCCAAAACAGCTCGAGATTGACATGAGTAGCCAATCAAACAGGCCCAACGTCACCGTGACGACTTTGATGGAAATGGAACGCAAAGGCGAAAAGTTCGCCAGCTTAACCGCCTACGATGCCTGTTTTGCAGCATTGTATCCAACGCTGGCATTGAAGTAATCCTAGTCGGCGATTCCCTTGGCATGGTGTTACAAGGGCATGATTCAACTCTGCCCGTGACCATGGACCATATGGTCTATCACCTGACCTGCGTGAGTGCCGGTAACCGGTGCGCACATGGTCAAACTGGAGGGCGGTGCGTGGCTGGCAGAATCAATCCGAGCGCTGGTGGAACGCGGCATTCCGGTTTGTGCCCACATGGGACTAACGCCCCAGTCCATCAACCGCTTGGGCGGCTTCCGCGTCCAGGGGCGTGATCCAGTGCAGGCGCAAACGATGATCGATGAAGCGAAGATCCTGCTGGATTCTGGCGCCAGCGTGATACTTGTGGAGTGTATTCCAACTGAGCTGGCGCAGCGCATCAGCGCGGAGCTGGTCGTCCCGGTCATCGGCATTGGCGCGGGGCCGAATGTCGACGGACAGATCCTGGTCATGCACGACATGCTGGGTATCACACCGCCCGGAATCAAGGTTCCGAAGTTCTTCAAGAACTTCATGCTCGAAAGTAAGGACGGAATTGCCGGCGCTTTCAAAGCCTACGCCGATGCGGTCAAAACCGGTGCCTTTCCCGACGCCAAACACAGCTACCGCTAGAGGTGTTCGGCACTGTCAGCCATGCGCCGCGACGCGCCCTATGGGCACTAGCCGCGGCGCGTACAACTAAACGCTCGTGAACACACCCCGGGCATTTGGCACTGACGAAACGGGTTTCCGAGCGTATGCAACGCAAGTACGCTTGCGGCGGCTGGAACCCAAACCTAACAAGCCCAGACCAAGCACGATAGCGCCTTAGCTAACGAAAATGGGGTGGAAAAGTCGCTTGTAAGAGCCACTTTTAACGTTCCATGGAATCGCCAACGTTACGAATCAGTGCATTAACAGCGTTCAACTCGGTCCGACCCCGAGTGCGACGCAACTAAATGGCTAGGACTACATCCAGCTATGTAGCCCTAGTCCTTGCTTCTCGCTCAGCGCAAGCCTGTCGCGATCAGTGGCTAACGCGTCGGCGTAATGCCTAAATTCAAATAACATTCCGCTCGAGAAGAGCATCGATTACCGCGGCATCCATGCCTAACAGGTCTTCATAGATCTCCTGATTGTGCTCACCCAAGGCCGGTCCTAAGTGCTCTATCCGACCAGGGGTTTTTGATAACAATGGCATGGTGGCAGGAATTGCGATCGGTTCAGAACGATGGTCGCCAACGCGCACGATGTTTTCTCGAGCTGCAAATTGCGGATCGGCAAAAATGTCGGCAATGGACTGGATGGAGCCTGAGGGCACCTCGCCAATTTGTAAGTGCGCCAACAGCTCATCCCTATCCATAGTGGCGGTCCAATCGGCAACCAGATTGTTAACTTCCTCGCGGCGTTCGACCCGCGCGGCAGTGGTTGCGTAACGCTGGTCGTCCGCTAACGCTGGTTGCCCCATCGAAACCGCTAGCCGCCTGAACATCTTGTCGCTGGTGCAAGCAATCGCTATCCAATGGTCATCACGAGTAGGATAGTGGCTGTGCGGCACAACGTTGACCGTGTCGGCACCCATACGAGTGCGGACAAAACCTGAGCGGTCATAAGCGGGTGCAATTTCGTCTAGGTAACGAAACACGGGCTCATAAATGCCGATGTCAACATATTGGCCTTCGCCAGTTTTCTCAACCACTCGAAGAGCCATCAAAACCCCCAAAGCCCCATAGGTTCCGGAAAGGTAATCGCCGAGCGTGGTTGAACCTGGCATGAGCGGTTTGCCATCCGGTTCACCGGCAAGGTAGGTCAGGCCCGAAAAAGCGTGAGCAATTCGAGCGAAACCTGGGTCGCGCGCTTTGGGACCAGTCTGCCCGTAGCCAGTCACTCGCAACATAATAATTTTGGGGTTGACAGCTTTTAAGTCTTCGTAACCCACGCCCCATGATTCCAAGGTGCCGGTGCGAAAGTTCTCAACAACAATGTCCGCCTCAGCCACTAGCTTTTTCAGTATCGCAGCGCCTTGCGGATCACGAATATTTAGCGTGATAGCCTTTTTGTTACGCGCCTCTGATAGCCACACCAAGGAGTCTCCACATTCGTGCATGGTGCCAAATTTGCGCAAGGGATCGCCCACCTTGGGCTGTTCGACTTTGATCACCTCAGCCCCGAACTCGCCAAGGATAGTCGAGCAAAACGGGCCGGCAAGAAAGGTCGCAATATCAAGTACACGAATGCCTTCTAGGGGCAGCATGGAACTACTCATCTGATTCTCCGTTTTGGCGGCTGGCAACAGCGTCGCCGAGTTCTGCGCTTATAGGCCGAGGCGCTCGGCCATCCAGATTATTCGTCGTAACGGCGCGACCGTGTCTACGGCCAGGAAGGCACCATCAACCACCAGCGTACCTTGCCCCCTTGCTTGCGCTTGATCAAACGCAAGGACCAGCCGAGCGGCTCGCGAAATTTCATCCGCACTTGGTGCAAACACCTCGTTAGCAACTGATATTTGCGCAGGGTGAAAAACAAGCTTGCCATCAAAACCTTGTTCTCTAGCGAGATTGGCATCATCGCGAGTAGCGATCGGATCTTTCGGATCAACAAAGTAGGCCGCATCAATCGCTTGTAAGTTATACATGGCGGCAGCCGCAACAATCAGGGCTCTCGGAACCCTCAAACCCTCTGCTGAAGGTCGGGCGCCGGTTTCCATACAATAATCACCAGAGCCAAAAAATAGCGCCGAACGCAGATTTTGTTTTGCGCCGGCCGCAGCAATCGCTTGAGCCGCAAATAATCCACGCGGCGTCTCGATCGACAACACCAAAGGCAAAGCCTCTGGCAATTGTTTCACCAAGCTCTCAACCTGCTCAGGTGACTCAACCTTTGCTACCCAAACGACATCGAGCTGGGTAAAGTCGATGGCGCTTAAGTCAGCCGTACAGTCCTCGGTGCCCGGTTGATTAATACGCACGGCCTTTTCTCGACGCGCAAAGTCGACCTCAGCGAACAAGCTATTAATTGATTCGCGCGCACGCATCTTCGCGTTCGGCGCAACCCCGTCCTCTAGGTCAATGACCACCGAATCACAAGGCTGGGCCGCGGCCGCTTTGACGCGCTCAGGTCGAGAGCCAGGCGTGATCAGCACGCTACGGCGAATGGCTGCATCTACTGGTTTCAATGAATCACCTCTATCACACTAATATTCTCTGGTGGCATACCAGCTTCAGCATGCGGCGTGTGCGCTCGAGCCTTGTAACAGCCTGCCGAATCCCACTATCGGTACATCGATACCCAAGGCGCGTAAGGAGGCCCAGATCGTCGCCTGGTTCGAGGTCACGACTGGCTTACCGGTGCGAGCTTCCAATTCTTCTACCGCTTCCATCGCGCGCCACGCAGTGCATCCGCAAAAGAGCACGTCCGCGTCGTCTCGGCAAACCCGCTCGGCGAAGTCGACGACAGTTTCAGGATCATGATCATTGATGCCCTGGGGGCCAGCGGCCGCTGCGCGCAAATCGCCCTCGGCATTCAGAACCTCGAAGCCAGCCGCGGACATATAGTCGCGCAGCTTGTCGTTGTTCCATGCGCGATACGGTGTGGCGATAGAGATTTTCTTCGCGCCAAGGCTGCGCAGCGCGGCGACGGCGGCAGGGCTTGTCGCCACAGCAGGCACGCCCGCTTCGCGCTCAATCATTGCAACCAGCGCTTGGTCCCAGCCCGCACCCTTGAAAAAACTACCGGTAGTGCAGCCATAAGCAACAAGGTCGACATTTGCGGTCGAAAGATACTGGATGCCGGACTCAATATCCGCGTTCATACGTTCCATTTTGGCTTCGCTGTTGGGCTCGTTCGTCATCCACATACGCTGACCGTGCACGGTTACGCCCGGAGGCACTACACGCTGGAAATCAGCTTCGCAGGTTGTATTGGTTGACGGAATCATCACGCCGATGCGCTTGGGCTTACTCATCTTTTTTTGTTTCGCTCTGGTTTCATCAGCGCTGCGGCTTTGCGCGCCATAACGCGCCGCTGGCGGCTATCTGTTTGCCAGTCATTGCCTTACGCACTGCGTCATTGTTTGTTCTGCCACGCCCTTATGTCCCTGGTTCTTTCAACATCGACGGCTCTACCATCCTCGGAGAACGCGACGCCATAAATATTGGTCGCGCTTGATTTCGAAACAATACCGTCGCGATAGTCGCGCAACACCCGCTCAGGCTCGCGATCGAGCGGATCGCCGAAACCACCGCCGCCAGGAGACTGCGTCATGAATCGCACAGGGCCTGTCGTTCTAAGCCCAAACTTGGGCGCCTCATTGTCAGCGCCATCCTCGCGCAAGTGCATAACACCGGCTGCGCCGTTGCCGCCACCGTTGATACCGTAACCGGTCTCGTAGTTCAAACCCTCCCCGCGAAACGAATGGGTCGCAGGCGTGTGGATATCAACCTCGTAGTCACAGCCCGAGCCGCCACGCCACTTGCCGGGCCCAGCCGCATCGATACGAAATTCCTGCCGCTGGAACTGAACAGGGTAGAGCTGCTCATAGACTTCGACGTTCGGCATTGTCAGCCCGCCTAGGGTGCAGACATGGCCGATCTGATTGAAGCCGTCGCGGCCGTCAACGGCACCGGACCCGGCAGCGGCCGCACCGTGATAGAAAATGTACTGTTGACCACTTTCTTCGCGCCCAACGGATAGGCCAAAAACGTTTTTTGCCCAGCCTGCGCAGGCACTTTCAGGATCGGCTTGTGCCAAGGCCTTCCATACCGCATGGATGATCTCGTGAGCAAAGAACACCGTGCACATGGTTGTCGATGCGCCCTCGCGTGCATTCACAATGGTGCCTTCGGGCGCGACCACATCCACGCAACGAAACGCGCCCTCGTTGTGCGGTAGCGCCGGATCGAGGAACGAGGCGAGCGCGGTGTAGACCGCCGAATAGGTGTTGCCAAGCGTTGAATTCTTGAACCCGCGGATTTGCGGATCGCTGCCGGTGAAGTCGACAGTAATAGCATCCCCGGAAATCGTCAGCTGCACGCGAACGGTAACGTCACGGAGTTCAAAGCAGTCGTTGTCGGAGCGGTCCTCGGCCACGTAGATGCCATCCGGTAACCGGGTTATTTCAGCGCGGAAGGAGCGATCCGCATGATCGAGCACGCCAGCAAAATAGCCGAGCGCCTCGTCACTCCCAAGTTCCTCGACCAACGCCGCAACGCGCTGCATCCCTATGCGGGTAGATCCGAGCATGGCACGCAGGTCGCCTTCGAGCAGGTGTGGCGTGCGCGTATTTAGCATCAGCAGCTTCCACAAATCGCTGCGTGTTTCGCCACCCTCGACCAGCTTGAGGACCGGCAGCCGCACACCCTCCTGCCAGGTATCCGTCGCGGTCGGGTTGTAGGCGCCGGCAGCGCCGCCGCCAATATCCGACTGGTGCGCGCGGTTGCAAGTAAACCCGACCATCTCGCAGCCGACGAACACAGGCCGCGCGATCACCCAATCAGGCAAGTGATTACCACCAGCCGCCCACGGGTCATTCAATAAGAACACATCGCCGTCATTTATACGGCCTTCGAAGTCACCCATGATCGCGCGCACCCCAAAGCCACCACTGCCTGTGTGGATAGGAATTCCGTCGGCTTGGCTAACCACCTCGCCGGTGGGTCCAGCGATAAAGCAGGAGAAGTCGTGCGCTTGGCTGAAGATCGGACTGCGCGCCGTGCGCAACATCACCCAGCCCATCTGGTGAGAAATGTGATCGAGCCGGTTCTGGGTTAGCGCGAGGATGACGGGATCAAGCGGCTGTTGCATCGGATCAGCTCTCCTTAGCGAAGGTGATTACATAGTTGTTGAACTTATCCACCGCGACCCGATCGTTGGGACCGACAAGGACCGTCGTTGTCGCCTCCTCGATGATTGCTGGGCCGTCGAAACTTTGACCATGCCCAAGGTCGGCGCCGCGATAGACCGGCGTGTCTATGAACTTACCCTTAGTCTCTGCATAGACTGAACGCGTCTCCATCGGCGCGGCTGGCGCGTCAGTTTGCTCGTAGATGGGAGTCATCAACGGCGGCAGCTTACCGATACCGACCACCCGAAGCTTAGCGATGTTGATTCGACTTTCGGGCGCGGTGTGGCCAAATTGCCGGTCGTATTCTGCCTCGAACGCGCCACGGAGTTCGCCCGGCGTGGCATCTGGCGCGAGTGCTACGCGCACGTCCCATTGCTGGCCCTCATAGTGCAAATCGAGTTCGTAGCCAAAGCTAGTGCTCGAGGCCGTAAAACCTTCGTCTTTCAATGCAGCAAGTGCTTGGGTTTCGAGTAAGCGGTAGCCCTGCTGGACGGCATCTGCAGCGTCGTCGTCCAACTGACGCATCAACACTTGGACAAAATCGCGGCGTACGTCAGCATGTTGCATGCCGATAGCGCAGAAAGCACCCGCTTGGCGCGGCACATAGACCGCGTTCGCACCGAGGCGGCGCCCAACGCTCGCGCCATGCATCGGCCCCGCACCGCCACATGCGATCAGCATGAACCGACCTGGGTTGTAACCGCGTTGGATGCTCACGCGCTCGACCGCGTGGAGGAGATTCTGCTCGACCATGCGGATGATGCCCGCCGCCGCTTCGGTGCGCGAGATACCAAGCGGCTGCGCAACCTCGCCGTCGATTGCTTGTTCCGCCGCGCTAAGATCAAGCGTCACCGAACCGCCCGCATACGCTCCTGGCCGTAACCGGCCGAGAACGAGATTCGCGTCAGTTACCGTCGGACGCAAGCCGCCAAGGCCATAGGCAGCTGGGCCGGGGAGAGCGCCAGCACCTTGCGGCCCCGCGTACATTAGACCGGCCCGGTCGATACCAGCGATGGTACCGCCGCCAGCGCCGACCGTATGTATGTCGACTGACGGCGTGACCAGGTCGTAATCGTTGACGGACAAAGCATCGGTGATCGCGACGCGTCCCTCATGCATCAGCATCACGTCGCAGCTGGTACCACCTATTTCCATCGAAACGAGGTTGTTCTCGCCGATGCCGCTAGCCAGGTGTTGCAGCGCACCGACACCCGCGGACGGACCTGACAACAGCAGGTTGACCGGCTGACGAATGAGCTGGTCCAGCGAGGCGGCGCCGCCGTTCGATTGCAGCATGAGTAGGCGCGTCTTGAGACCCATGTCGATTAGCCGCGCCTGCAACGCTTCCAAATACGACGCGACCCGTGGCATCACGTAGGCATTCACAGCCGTTGTCGAACTGCGCTCGTATTCACCCATGATGGGAACAATTTCCGAAGAAACTGAAATCCACTCGCATACGCCTTCCTCGCGTATGAGCTCGGCGACCCTGCGCTCATGCGCCGGATTGATAAAACTGTTCAGCAGGCAAACTGCGACGGATTCAACGCCTTCCTTACGCAATGTCGCGCAAGCAGCCCGCACGTCCTCAACACTGAGTGCTTCACTTTCCACACCGCTCGCATCGATCCGACCACGCACCGGCAGGCGCAAATATCGCGGCACCAGCACCGGCGGAAACGGCGTGCGGTGATCCCATGGGTCTTTACGCAACCCACGGCGCGCTTCAAGGCTGTCGCGGAATCCATTTGTCGTCAGCAGACCCACGCGCGCACCCTTGCCCTCCAGCAGGGTATTGGTTGCTACGGTCGAACCATGCAAGAAGAATTCGCAATCCCCCAGAAAATCGGCAACCGAAAGACCTAGCGCCTCGCCCGCAAGAGCCAGCGCGGCCAGCACGCCCTCACCCGGATCGCGTGGCACTGATGGCACTTTGAAGACGTCCGTTCGCCCTCACTGTCCGCAATGACCAGGTCGGTGAAGGTACCACCGACATCGGCGCCAACCCGCCACGGTGGGGATTGAATCGTGATAGTCATCGCGACGTGTTTCCTTGCAATCAAAAAATCGGATATCCAGCAAACCCTACCAGTTTCATCAAATTTGGCAACGAAGCGGCGAAGGAACGCTTTGAAGCAGGCCTGAGACTCGCCGGGCTGCCTGAATAGAGCACAGGATGAAGATGGCTTCCATGCCGCAGTGCAACCCTGTTACGGGAACTTCACGTCGGCAACGAACGCAAGTGTGTTACAGCCGTGCTTGAAAGCCCGGTGCACATGAGAGCGTTCATACGCCCAAAAAATCTGCACTAAGCGCCGCGTCGAAGCACGTGGACCAGTTCCGAAGGGCGGCTGGTGACTTATCGTCCACGCTAAGCAGTGCCTTAGTTAAAGAAGACGGGGTGGAAAAATGGCTTGTAATAGCTGTTTTTGGCAGTCCAAAGAGTCACCGACTATACGAATCAGTGCGTTAACAGCGTTCAGCTCGGTCCGACCCTGCGTGCCCAGTCAGCTGGAACTGGCCGGAGAATATGGATCCATGGTTCCAGGCTCAATGTTTGGAAATTCCACCAGCGAATCCTGATAAGCCTGT
>Ga0055584_100001907_pt1 | contig 20507 bp, 17 predicted proteins | sample OSDHelmetaG_FD_58716 | JGI IMG/M metagenome (GOLD analysis project Ga0055584, IMG submission 58716) | Pelagic marine sediment microbial communities from the LTER site Helgoland, North Sea, for post-phytoplankton bloom and carbon turnover... | ecosystem: Environmental > Aquatic > Marine >...
TTAACAAAAGTTATCCAACTTGGTGCTGGAGGTGCCGGTAGCGCTGTCGCAACAGCAATGCTCAGACTGGGTACCAAGCAATTAATGATTCATGATAAAGATATGCATAGAGCCCAATCTTTAACAGCAATGCTTAATGAAAAATTTGGAGCAGGTAAAGCATCTGCAATCGAAGATGCTCAATTTGAAATACTTACTGCAAATGGTTTAATCAATACAACACCTGTAGGCATGTCTACTCATCCTGGCATGCCTACTACACCCAATACTCTTAGGTCAGAATTATGGGTCGCCGACATTGTATATTTCCCAATAGAAACTGAACTATTAAAAAATGCCAGAGCAATTGGTTGCAGAACCATGGGAGGTGGCAAAATGGTCGTTTATCAAGCAGCCAAAGCTTTCGAGCTTTTTACAGGTTTAACCGCAAATACTGAACGCATGCTCTTAACTTTCAAATCATCATATTAATGATAGATATTTCAAAAGATTAGATTACAGGTTGCAATATGGACTTATTAAATGAACACGAACCGCAAGGCGCCCATCAAACAAAAAAAGCTACCGCCAGTGGTTGGATAGGTTCAGCACTCGAGTACTATGATTTTTTTATTTATGCCACTGCTTCAGCACTAATTTTTCCGCAAATATTTTTCCCCTCTACAGACCCTAAAGTAGCAATAGTAGCCTCGCTGGCAACCTATGGAGTCGGCTATATAGCTCGCCCTATAGGGGCAATTTTTTTGGGCTATTGGGGTGACACTCACGGTCGAAAAAAAGTATTACTGCTTTGTATGTTCTTAATGGGCAGTTCAACTTTTTTAGTAGGATTATTACCCACTTACAATCAAATCGGATGGCTTGCTCCTTTGCTACTTGTACTCTTACGCTTGATGCAAGGCTTTGCTGTAGCCGGAGAGATTTCTGGCGCAAGTACGATGATATTAGAACATGCGCCTTATGGGCAAAGAGGTTTTTTTGCCAGCTTCACCTTACAAGGAGTCCAAGCTGGCCAAATCTTAGCAGCGGCTGTTTTTTTACCACTAACTTATTATCTAAGTGACGATGCCTTTAATTCTTGGGGCTGGAGAATCCCCTTCCTGCTAAGTTTTATTGTTATCTATGCGGGATATCTCATTCGTCGAAATGTTGATGAAACTCCAGCGTTTACAGAAGAAAAACAACACGGAGAAATACCTAAATTACCATTGATAGAAGCCTTAACCTTTCATTGGAAGGATATGCTTAGGGTAGTGTTAATGTCTCTGATGAATGTCATTCCGGTGGTGACGACAATATTTGGCGCTGCTTATGCAGTACAGGAAGGATACGGCATTGGCTTTGATGCTAGTGTTTATCTGTGGATTCCAGTTTTAGGAAATATTGTTGCTGTTATTGTCATACCTTTTATCGGAAAGCTTTCAGATAAAATTGGACGTCGTCCACCCATAATAATAGGCGCTCTTGCTTCAGGCTTATTATCTTATGCCTACCTTTACGCCATCAGCATTCACAACGTCCCTTTAGCAATAGCGATGTCCATACTGATGTGGGGCATCGTTTATCAGGGCTACAATGCCGTTTTCCCAAGTTTTTATCCTGAATTGTTTCCAACTAAATCACGAGTGTCGGCAATGGCGGTTTCGCAAAATTTGGGCACGATGATTACGGCCTTTCTGCCCGCTTTTTTTGTAACAATAGCGCCACCGGGAACAATGAATATACCGTTCATTATTGGTTCATGTGCTTTAGTTATTACAGGACTAGTAGCAATGACAGCTTTTAGTTCAAGAGAAACCTACAGGGTGCTCTTGAATGATCTGGGCAAACCTTCTTGATGACATAAAAGGTCTAGAAAACTATAAAAATTAGAAAACCTAAAGAGATCTGCTAATCCCTTAGAAAATCCCAATGCTGAGATGCTCTTTCCATCACGTCATTTTTATCAGAAGCCAAGATATATCTAGCATCGATACTTTCTTGAGTAGCGATACTAATTTTATCTAAGAAATCCTGCTTATTGATGTAACGCTCTTCGATGGAAAGTCTGGGGTCATTTGTGGACTCCCTGGCTTCTCTATTCGGAGCAAAGGCGATATATGAACCCGCCAAGGGGAATAGTTGATCAGGGTCCCCTATTCCTGGGTTGTTAAAATTCCAACCGGTATACGTTGCCAAAGGTACTATTAGTTCGGGATGTAAAAGCCCACTCATGTCATTGCCGTTTTGATCAACTTGTGGAACCAATAAGGGCAAAGCTGCGCCAGCACCACCTTGATTTTCTAACAATGGATTGTCAGCACGATTTCGTGCACTGACATTCGCCAGCGTATGCGCACCAGGAATATCAGGAAAATTAACTTGATCGGGCCGCACCAGTGTATTGTCTTCCAGTTTTGGGTGAGCGCTTGCCGGCGGAGCAACATCATCAGTGACCCAATCTGTCAAGGCTACCAGTAAGGCGCGCATGTGCCACCAATAATCCAGAGGATTATTACTGAATTGACCATTCCCCGGCTCTACTGGAGGGAAAGGTCCTGGTCCATGCTGTGTCCCCGCAAGAAAATAAAATCTCACATTCTCGGGTAAATTTAAATCTTGACTGCCATCTGGACTGGTATGCACGAGGGCTGCAACTCGACCTCCACCCCAATATTCAACTGCGCTATTAGTATAAAAAATACGCGGCTGATTTTGACTTGCTCTGGGGTTTTCAAGCAGCCCTTCACTCAGCCCTGTAACAGGGTCAGTATAAGCCTCATCAGCAAAAGGATAAGATGTCTCGATATATTGACCCTGTGAAACAGGCTCCGCACCCCTTCTGTTTAGATCAATTTTTGAAGAACCCGCTATATGAGGAATCATTCCATCATAGACCTTCCGTCCTGATTCATCGGTGTTAAAACCTAGGTAAAGATAATTACGTAAATATCGCCCGCTTTGGGATAAACCAAAACTTATTAGATGATCAGCAGAAATCAAAGTATCTGATGAATATTTTATCCATGAGCCTATATCCCTAACAGCGGCAAATCCCAAACCAGCTATCGGCATGGCTTGATTTTCGATAGTTGAGGGAACATCAATGCTCAAACCCCTATCGATATCAAATTCCCAGCCCACCCAAACAAGGGTATAACCTTGATTCATTAAGAACCCATCACCAATAGGCTCATTCGCATTAGGCTTATTGAACCTCAATGAAATGCGGTTACCTCTATTTGGAATATCGATAATTGCTACATTATTACCATTGTCCAGGTTCACAGGCGTAATAATTTCAATATCTCCAGACAGCTCTATCATGCCTCTTGCATTTAATGGAGCAAGCTCTAGATCAACAATCACTTGATTGAGCGGATTAGCAGGGTCAATTTCATAATAAATACGCCCCCTAATTTCTTCATAGGCCCCAACATCACCAAATTGCAGGCCACCAGCATAAGGTTGGCGCGAAGTCACTTCAAAAGAGCTAACTTCTGCAAAGGCAAAAGTAACAAAACAAAACCAACTAAAAACTATTATTGAAATTTTTTGAATATAGAGAGATATCTTATTGAAAATGATCATGTTTTAAAGTGCCTTTTTGTGCATTTATTTTTTCGTTTTTATTTTTTATTTTAATTTTTTTCTTATTCTTCTCGTTTTTCACGTTCTTCTGTGATGAGTCCCATAACATCTTCCCATAACTCGTTATAGACCAATACGCTAAGCACATAATGAGAAATCTTCCATTCACCATTAATACGTTCAAGCACACCAGAGCCTCTAAAATGTGCACCCATACTATTGCTAATACTGGTTTCATCAAACCACGCAACTGAACCATCTTGCGAAAAGTTTATTTTTTTATCAGTTGAATAATATGACCAGCCTCCAACGGCAAAGCGATCATTTACATATTCAATAAAGTCCGGCTGCATGGGCCAGCGTTCATGCTCGTCGGTACCTACAAAAACTGCGTCATCTGTCATATGACCAAGATAACGCTCTACATCTGCATTTGCAGCGGCATCATGGAAATCATCCAGTACTGCCGCTATAACTAATTCATCTTGCGATATGTTCTGTGCGAATAAAGCTGGAGTTATAAATCCCAGAGCTAAAATTGTAATTATAAATTTTTTCAACTTCCCACCCATTTATATTTTAAAAATATTTTAGTATCTCGTTTAAGCAAAGCTCTAGACTTGTAATATTTTATTAACTTCATTAAATATCAATTGAGTAGGAATATTACAGTCTTATAAAAATTATAGAAATACAAAAAAACACTAAAAATTATAAGTTAAGCTAATGATTAGTTTGGAAATTCTTAAGAATAGGTCTTTATTAGATGATTCCTTGAACTTTGCTTGTATCCACGCTTTTTATTGTCTATATTTCGGCCACTGTTTGAGGTGCCAATTTTCTATATTGGTTAAACGGGAAGTCCGGTGGAAAACCGGCGCTGCCCCCGCAACGGTAAGTCAAAGCGAATGATCTCATTCGATATGATGAGCCCGGAACCGGCCTTTTACAGATCAGTCATTGCCATGCCGTGACTTATACGATGTAGCGGAGGGCTCATCGCTAGTTGATTACCTTGTAATATAAGTTAATCACTACTTATGCCTCTCCCTCATGAAAGTTTATTTCATCGAGGATAGAACCATGAAGCTATTACCCATTTCTCTGCTAGCAGTGAAATTATGCTTGTCTGCAACACTTGGCTTAGCACAAGAAGTAAATACTGAAGCGCCACAAGAAATCGTGATAAGTGCTAACAGACTTCCGCAAGCAGCTAATCTTGTTATGGCTGCCACCACAATTATTGAACGTAACGCTATTCGCTCCTCGCAATCACAAAGCCTTATAGAGCTTTTGTCTGGTCAGCTAGGCATGCAACTAGCTCAGTCAGGTGGTCAAGGGGCGCAGACTAGTTTGTTCATGCGTGGCACTGAATCAGACCACACCTTAATTCTTATTGATGGCGTTCAGTTAACCAATAGCACAGGTGCGGCGGGCCGACTCGAATTAATACCTTTGGATCAGATTGAACGTATTGAGATTGTCCGCGGCCCGCGTTCCAGCATTTATGGTTCTGAAGCTATCGGTGGCGTAATAAACATCATTACTAATACAGACGTTGAACCGGGATTTGGCGGCAATATAAGTGTGACTGCCGGCACACAAGATAGTAATAATACCAACCTGGGGCTGCAGGGTGGCAATGAATCTACAACACTAGCACTAAACCTTTCTCACCGTGAAACTTCTGGCATAAATTTTAGAGAAAGCGGCAGCGCAGATGAAGATGGTTTTGAGAATGATACAGCTGCCTTATCTTTGAGCCATCTGTTCAATAACAAAGTCAGTTTTTTAGCAAACTATTCCCGCTTTGATTCATCCTCGGATTATGACGATGGCAATGTTGATATCGAATCTCAGCAACTTTCTGCTGGCTTCTCTTTTGCACTGACTGAAAACTGGAGTAGTAGTGTCAGAGTTGAACGCTTCGAAGAAGAAAATAACGACATGTCTGCATTTGGTACAACAAAAAGCCAATCAAAAAATAACAAAATAAATTGGCACAACGCCCTATTCTTGGATGACGCCAATCAATTTGTCTTTGGCGTAGATCATATTGAGCAAAAACTGGAATACGCAAGTTTTGGCGCGGTGCAAACGGACACCTCGAGAGACAACGATGGTATATATGGAGTGTACCTTCGCAATGCTGAACTAGCAGAACTCACCGTTTCTTTGCGCCACGATGATAACGAACGTTTTGGTCATCAAAGTACTGGCAGTTTTGCTATAGGAAAAAATTTAAATCAAAGTATTCGTGCCTGGGTAAGCTATGGCACCGCATTTAAAGCGCCTAACTTGATTGATCTTTATGTTAATTTTCCTTCATTTTTCTTTTTTGCCAATCCAGACTTGCAACCTGAAACATCAAAAAACATAGAGCTGGGTCTACAAATCCAAGCACTGGGAGCGCAATGGCAAGCCAATGTCTTTAGCAATGACATTAATGATTTAATCACTGCAGATGCTACTTTCACAACATTAGCAAATGCTCAAAAAGCCAAAATTAATGGCCTGGAAACTTCAATAGAATTGTTGCTAGTTGGATGGACTGTCAATGCAAATCTGACTCTGTTAGATCATGAAAATCAAAGCACTAACCAAGAACTATTACGTCGCCCGAATCAAACACTTGCTGTTAATTTAGCCCGAAAATTCGACGACTTTGATTTTGCCTTAAATGTTCTAGCGCAAAGTGATCATCACGATATTGATCCAGTAAGCTTTGGCCCTTCCATGGTAGGTGGTTTTGCTACTACTGATTTGGTTTTTGGGTATCAACTAAATACAGCGACTAGTTTACGCTTACGTATAGGCAATCTGTTTGATAAGGACTATCAATTCGTCGATGGTTTTTACACTCTAGGGCGTAGCGCTCAATTAGCGTTTGATTATCGCTTTTAATTTAAATCTTTCAACAAAACTTTTTATTAATAAAGTTAAGGTTCGAATACTAAGATCATAGAAGCTTGTGAGCTTAGGTGATATTTAGCGGCTTAGAGTGTTTATTGGGTACAAGAATTAATCTCCATAGCTTGGCCTGCAAAGCGAGCATCTAGCCAGTCTGTCGCTAACGCGCCACCAGGATAAAACACGCCAAAGTGATCTGCCCCAGCCATCTCGATGTACTGCACCTCGCTACCCTGATCGCACAAATCATCTAATACTTCTCGAGTAAGCCAAGCCGGAACATCTAAATCTTCATCGCCTTGTATCATTAAAAATGGAATTGCAGGCGACATTGGTAAGAACTCATCATTTTCTTCTAACCATGCGCGCCAAGCAGTACCAGGCTCTAGTGCCTCTGGTTTTGCATAAGGCTCATCAAGTTGAGCAGCTGCACCAAATACTTCATAACAGCCCCAGGTTTGCGCTGTCAGCATTTCCAATCCAACATCAGTCAAAATATCTCTCAGCTTTAATTCTGGATGTCCGACCTGCAATCCGCCCATACGCATAATGAAATAACCACTATTTACTGGAATATCCAGATCATAAAATGATAATTCAAGATGCCGTGATGCTGGCGCAAGTGGCACTGCACCGACAAGATTAAATTCTGGAGCATATTCATCAACAATATGTGCAGCCCATAAAGCTGTTTGGCCGCCTTGAGAAAAACCATAAATACCGACATCAGTACCCGCCATAGCTGCCGGTAAATTTCTGGCTGCACGCGCTATATCGAATGATGCCATCGCTTGTTGTGCTCCCTGTAGGTAAGCTGTTGCACCAGGAGTACCGGAACCCTGGTAATCGCTCATGACAACCACATAACCACGGGCTAAAAATTCGTCAATGCTGGGCACGCGGGAAGACTGATCAGCCACACTGAACAGGTCATTTCTAGATGGCGCACATGAATCTTGCGTGCCTGTTGTCCCAGTCGCCCATATCAGCAACTTGCGCTCTGATTGTGTAGGCATAACTGGCACATATATTTCGCCAGAGACATACTCTAAATCGCCGTTAGCCCCTTCACTGACATAAATGACATTCCATCCTCTAGCATTGGCTGGCGCGTCATTACGCTCATGCAGCCAATAAATATCACCTCTTTGGGCATCATCAGGCAAAGTGGTGGGGACGATATCCCAAAAAGCGGAACCTCTTGGGCCTTCTGCAAAAGTTTGCGCCTGTAATTGCACACTAAAGAAAAGAGATAAAATTAATATTAGTGATATTGTTTTCATTATTACTTCTCACTCTAGACAATTAATAAAAAATAGGTGAATCTGTTTAACTCTTGCCATTTAACTCTTATCTGATTACTTATGAAGATAATACACAATAGTTATAAGCTGTTAACAATAATATAACTATAAACTCAAAAGGGATAGCGCATGCGTGTTTTCTACTTTTTCCTCTTTCTTGCATTAGGCATCTTCTCTACTCAAAGCTTAAGTCAAACCCCTGTAGATATTGCCACTGAAGAAACAGCAATACGCGACTTAATTACACAATATATGGGGACCAGAGCACAAAACAATGAACAAGGCCTGCTGGCTTTGTTAACTGAAGATATCGACCAGTTAACGACTTCAGGCCTTTTAAGGTCAGGCCGAATTGGTGTTAGTAGCGGATCGTTAGCTTCATCTCAGAGCAATTCTGGCAAACGATCGATCACGGTTGAAAGTATCCGCTTTATAAAACCTGATGTCGCCATAGTGAATGGGCGCTATGATATTGTTGATCGCAGCACAGGCCCCGATAGCCATTACCTCACCTCTATTGTTGTGGTTATGGAAGACCAGCGCTGGCTTATATCGGCGATACGTAATATGCAGCCAACACAATAAGCCTGGCAAGGAATTAGAACTAAATTAGATGTAAGATTTCGAGTATAAAATAAGACTATAAATAAAAATATATTATTATATTTTACAATTGCTTATGATTTATACTTAATGTTAATTGTATTTATAATCTTAGCCTGAAAACTAGTCCAATAAAGCCATTGGACTGCCTACATCAACCACACCAATTCCTTCATGTGACTTGTAGCCTAATAGCTCCTGACATCTGACAGGCATCTTTTTAACTTCTTCAATTGGCACGGTTAGAAATGTGTTTTCTTCTGTCCTAAGCCAACCAATAACAAAGCCAAAAAACATCCCTCGACGCCACTCATTGTCCGTGGAGTTAGTTCCTCCACCATGCAAGGTCGAACCCAAATAAAACAAAGCAGAACCTGCACTCATCTCAGCTTGGGTTATTTCTTCAGGCTTCGCTTTACGCTCTGCTGGCCATAAATGGCTACCTGGCACAACTTGAGTAGCTCCATTAGCAATATTGAAATCAGTCAAAGCAAACATTGCCTCAACCTCCAACAAAGGTTTTGGGTCTTTAAAGAAACTCCAGGCATCTTCATCCCTATGAATCTCCTGCGGCGTTTCACCTGGTCCAATTTGAATCAATTGACCGGTATTAAGTAAATAGTCCTCACAGTTAGGCAGTAGAAGCTCGTCAGCAACGCCAGATATTAAAGGCAACTGCATTATTTCTAAAAACGTTTTAGATTTAGCAGGCAGCCCATCAAGTCGTATTGTTTTACTGCCATAAAATTCGACAAAAAAATCATTAGTGGCATGTCTTAAGCCAGGTTCAGTCTCAGCAATCACCTCATCCACTTCGGAATTTATGTTACTAAGCTGCTGTTGATTGAGCGCTCCTTCTACGATGGCGGCTCCATCTTTGTTTAACAAATCAGCCAGATCTTTTGGGCTGATGTCATGACTTACTGTTTTAATTGTCGCCTTCATAACGTCCTAATTTTTAATCCTATTTTTAATGCAGCTTAATTATTTATAAAAGTTAGTCATCCAACAAGCTGGCCTGGTAATTCAGGTCCTGAAGTTTTTTCAAGATCACTTCGCTGCGAGATACATCTTTTGTTTCAACTGTAAGAAATAAATCAGCTTCTTTAATTGGCAGACTAGAAAACATACGCTGGTGGAATACTTCCAAGATATTGCCACCTAATTCACCTACTGTTGCAGAGACTCTCGCTAAGGTGCCCGGCGAATCATCAATCCTGATTTTGTATCTGACAATGCGGCCTTTCCTCACTAGTCGACGCATTAAAACTGAGGCCAGAATTCGCGTATCAATATTAGCACCTGACAATATCAGGCCTGTTTTCTTACTAGTGAATATTTCAGGATTACCTATAACCGCCGCCAATACAGAAGCACCTGCTCCTTCAGTAACAGTTTTCTCTATATTGACCAGTAAGCTAATAGCATCTTCTATGGCCTCCTCACTTACTATAATAATGTCGTCAACTAATCGGTCAATCACCTCCATTGTAATTTTCCCAGGACTTTTAACCGCAATACCTTCTGCAATAGTACTTCCACCTAAATAGCCACTATCCCCATATAGAGAATCGTAAGTACCTGGGTACCCGGCGACTTGGACTCCTATAATTTTAATGTCTGGTTTGATACTTTTAGCCGCAGTGGCAACACCAGCAATCAAGCCTCCACCACCAATTGGAACGACTATGCAATCCAACTCAGGTTCAGCAGCAAGCATTTCCAGAGCTACTGTCCCCTGCCCCGCAATAATCTTTTCATCATCAAACGGATGAATAAAAATTAAATTATCCGTTTTAGCTATTTCTTGCGCATGCAGAGCCGCTTCTTCTAAAGTATTTCCTTTCAGAATGACGCGTGCCTGAAAGTTTTCCGTATCTTCTACTTTTACATTGGGCGTTGCTGTAGGCATCACTATGGTGGCAGGAATGCCTAAGCGTTGCGCATGATAGGCAACGGCTTTTGCATGATTGCCAGCTGACATAGCGATTACCCCATTTTTTTTGTCTGAGTCTGGCAACTGTAAAAGTTTATTTAATGCACCACGATCTTTAAACGAAGAAGTAAACTGTAAATTTTCAAATTTTAGAAATAGATCTGCACCCGTAATCTCTGAAAGTGTTTGAGACTTTTCAAAACGAGTATTGATAATTGCCGATTCAATTCTAATTGCGGCTTGTTTAATATCTTCCAGAGAAATAGGCATAGCATTTTTCTATAAAACTAATCACAGCATGAAGCATACAATAAAAAGCTTATGTATGGTTCTAGTCCAGGAAATTTAGTACACAGAATAAACAGCTATCATCCGAGCTTAATTCGTTTATAGATTTTTTTTAAACCTTTTATAGGTATACTTTAGAGTAAAGAACTATAAAAATAAGCACAGCAAATAATTTCACCACATTTCAGGCTTTGTATCATGAATTTATTCAAAATCGTACTGTTAAGCAGCATTTTAGCCGCGACTTCTTTATCTGCCGCTGAAGTAACAATTATCAGAGACGAACACGGCACTCCACATGTCTATGCGGAAAATACCTATGGCGTATTTTATGGCTACGGTTATTCAATTGCTCAAGACCGTTTATACCAAATGGAAATGGCTAGGCGCTCCACACAAGGTCGAGTCGCCGAAGTATTAGGATCAGAATATGTAAATTTTGATATAGCTACTCGTTCCAACTACGATCCCGCCTCAATCATGTCTCAACTCGCGCAATTAAGCGAAGATGATCGAAATGTGTTTGATGGTTATGCAATGGGAATGAATGACTGGATTGACCAGGTGAATACTAATCCTGACACTTTATTACCCAAACAGTTTATTGATAATGATTTTAGTCCTCAGCATTGGACCGGTTTTGATGTTGTGATGATTTTTGTCGGATCGATGGGAAATCGTTTTGGTGATTACAATACCGAATTGGAAAATTTACAGCTGTTAAATGGCTTAATAGATCTTCATGGTGAAAATGCTGGCTGGAATATCTTTAATCAACTCAACCCACTTTACGACTCTACTGCGCCAACAACAGTTCCAAAACCGCAAAACCCAATTACAGAATTACCAAGCTTAGATAATGATTGGATAAGAAGCTTGGCATCTCTTGATTTTGATTTCCCTATCGCCGACACAGAAATGAATCAGGCTTTCAGTAACATGATCATAGTAGGTAAAGATAAAGCCGATGACGCCAATGCCATATTACTTAATGGGCCTCAGTTCGGTTTGTACACCCCCGCTTATACATATTCCATCGGTTTACATGGGGCCGGCTTTGACTTGGTTGGCAACAGCCCTTTTGGGTACCCAGCGGTATTATTTGGATATAATGAGGATATTGGTTGGGGCAGCACTTGGGGTGCAGCCGATGTCGTCGATATATATCGAGAAATTTTAAATCCAAATAATCATGACGAATATTTATTCATGGGCGAATACTTGCCATTTGAACGCCGCACAGAAACTATTCAAATTAAAAATGCAGACAGCATCGAAATAGAAGTACTAAAAACTGTTCATGGCTTGGTCGTCTTAAACGATGAAGCAAACAATGTTGCCTACACTAAAAAACGGACCTGGGCCGGACGTGAACTTGATACTTTATTAGGCTGGGTAGCTTCGACTAAAGCTAGCAATCATGATGAGTGGATTGCCCAGGCTGCTAGAAGCGCAATGAATATTAATTTTTACTATGCCGATAAAGAAGGCAATATTGCTTACGCTTTGACTGGTTCATACCCTATACGCCAAGCCACGCATGATAATAGATTACCAGCTTCTGGCGGTGGCGATATGGAATGGCTAGGTAGAATTCCATTCAGTGAAAACCCTCAAGTTTATAATCCAGAAACTGGTTATATTGCGAACTGGAACAATAGGCCTGGAGGCTCAAATTTAAGCAATCCTGACGAATATTGGTACTCATGGACTCGCGCAGACCGAGTCGAGGTCTTTACGCATTTAATAGAAGCTCAAGAAAGTTTTAATGCTGAAGAAATTCGACAGCTTGTAGCAAATACATCTTTAACCGACCCCAATGCTCGTTATTTCATCCCCTATATCGAAAGTGCCATTGCCAACCTAGATGCTAATAACCCAATGCGAGAAATGGCAAGCAAACTAACTTCTTGGGATTTATATTCACGCGATCTGGATAAAGATGGATTCTATGACGATGTTGCAAGCATCATTTTTCAAACTTGGTTGCCATTGATGGTTGAAGCTGTACTCGCTGATGATCTGGGCGAATATTTTCCTATGTTCAGTGGAGCAGGCTATCCACAAGTAAATATTTTTGATTCTGGCATGAACATAAGCGTGGGAACCAAAGTGCTGTATGAAGCACTGCTGGGAGACTCCTCAGGTGTTGAACAAGGCTTTGACTTCTTAAATGGTCATGACCCACTAGATTTAATTCGTAGCACATTACATAGCTCATTATCTCAACTGCAAGCTCGTTTTGGCTCTAACATGGAAGATTGGCAATTCCCTGTAGCAATAGCATCTTTCAGTAATAGAAATTTCCTCAATATTCCTCAAGCGGGTGAAGAAGAGATTGTCAGTACCAGTATTTTTATGAATCGAGGCACTGAGAATAATCAGGTAATCTTTGGTGCTAATGGTGAGGTGACTGGCTTTGAGGTGGTTCCTCCTGGACAAAGCGGCTTTATCGCTCCTGATGGCTCAAAATCCAAGTACTATGGAAATCAGTTAAATTTTTACGACACTTTTCAATACAAACAAAACTGGCTGGATATTGATGACGTAAATGCCCATGCAGACTCGATAATACGCTTAGATATTTAAGTTAAGTTAATAACGACACAAACAGGAAATACTCAATAATCCATTATCTTTAGATATTCTTGCGTAGATTTAAAAGGCACTAAAAACATTATGAAACGATTTATTCTATTAGCGGCTTTGTTGTTAACCGCCAGTAATATATATGCTGATGGCCATAGCGCTATTGAGCAGGCTGTTGCAAATAGTGCTCGACCCGAAGCCGACACTCTTCGAGACTCGAATCGCAAACCAGCCGAAGTTTTAGAGTTTTTTGGAATTGAACCAGGCATGAATGTGCTGGATATTTTTGCCGGTGGCGGCTATTACACCGAAATTCTAAGCTATCTAGTTGGTGATGACGGCAAAGTCACCCTCTATAATAATGGTGGGTGGAACGGTTTTGTTAACACCGGTGTGACAGAACGCTTAGCGAATGACCGGCTTGCTAATGTAGAAAGCCTAGTTGCCGAAGCTGATGAAATCGATTTTGCAGCTAATAGCTATGATGCAGCTTTGTTCGTTCTTGGCTTTCATGACCTGTATTATGTCGATACTATCTGGCCCGCCATTGAACCCCTTCCCTTCATAACAGCAATTTATAACAGCATAAAACCCGATGGGCTTTTGGGAATAGTTGACCATATTGCTGAACCCGGAGGTTCTAGTATTGAAGTAGCTAACAGCTTGCACAGAATCGATCCAGCCATTATTCAGCGCGATATGTTAGCGGCAGGATTTGTTTTAGAGGCCGAATCTACCCTATTAAGAAACACCAGTGATAATCACATGCTCCCAATGGGAGACCCTTCCGTTCAGGGCAAGACAGATAGGATTGTCTATTTGTTTCGAAAGCCTATGAGTTAGGGCCTGCCTCTCCAAGTAGGCTGCTCCCAATGAGCTGGATCAGTATTGCCTTCGGCACAAACATATTCAAGAATTTCTTCCCCAAGCACTAAACCAAACTCACGAATATTAGTATAGCTATCTGTTAAAGCTTCTGGGTCTACTACAGTAATCTCAACCAACATGCGGCCTATTTCAGGGCGGCTATACCTTTCAGTGACCATCATCTTATCTGAATGGATACCAAAGCCTGGTGTGTAATCATTAAAGCCCGACGTTTCTACTACCAGAGTATCGCCCTCCCAATGACCTCTGGAATGCCCTTGCCAACTTGGGTTCCATAATTCAGGGAAATCTCTACCATCAAGGAATATTTGACGCCAGCCCGGCGTCACAAATTCCATGATCTGAATCATCATGTCCGGCGTTTGTATAATTTGCCATGGAAAGCCCGCGCTAGACATTACGGCACTCTGAGGTAGGCAATAAGCGCCTGGGTTCTGAAAATTTAAAGCAAGCAACTCTGCATTCATTTCAGCTGCCCATGGTTGATAAGGCGGATCTTGTCTGGGCACATCTGGCGTTTGCCGGATAGCCCACATGCCTGAAAAATCGACACTTCCATTAAAAAGTCTTGGCGCAGGTCCTGAAAGGTCACCTGACCGCCTTAACATATCATTCGCAAGCATCCCTGGATCATCACCAATCGTACCCAAATTAATACTCCACTCTATATTCAGGTCATGTTCTAGGCTCACGTCGTCTTCAATCACAACTCCTTCTTCCGTATACGACAGATACATCGCTGTACGGAATAAAAAACTAAGGTCATAACTGCCTGCTGGTAGGCCCGAAATTGAAAAGTTTCCTTGTAGATCCGTTTGGCCAGAATACTCCTCGCCTGTAACGACATTAACCAGAGTTACATCCTGATTTAGCCCAGTAATATTAGCCCCGTTAGGGTCGATCAAACTGCCGAAAATTTCTCCCTGAGCAAACAATAATTGACTCGGTATTACGGCAAGAAGCGCTATAGAAAGCAGAAAGGTTTTTATGTGACGCATTATCTTCATCCTTAATCCCAATCTTAAGACTATTTATAGCTCCTGGATTCTGACTTCGCGAAATCTAACAACACCTGAACCGTATTGAAGTGCAATATAACCCGCGTCTAGTTGGTCATTATCTGTATTAACGGTTTCTACGCCATTTAGAATAACTTCCAAATGAGAACCTTGAGCCAGAATTTCAAAGCGATTCCACTGATTAGCCGCATCAATCTGGGCCATAGGCGCCGCTACGTTAACGATACTGCCAGTGCGATAAGTCGGGTCTGGACGGGTATCATAAATATTCACTTCATAACAATTATCAGCACCGATAGTCTGGTCATCATCACAACGAATAAACACCCCGCTGTTTGCAGGACCATCAGCCCAGAACTCAACTATCAAGCGGTAATCTCCATAGGGTCGCTCTGAAACTAAAAAACCCGCTTCACCTGAACCCTCTACATAACCATTATTAAGACTCCAATCGGCATTACCGACCTGATCCCAGTTCTGTAAATTTGCGCCATCAAAAAGAGTAGTCATGTTGTCAGAATACTCAAACCAGGCGCAGGCACTTAGACCTGTTGCAAAAACAAACACGAAGAACAGTTTTAATAACTTTGTCATGACGACTCCTTGAGATTTAATTATTTGATTTATATGTTTTTTTATTAATTTTGTAAATTTTTATTATCTATGATGATATTTTCGCGTTTATAGTACACGAACTTTAACTCTGTTTTAGTATGTTTTTTACTTCAGAGTTGTAAATCACTATTTTCAATCTACCACCAACTTCAAATGAAATTGTCGGCCATTAAGAAATCACTTAACATGATCGAGTTATATAATAGTGAGAGATCATAATGCAATCAGTGCCAGAAAAAACTGTGACCTATTTTGGCCCTTTAACTGACACCAGTCGATGGGAGAATTTTACGCATCGCCATGATGATATATTCATCTGTACCCCGCCTAAGTGCGGCACAACTTGGACTCAGGCCATCTTCGCAATGCTTATTTTTGGTAAAGTCGAGCACGGCTTAAAACCCGGAATAATTTCACCATGGATTGATGCTCAATTAGCGCCTATTGATGAATATCTAGAGAAAGTAGAATCCCAGGAACATCGCCGTTTTATTAAGACGCATACTCCACTAGATGGTATCCCTTATTTCTCAGAATGTACCTACATAGTAGTGCTTAGAGATCCTCGTGATGTCTATATCTCATCCTTAAACCATCGAGATAATATGACCAATAAAGAGCTTGCATTTAAAGTGGCACCAAGCTCATTTAAAAATTGGTTATCGGCCGATCTAGAACCAGGCGTCTGTGATGTTCAATCATTATCCATGCTTGTTAACTTCTTTACATCTTATTGGAAATATCGAGATGCCCCGAACATTCATTTGTTTCATTATTCAGATATGAAGCACGATTTAAAAGGCAGCATATCAACCATGGCTAAAGCCGTAAAAATCGAAGTGGATGAAAGCCTACTTGACGAAATGACAACCGCTGCTAGTTTTGAAAGCATGAAACGTAATGCAAGCCAATTTGCTCCAGTCGGTAGTGAATATTGGAAGAAAGAATCAGAATTTTTTGCCAATGGTCGCAGTCAGCAATGGAAAGATTTTCTTACAAAGGATGAATTATTCTTATTCGAGACAAGACTCGCTGAGTTGCTAAAGCCCGAGCAAGCTCAATGGCTTCTTAATGGTAATAGCTAAGCCTAGAATTCCTAATTACTCAATTTGTATTTTCACATTAAACGCTCTAAAAGCTAAATTAATTTGATTAATTAGTGCATTATTATGTTGGTTAGTCTAAAAAGCTTTTTATATCGTATAATAGAAAAATATTTAAAAATAATAAATTATTGTGAAAAAAATATCTGGTTTTACTCTTGTTGAAATACTGGTCGCCGTTGCCATAATCGGAATCCTTGCCGCAGTCGCATTACCAACATATCGTTCATTTATTATCAGAGCGAAGATGGAAGATGCCTTGTTAGTGCTAGAGTCCGTGCGCCCCAGAATAGAAGAATATTGGGATATTAACGTCAGGCTGCCACAAAACGATGTTGATATAAATTTGTCTTTCCCAATCCCTTACGACGAGGCGGTAAGGAAAGTTGCAATTTCGGGTGGAGGAGCTAGAGGAGACACACTCTTGTATGTCATGCTTAATGCAGGTGTTGCAGATGCCAGCCCATCAGACGGCGCATTCGGATTACAAGCGACACCGCATCCTGATGGTCACTTAACCTAAGAATGCGTAAACATCACGATGAACCCATCATACCTTCCAGCAAGCTGCCGAAATGCAAGATAAACCATAGGAAGTAATTTTTAATGGAAAATAAAACAATAATAGATATCCCATCTGCTCTACTTCTTTTCGAACAATTCAAAACCCATTTCGATCAAGAAAATAAACTGACACCGCCTAATGCCACAACTAACCTAGTTTCAATTTGGAATAGTTTATCTACCCAGCTAAATATAGAGAACCTATAAGTCGCTAAAATGCTGGCCGAATTATCGAACCTAGAGGTGGTCGAAAATATAGACGTGCCGCTCGACACCTTAATTAATAAAGTTCCTTATAAATTAGCGATCACTTTTACGTTCTTGCCACTTCGCAAGGAAGAAAAGACTACGATCATCGCAATCTCCAACCCTTTTGATGATCACTTACATGAGATGATTCAATTCATTTTCGGCATTAACTACCGATGTGAAATAACGCCTCCAAAAATTCTAGAGCTGGCTATTGCCTCCGCTTATGATAAAAACTCTAGCCTAATAGATAAGGGCAGCCTTGATCTAGATGAAAGTCAAATGGCCAGATCTGAAGAAAAACAAATACCGCAATTAGCGCGACAATTATTAAAGAACGCGATACAGAAAAATGCTTCAGACCTACATATTCAACCATTTGTTGGAGGCTCTGCAGTTCGAATCAGAGTTGATGGAATTTTAGATCGTTTGTCGATTATCCAAACAAATGTTGCCCATGCTGTTTTACGTTATTTCAAATCGCTTGGAGGAATGGACCCAACATCTTCAATCCTTCCTCAGGATGGCCGAATCACATTACATGAAAGTGGTCATGAATACGATTTGCGTATATCAGTGCTTCCGATACAAGGGAGACAAGAGAAGCTAGTAATACGCTTTCTCAATAGAGATACTGTCTACAACCTCTCTACTTCCAGTTTTTCTTTAGATGAAATACATACTTTGCGTAGGATGGGGGCCAACCCGTCTGGTGTCGTATTAATTTGCGGCCCAACTGGTTCAGGAAAAACCACAACATTATATTCAATGCTCAGCGAACTCAATGTCGAAGGAGTCAGCATTGCTACCGCAGAGAATCCTGTTGAATATAATATGCCAGGACTGGCTCAATCTGAAGTAAACGAAAAAGCTGGGCTAACATTTGCTAAGGTTTTAAGATCTATATTACGACAAGACCCTGACATAATATTGATTGGCGAAATCCGAGACCAAGAAACAGCACGTATCGCGATGCAATCTGCCTTAACTGGCCATCTGGTCTTTTCTACCTTGCATACTAATGATGCCTTAAGTGCAATCCCCCGTTTATTGGATCTTGAAATTCAACCCACAATACTTGCCGACTCTCTAGCAGGAATAGTTTCTCAACGAATGCTTAGAAGGCTTTGTGAAAACTGTTGCGTTAAACCAGAAGCACCTCTTTCTCAGGTAGAGGAAGCTTTTTCTAGTACTACAAAGGTTAAACCAGCTAAACGCGCAGTGGGTTGTGATGCTTGCAATTACACAGGCTATAAAGGTCGCCTGGCTATTACAGAAATGATAGAAGTTGAATCAGAGCTTAGAGAGTTATTACGTTTTGGTGAGAAGGATATCCGCAAATTAAAACAGGCCTGTGAAAAGCAAAATCAGAACCAGACCCTTTCCCTTTCTGCAAGTCGTCTGATTATTTCAGGAGAAACCACTGTAGAAGAAGCATTACGTGTTATAGGCCGACATTTCTGGATGGATTTAGCCCTCCAATATAAATCTGATATCCCCAACATAAATCAGTTAAATCATGATAATGCTCTAAATAAATCTTCCAACGCTTCCATTCTTTTAACAGGAAGCCTCGAATACTTCACTGAAGATTTTCAAAATGCAATGGGCCATGGGTGGTTAAATGTATTCCTAGCGGGAAGCCCAAAAGAAGCTAAATCGACATTGAAGGAAAATGAAGATATCGATTTCGTTATATTAGATATAGATGATCACTTAAATGAAAAAGAGGTGATTGAACTAATTGAGAACTATCTAGCTGCTTTGGCCTGGTCGAGAATTCCAGCCTTAATAAGGCTACCTGAAGGTAAAGAAAACTTTAAAGAAATTTTAATTAGGGAAGGCGCGACCTCGCGGTTTATCAGTAAAACTTCACCAGTAAATGATATTATTTCGGAAATTAATGAAGCCTTAACTAAAAATATGGATTATTCATGGGGTGTGGATAACGCCTGAGAGTAGATTTGATAAACTCTTTTGAGTTAAATTGAGCCCTGTTTTACGCTGTTTGTTACTGCAGTTTTTAACCTTGAAATATAGCTCCCTGCATTCAAATGAATGCAGGGAGCTTGGTAGTAATATCTCTATTCTTTTTTATTATCGATACTATAGTCTCCAGCTCCATGGACAAACAGTAATAAAAGCCCGCCAGTAATAGCTAGGTTTTTCAAAAAATCTGTAGAAGTTAATGGCATGTGATAAATCAAAGCAGCTAAAAGAGTAAAAACGGCCAAAATAAGCGCTGCTGTTTTGGTTTGAAAGCCTGCTATTAGTGCAAGTCCTCCTAAAACTTCAACTAGAATAACTACGGCCAAAAGACCTCCAGGGACTCCAATACCAAAGATACTGCCGCTAGCCATAAAACCTGCAGTGCCTTCATAGCCAAAGCCAAGACCGAAACCAGAGCCTATTTTGCCAATACCAGCCAACAAAAATATAATCGCAAGTAATATACGCCCAACTGTATGTGAATATTTTTCCATTATCCCTTCCTCTCTTTATTATTGTTAAAAGTCAGTGACGACTTAATTTTTAGGTTTTTGCATATCAATATATATCACAAATAAAAATTTTATTCTCTCATTAAGCCTTAAAATCTATTAGCAAAGCTTTGGCAGCTAAAAAATATAGACTAAGCGTAGAATTAGGCATTATTAGAAAGCAAAGCTTAAAAAATATTACTAAAATTGCTGTTTTGAGGCGGTTTAAGTCGAAGAATTGGTTCTATATTAGGTATTCATACAAATATTAAGATTTATATTACATTATCTTAGAGCACAAAAAAGCCTGCAAAAGCAGGCTTATCTTGTATGGCGCACCCGGCACGATTCGAACGTGCGACCCCCTAGTTCGTAGCCAGGTACTCTAT
>Ga0055584_100001909_pt1 | contig 20497 bp, 17 predicted proteins | sample OSDHelmetaG_FD_58716 | JGI IMG/M metagenome (GOLD analysis project Ga0055584, IMG submission 58716) | Pelagic marine sediment microbial communities from the LTER site Helgoland, North Sea, for post-phytoplankton bloom and carbon turnover... | ecosystem: Environmental > Aquatic > Marine >...
GGGCCCGGGCCGGTCCCTGATATTCTGAAACCGGACGTAGCCGCACCTGGCGTTAATATCATCGCCGGCTTTGCGCCGGAACCGGCGAACGCTAAACCCGGTGAGAACTACGCTTATTTGAGCGGCACGTCGATGGCGACGCCGCACGTAGCCGGTGTTGCCGCCTTGCTGCGGCAGGCACACCCGGAATGGTCCCCTGCCGCCATCAAGTCGGCACTTGTCACGAGCGCCCGGCAGGACCTTGAGCTTCCCGATAGCATTACCCCGGCTAACCCATTCGATTTCGGTGGTGGCCATATCGTACCGAACGCCGCACTCGAGCCGGGGCTCGTGTACGACGTCAGTGACGAGGAGTACGATGCTTTCGCCTGCGGCATAAGATCGCCGGCGGTGACTGCAGAGCAATGCGAAGAACTCAGCGACGCCGGTTATTCGTTCTTCGCAAGAGACCTGAATCAGCCGTCTATATCGATTTCCCGGCTGGCAAGCCAGCAAACAGTTACTCGCCATGTAACCAACGTTAGCGAAAACTCCGAAACTTTCGATGTCGAGGTGTCCGCACCGCCAGGAATCGAAGTCACTGTAACGCCACCGACGCTGAGCCTTGCGCCGACTCAATCGGCCAGTTTTGATGTTTCGCTAAGTTATGTCTCCGGCCCGCTGGATTTGTGGCGCTTCGGATCGTTAACCTGGGTTGGCGACGATGCGGAGGTCCGCAGCAGCATCGCGGTCAAACCTGCGTCCATTACGGCGCCGGCTGAAATCGAATCATTCGGTGGTTCAGGCAGCGTTAGCTTCCCCGTCGAGTTCGGCTACAGCGGCAGCTACAATCCCGGCGTGCATGGACTCAATCGCCCTTCTATCCAGGAGGGCTTCGTCGATAACGACCCGACCAAGACCTTCACTCCGAGAAGCTCCAACGGCGTGACAACACACCTGTTTGAAGTGCCGCCAAATCAGTTGTTCCTGCGCTTCTCGATGTTCGACAGGTATACGGATGGAGACGACGATCTTGATATGTACATCTACTACTGCGGCGAGGATCCCACCACCTGCACTCGAATCGGCGAAAGCGGCGAACCGACGTCGGAGGAGGAGTTCAACCTGTTCCGTCCGGCTCCCGGAATATATCGCGTGTATGTCCACGGCTTTGCGACCGATCAGATTAACGGCGGGCCAGGGGCAAATTACCAGTTGTTCAGATGGTTCTTCGGCATCGCCGATGATAAAGGCAACATGGACGCAAGCGGGCCGCCGTTCGTCGCTTCGGGCACGGTGGTCGACATCACTGTCGACTGGAGCGAATTACTCTCCGATACGATGTATCTCGGCGGCATCTCGCATAACACGCCGCAGGGCTTGTCCGAGCTAACGATAATAAGCATTCGCAACTGAACGCGAGTACCAGATCTGGATAACGCCGATGATGATGACGGCAGACGGCACGATGTAGGCTCCGCCACCCCAAATCGCGACCACATCACGAAGCACGAATGAGTCGAAATCAAGTACCAGCGCGCCCAGCAATGAGACGATGTATAAGGGGAACGCAATCGATCTGCGCAGCAACAACATCACGGATGCGAGCATCCCGACGTTGACCGCAATGGCGTACGCGGATGTCGCCCAAGCAGGTGTTGCCTCCATGAACGCCAGCATCGTAGCGTCAACGCTCTCGGGTACGGTCTCCGGTGTCATCATCGCGTGCTGCAGATAAAACATGAACCCGATGATGTTCCAGACCAGAAATACGGCACCGATAATGTAAAAGGAAGTCGGCGGTTTGCTGTTCAATTCATCGGACATCGGCTGCCCCTCTTGTTCTTCGGGTTTTGGGATGCATCCGATAATCCACCGCCGTGCCGATGATTGCAAGTGGTCCTAGGCTTTTCTAGAGCCCCTTTCCTTAGCCATATTCCTGGCCAGTGCTTTGCACGGTTTATAACGAAAACAACTGCTTACATGGTCGTTGACCATTCCCGTTGCCTGCATATGCGCATAGATAATGGTACTGCCAACGAATTTGAAACCACGCTTTTTCAGGTCCTTCGACAGGGCATCGGACTCCGGCGAGGTCGCCGGTACATCGCTGTCGTTTTCCCGGTTTGACTGAATCGGTTTGCCACCAACAAACCCCCATATGTAATCGCAAAAGGTGCCGAATTCTTTTTGCACCCTGAGAAAGGCTTTGGCGTTGTTTACGGCGGAGTTGACCTTCAGTCGATTGCGTACGATCGATGGGTCCAGCAACAGTTTCTCTATGCGCTTTTCCGTGAAACGCGCGACCTTTTGCGGATCAAAGTCTTTAAATGCTTTTCGATACCCGTCACGTTTGTTCAGAATTGTGGACCAGCTTAAGCCCGCCTGGGCGCCCTCCAGAATCAGGAATTCGAACTGCACAGCGTCATCCCGGACCGGTACACCCCATTCCTCGTCGTGATACTCGATGTAAGCCGGGCCAACACCTTCGGCCCACCGACATCGACTAATCGCTTTTGTCATTGTTAGCTTCCGTCGAATCAGCTTATCAATGTAGCAATGCAGTCGATGAATCGCAGCAGCAATTTGTCACTTCTTTAAACAAAAAAGCCCGCGCGATTGCGCGGGCTTCTATTGGGCTGGTATTGCGTGGTTTAGATTGAGCTACCGCAAGAACCTTCGCCACAGCTACCTTCAGCGTCTTCCTTGTCGTGACCTTCGCCTTCTTTGTCACCACCGCAAGAACCTTCGCCGCAACTACCTTCGCCTTCTTTGTCGCCGGCTTCACCGCAGCTGCCTTCACCTTCTTTCTCGTCGCCCTTGTCGCCGCCGCAAGAACCTTCACCGCAGCTGCCTTCGCCTTCTTTCTCTTCGCCTTTATCGCCGCCGCAAGAGCCTTCGGCTTCACCGAGCATGTAGCCAACAGTCATGCTGGACATCGCGAACGGGCTATCTATTGCGTCCGCGTTTACCGTACCACTGATGGCAAACGTACCAGCAAGTGCAGCACCTACAGCTAACGCTACTGGCTTAATAACTTTTTTCTCTGACATTATCTTTCTCTCCTACAGGTTTTGCCCAAAACCGGGCGTTCGCTTCAGTGGCGCCTCAAGTACTCCACATCACTGAATCCAATACGTTCTCTTTCACTTGGTCGAGCTGTTCTTCGCGATCTCCAATGATCGCAATGCTACCGTTTCCTACAGGCAGGATGATCCCCCTGATATTCACACCGTCAATCGTCGTTGCTTTCGCAACCGGTTCTTCGGGCATCAGCAAAATGGTTATCGGACCATGAGCTCCCTGGATGACCAGGTGCGGCACAACCCTGCCGCTGATAGTGCAACTCTGCGCATAGGTTATCAAACCCGCGTCGTGGTTCATGCTTGCGATATTCTGCGGTACGGCACGACTCAGCTGGCTGTCGCTGACGGGCGTGCTGCTTGGCCGTAGTGCAAGGGGTTCATGATCGACGTGAGCGAGCACCTGCTCTTCCAGCGTACCGTAGATCGCTTCGGTGCCAGTCATTTGCATAAACACAACGGCCGCGAGCAACACACTTGCCGCCAATGCATACCAGACGGGGCGAGGTGTTACACGACGGCTGGACAAATCGACAACTTTTTCTGAATCGATGACCGGCAGCTCTGGCATGATCAGCTCCGGCACGGAAATTTCCATCGCGGCCATGAGCTTTTCGTTTAGCGCCAGAATCTCGTCCCTGTATGCCTGACAATCGGCGCAAGACTCGGCATGCCCGGACTCGTCTTGAAGTCCCGGCTCTGCAGTTAGCGCTTCTCTGTAGTCAGTACAGTTCATCTTCATCGTTACCTTGCTCATGAGTTCACCTCATCAGCCACGTCTTCCTTTAGTTTCAAGCGAGCCCGGTGCAGACGCGTCAGAACCGCGCCTTGTTTGAGCCCCATTAACTCTGCGATTTCGTTGGTGCTGTAGCCCATCAGGACCTGCAAAACCAGCGGTTCGCGATAATCATCCTCGAGCCCGTAAATTGCCTCTCTAAGGTCGTTGAGCTCTTCGTTTGATGCCTCAGCAAGCAGTGCAGACTGAGACGCCGTCAAATTGTCTATGTCGACCGTTTCCAATCGGCGCCGCTCGAAATATCGAGCATTTTCCCGTCGGACGATCGTCAGCAACCACTGCTTTGCCGCCGCAGCGTCGCGGAGAGCGTCCAGGGACTTCCAGGCGCGCAACAGCGCCTCCTGAACCACCTCTTCGGCGATCGACCTGTCCCGGCAAAGCCACGCGGCATAACGGAACATGTCCATGTAGTAAACAGCCACCAGGCGATCGAACCTCTGTCGTCTTTCGTCCACGGCGTTGCTAGTGTTCATACGAGATGACCCGCCCCTTGTGGTTTTTATTACCGTTTCCACGCAAAACTGTAATTAATGCGTCGAAACTGCTGTTAAATATAGGGAAAATTGGAATTTCCCGGTATTATTGTCGATTCTCTTATTCAGATTAGCTATGAGTCAAACCACCCCAGGTCAGTTCCCCCTTATTCGCATGCGACGCGGGCGCCGCTCCTCGTCGTTGCGCCGACTTGCCGCGGAGTCCAGGCTTTCCGTGGACGATCTTATATACCCGGTTTTCGTACTCGAAGGCAAAGAACAGGTAGAGGCGGTTCCCTCTATGCCGGGTATCAGCCGAAAGAGCATCGACAATCTTCTCATCGAACTCACGGAGGCACATGATCTTGGCATTCCGGCGGTCGCGCTGTTTCCCGTCATCGACGCGTCGCACAAAACGCCCGACGGCTCAGAATGCGCTAACCCGGATGGCCTGGTCCAGAATACCGTTCGTGCCATTAAAAATGAGCTTCCGGGGCTGACTGTTATAACAGACGTCGCACTGGACCCCTACACCACGCACGGTCAGGATGGGATCATCGACGACACTGGCTACGTCCTGAATGACGAAACCGTCGACATGCTGGTCAGACAAGCCGTGTCGCATGCTGCCGCCGGCGCCGATATGGTCGCGCCATCCGACATGATGGATGGGCGCATCGGGGCAATCCGTAGGGCATTCGAAAATGAAGGCCACATCAATACACTCATCATGGCCTACGCCGCGAAGTTTGCATCAGCTTTCTATGGGCCGTTTCGCGATGCGGTCGGTTCAAGCGCCAATCTCGCTGGTGCGGATAAGTCGACCTATCAGGTTGCGCCATCCAATAGCGACGAAGCCGTTAGAGAAGTCGGGCTGGATATCGATGAAGGTGCCGATTTCGTTATGGTCAAGCCAGCGCTGCCGTATCTTGATATTGTTCGCCGCGTAAAAGATACCTGGCAGGTCCCGACCTTCGCCTACCAGGTCAGCGGGGAATACGCGATGCTGAAGGCGGCGGCAGGCAATGGTTGGCTGGATGAACAGAAGACCGTGCTGGAGGCCCTGCTAAGTATCAAACGTGCGGGTGCCAACGGCATACTGACCTATTACGCGATTGACGCAGCGCGATGGATGAAGGAGTAGTCGGTGACGGATGAATCGATAGCGAAGACGCAAACCATCGATCGCTACGGTGTTATGGGCTACCCGGTGTCGCACAGCCGCTCGCCACTTATTCACCAGCTCTTTTCCCTGCAGACCAATCAGAAGCTTCAGTATGAACTGCTGCAGGTTTCGCCGGAGAAACTCGAATCGGCGATACGCCACTTTCAGCGTTCGGGCGGCAAGGGCCTCAATATCACCATCCCGCACAAGTCGGAAGTTGTGCGACTCGTCGATCATCTGAGCGAACGAGCCGCTACGGCCGGCGCTGCAAATACGCTGTCATTCGAAGGCGGTGAAATCCACGGCGACAACACCGATGGCATCGGGCTGCTGCGTGACCTGGCAGTGAATCTCGATGTGGTTATCGAAGATTCGAGCATTCTGATTCTCGGTGCCGGCGGCGCAACCCGCGGCATCATAGGGCCGCTTCTTGAGATGGAACCGAAGTTGCTCAGGATCGCCAATCGCTCGCTGGGCAAAGCAAAAATGCTCGCTGATCATTTTTCGGATTCGGGGCCGGTGACGGCATGTCAGTTTGATGCGGTCCCGGTTAACAGGGCGTATGACATCATCATCAATGCCACTTCCGCCGGACTAAAGGGAGAGGCGCCGCCCTATCCCGCGGAGGCGATCTCCAGCAAAACCTTTTGTTACGACTTGTCGTATGGTCTGAAACCAACACCGTTCAGCATCTGGGCCCGCGACGCCGGCGCGGCCGAGTCCGTCATGGGTTGGGGGATGCTCGTTGAACAGGCGGCCGAGTCCTTCAACATCTGGAGGGGTGTTCGGCCCGATACAGGGCCGGTCCTTGAGCGGATGAATATCGCCGTCTGAGCTGCCGCCTCAGCGCATCGTTACCACTTCTTCCGCATTCGTAGGGTGTATGGCTACGGTGTTATCGAAGTCCGCCTTCGTTGCGCCCATGCGCATTGCTACGGCGAATCCCTGCAGCATTTCGTCCGCTCCTTCACCAAACAGATGGCAGCCAACGATGCGCTCATCACTACCTGTCGTGACGAGCTTCATGAAAGACCGCTGTTTGTCTTCACCTAATGCGTAAAACATCGGCGTGAAAGCAGACGTATAAACTTTGACATCATCACCAAATCTGCCGCGCGCCTGCTCCTCTGTCATGCCAACGGTTCCGATGGTTGGGTGGCTGAAAATCACCGTTGGTATCAGTTGGTAGTCCAGATGGCGGCCGACCATCCCACCGTACAGACGATCAGCGAGACGCCGCCCGGCGGCGATCGCAACCGGTGTTAGCGCCGCGCGACCGGTCACATCGCCCAGCGCGTGAATATTCTCAACATTCGTTTGCTGCAGCTCATCGGTCGGGACGAAGCCTTTTTCGTCCATAGCAATACCCGCCTTGTCGGCATCCAGTGTCGCCGTGTTCGGCGAACGCCCTACTGCCCAGATCAGCGTATCAACGGGGCCGAACTCGCGCCCATCGACCGCCTCAACGATCAGGCCATCGTCCGTCTTCCTGGCCGACGCGGGGACAACGAAGGTTTCGAGTGCGATGCCGCTTTTTTGCATCACCGCCATAAGCTCGCTGCTCAGCATGGTGTCGAAGTCTCGCAACACGCCTTCCTTGCGCACGATGACCTGCGTTTCGCTGCCAAGACCTGAAAATATGCCCGCAAGCTCAACAGCGACATAGCCACTGCCCGCAATGAGAACCCGCTTCGGTTGTTCCGCCAGTTCGAAGAAGCCGTCCGAGGTTATGCCAAGTTCCGCTCCTGGAATGTCGGGCACGATCGGCTGACCACCGGTCGCAACGACGATACGCTCCGCAACGTATTCGGTGCCATCAACGTCGACCGTATTCGCATCGACAAAACGGGCGTGCCCCTCAATAAACGTTACACCGCGCTTATCCAGATTGTTGCCGTAGATGCCGTTCAGTCGCTCGATGTAAGCATCGCGGCGCGCCTTGAGGGCGCCCCATTCATGATTCTTGACCGATACGTCATAGCCATAATCCGCCGCATGATGCAGCAGGTGTGCGTAGTGCGACGCATACCACATGACTTTTTTCGGCACACAGCCGACATTGACGCAGGTCCCGCCGAGGGGGCCGTGTTCGATTACCGCTGCGGTCGCTCCATACTCCGCCGCTCGTTGCGCGTGAGCGAGTCCGCCGCTGCCGCCGCCGATAACCAGCACATCAAATCTTTTTGACACCTTAATCTCCCTGTTTAGCTGATCCGCCGGCCAATGCGCAGCCATTTTGCTGTGCTAATATGCGGCGCTCGAAATGGATATCAAGTACAGAATGCAAAACCCCCTACTCGACACTTCAGCGCTTCCTCGTTTTGACGAGATCAGTCCGGACGATGTTCTGCCGGCGATCCAATATCTGATTTCGGAGCATCGCAAACAGCTCGATATATTACTCGAACAAAACGCCGATCCCGATTTCGAATCCCTCGTTGCCCCCGTCGAATTGATGGAACACGAGCTTGGACGCGTCTGGTCACCTGTAGTACACCTTCAAAGTGTACTTGGTTCACCGGACTGGCGTGACGCCTATAATCAGGCGCTGCCATTACTGACCGAACATGGCACCGAGTTGTCACAGAATGCGCGGCTGCAGCGCGCCTATGCCAGCGTCGACCAGTCATTTCCGTCGGATACGAGCGAGTCTCACCGTAGCGCGGTTGATCACGCCCTGAGAGATTTTCATCTTGCCGGGGTCGACCTGCCCGAGGAAGACAAAAACCGTTTCAAAGAAATCATGCAGGATCTCGCCGCGATACAGGCCAGCTTTGAACACAAGGTACAGGACGCGTCGGACGCCTGGTCGCTGCATATAACGAACGCAGATGAACTCGCCGGTGTTCCGAAGCAAGTGGTGGACAGGGCCGCAAGCGACGCCGGGGAAAAGCAGCTCGATGGATGGCTGCTGTCGCTGAACTTCCCAACCTATAACGCGATCATGACCCATGCCCACGACCGAGGGTTGCGAGAAACGCTGTACCGCGCGTGGGCGACGCGCGGGTCGGATCAGGGCGATAATCCGGACTGGGACAACAGCGACAATATTGCTTCCATCCTGTCGCTGCGGCACGAGGCTGCAAACCTCGTCGGCTTTCAAAGTTATGCCGACTATTCCCTCGCGACAAAAATGGCGGGCACCACCGACGAAGTTCTGGATTTTCTCCGAGAGCTTGCGGCGCAATCCCGCTCGGCTGCCCAGCAGGAATTGTCCGACCTTCAGGATTTCGCCGGCATGGAGCTGGCACCCTGGGACCTTACGTTCTGGCTGGAGAAATTCAAGCAAGCCCGGTTTTCCGTTTCCAATGAGGAACTACGCCAGTATTTTCCGACGAGCACCGTGATTGACGGTTTGTTTTCACTGGCATCAAGGCTTTACGGCGTTCAACTAACGGTGCAAACCGACGTGTCCGTTTGGCATAGCGACGCCCGCTACTTCAACGTCACGAATTCTGCGGGCGAGTTGATCGGCGGTTTCTATATGGACATTTATGCGCGCAGCGGCAAGCGCAATGGCGCATGGATTGACGAGTGCATCAGCCGACACCAGTTAAATGGTAAGTCGGTGCGACCCGTCGGCTATCTCGTCTGCAACTTTCCGCCAGAGGATGACAGCGGCTTGTCGCTCCTGACACACGACGATGTCGTTACCTTATTCCATGAATTCGGCCATATGCTGCATCACCTGCTGACGCGCATCGACATACCGAGTATTGCCGGTATCAGCGGCGTACCCTGGGATGCGGTCGAACTCCCGAGCCAGTTCATGGAGAACTTTGCCTGGAGTTACGAGGTACTTAGCGAGTGCTCTGCGCATGCGGAAACGGGCGAACCGCTGCCACGCGAACTCTTCGACAAATTGGAGCAGAGCAGAAACGCCGGCGCGGGACTTGCGATGCTGCGCCAGCTCGAGCTGGGTCTTTTCGATTTCCGGCTGCACGCAGAATACGACCCGGGCAACGTCGTTCCCGTGCTCAGCTTACTTGAGGATGTCCGCGCGGAAGTCTCTCTGCTCAAACACCCCGCCTACAATCGGCTGCCGCACGCATTTTCGCATATTTTTGCAGGCGGTTATGCCGCCGGATACTACAGCTACAAGTGGGCAGAGGTTCTCGCCGCTGACGCATTCTCTGCTTTCGAAGAGGCCGGTATTTTTGACGCTGCAACAGCGAGGCGTTTCCGCAGCGAGATACTCGAGGTCGGCGGGAGCCGCGACATTATGGATGCCTACGTCGCATTCCGTGGTCGCAAACCGACAATTGATGCGTTGCTGCGTCAAAACGGAATTCACGCCGAGTGAAAATCGCCACCTGGAACGTCAATTCGATGAACGTGCGACAAGCGCACGTGATCGAGTGGCTGCAATCAAATGAGCCGGACGTGCTGGTCTTGCAGGAGATCAAGCAGCTTACGGAGAAGTTTCCAGCGGACGCTCTGCAGGAAATAGGCTATCACTCAATAGCGAGCGGCCAGAAAACCTATAACGGTGTTGCGGTTATCAGTAAGACGCCTGCGACTGATCCGGTCACTGATTTCCCGGACCTTGAGGATCCGCAACGCAGAATTCTTGCAACTACGATCGATGGTGTTCGGGTAGTCAATTTATACATCCCGAATGGCTCGGAAGTGGGCTCAGACAAATACGAATACAAGCTCGGCTGGCTGGCGTCACTGCGACGCTTTCTGGAGAGCGAATTACAGTTACACGAGAAGCTCGTCGTGCTGGGCGATTTCAATATCGCCCCCGCGGACGAAGACGTGCATGACCCGGAGAAGTGGGGCGAAGACATTCTTTGCAGCCCGGCCGAGAGAAAGGCCTTGTCCGAGTTGTTCGATCTCGGCCTTAGCGATGTTTTTCGAAAGTTCGATCACCCGGAGAAGACGTTTAGTTGGTGGGACTACCGCGCCGCCGGATTCCGCCGTAATGCGGGTCTTCGGATCGACCTGATCCTGACCAATGATGTGATGACCGAGCGCTGCACTGCGAGCTATATTGACAAGGAACCGAGGGCCTGGGAGCGGCCGTCCGATCACACACCGGTAATCGCAGAATTCGAATAATAGCCGTCCTTTGGGTGCCTGATCGAGATTTTACATATTCTCGAAAATCAACCTGCCAGTTAATGGCCTGCTGTGTATGATGGTGAAAAAAAGAATCGGGTAATCATGTCTCAGGATCGCCGCAACGATTTCGATGTAAGTAATACCGTGAACGTCAGCGATCCGGCTTCGGTTCGCGACGCTGTGCAGGTGCTCTTTTCAGAAACCTTTCCGAGTATGTCCTACGACAAGCTCTGGCTCGCGTTTTACGACTTCGAAAGACTATTCACCGGACGTTATCCCGGTTACTTGGGCTGTGACACCACGTATCACGACATGCAGCACAGTCTGGATATGACACTCACTGTTGCGCGCCTGATCGTCGGCTATGAACGCAGCGTAGAACCGGCGGATCGCCTGGGGGCACGCCGCGCACAGATGGCTGTCATCACCGCCCTGCTTCACGACTCCGGCTACATACGTCACGAAGTACGCGACAAAGACTTCACCAACGGCGCCCAGTTCACGCTCTATCACGTCTCGCGCAGTGCCGACTTCCTGCGCCGCTACCTTCCCGAACTCGGTATGGCTGGGGATGTTGGCGTTAGCAGCATAATCGTGCATTTCACCGGCTACGAACTCGATCTCGACAAGATTGAACTCGATGATCCTCGCGATGTTATCTGCGGGCACCTGATCGGTACGGCGGACCTTATCGCTCAGATGGCAGACCGCTGCTACCTCGAAAAATGCCGCGACCGACTTTACAATGAGTTCGTCGTCGGGGGGGTGGCAATAGAGAATGCAGCCCCCGGCGAGCACATGGTTCGTTATGAATCAGGCAAGGATCTTTTGCAAAAAACGCCCGACTTTTACCGGGCGGTTACGAAAGACCGACTGGAGTCAAAGTTCAATCGAGCCTATCGCTACGTTGAGGTTCTTTACGACGGTCAGAACCCCTACATCGAAGCGATTGAGACCAACATTTCACATTTGTTGCGCGTTCTCAAAACCAACGACTGGTCTTTATTACGACGAGAGCCCGCCTGCTATCTTGGCCTCGCAAACTCTATTCAGGATATTGAACAACTCGCCGCATCCCAACTCGCCGCAATATCCGGCATTAGAATCGACAGCGACAATTCGCGGCTCATGCCCGTCTGATCAGGACCTCATCGCGATGTAACGCGGTCGCTCTTCTATACGCTGCAACCACTTTCTAATGAAGGGATAGTCGTCCAGGCAAAAGCCGCCTTCGTGGGCGACGTGCGTATATGCGTATAGCGCAATATCCGCGATGCTGTATTCATTGTTCGCTATGTAATCCTGTGCTCCCAGTTGCTGTTCCATGACGGCCAGGGCCTTGTATCCGCCTGGCTTTTTTGCCTCAAGGTCTGCTCGCCGGGCTGGCGGATTATTAAGATATTTCATGATAAACCGAGACGTCGCGATAAAGGGTTCGTGGCTGTATTGCTCGAAGAAGAGCCACTGCAACACGCTGGCTTTTGCATAGCGATCGGTGCCCGCCAAAGCTGACCCGTCGGCAAGATAGGACAGAATAGCGTTCGACTCCGGCAATACACGTCCATCGGCAAGTGTCATCACGGGGACCTTGCCATTCGGGTTGAGCGCAAGAAATCGTGGCGTCTGTGTGTCACCCGCCAGGATGTCCATTTCATGCCAAACGTATTCCAGACCAAGCTCCGAGCAAGCCATTTGCAGCTTGTAGCAATTACCGGATATCGAGTCGCCATAGAATTGAATCTGGTCAGTCATTTTTGCAGCTCCTGACGCCAAAGCCTCAGTGCAAGATACTCTGTTCTTGATAGTCGCCTGTTCGAATAGAAGCCTGCCAGTCCCGCGCCAACAACGGCGAAGAAAACGTCGGCGACGGTCAGTACCTCGTCGAAGAAAACGGGCCAGGTCATGCTCGTCGCCGCCTGCAGAACCTGCAGCGTCCCAATGCCGAAGCCCTCTGCCGTTACCGACGCCGCGAGGATGATATTAGCCACCAGGGAACCCGCGAGCGTCATGACCGCTGCGGTTACCGGAAAGCGCCAGTCAATGCCTCGGCCTGCAAGCCGAATGCTATGCCCGATCAGGAAGCCAAGCACGACCGTTGCCCATGGAAAGACTCGGTCAGTCAGCTCCGTCACCGCAATCCAGAAAAGGCTGAAGACAATAATCGCGATAAGACCAGCGACAATCGCGTTGCGATAAGACTGAGCCCGAACGAGTTTCTCGCCGTCGCCTGGCGTCACGTCCCTTTGCACTCCGCTACCGTGTCTCTTGCGTAATCGAAGTGGATTCGCTGTTTCACTCATAGGGGGAATCATAGCGTGAAAATACACCATCACCGTGGAATACTGCGTTCGATGGCTGAGACATCTGAGATGGAATAATGAGAAAACTTATACTGACCGGAGCGCTATTGATCGTTACTGCCTGTACTGAGACGGGTCAACGGCCTGCCTGGAACGACATTGACGTTATTCGAGAAAACACCGAGGCACCGCGAGCCATATTTGTGCCGTATCGAAGCAATGGCAGTGATGAGCATATGCTGTCTTTGAACGGTGAATGGAAGTTTAGTTTCTCTGAATCACCCGCTGGCCGCATAAGAAATTTCCACGAGTCCACGTTCGACGCCAGCGCCTGGGACAACATCCCTGTGCCATCAAACTGGGAGCGCCACGGCTACGGCTATCCAATTTACATCAACGTACCGTATCCTTTTGAAATCGACGAACCCAATGTCCCGACCGAAGAGAATCCGGTCGGCTCCTACCGCCGCGATTTTGAGGTACCCGAGTCATGGGATGGCGACGAAGTGTTTCTGCAGTTTGGTGGCGTCAGCTCCGCTTTTTACGTCTGGATAAACGGTGAGTACGTTGGCTATAGCGAGGGCAGTAAGACCGCCTCAGAGTTTCGTGTAACGGACAAAGTCAGAGCCGGCAGCAATTCCATTGCCGTTGAGGTTTACCGCTGGAGTACCGGAAGTTACCTGGAGGATCAGGATTTCTGGTCGCTGAGCGGCATTCAACGCGACGTGACGCTCTACGCAAGACCCAAAGCCAGGGTCCGGGACTATTTCGTACATGCGGGCCTCAGCGATGACTATCGAGACGGTGTTTTCAGCGTTGACTTGTCGCTGGCCAATGACAATACGGCGCCGACGACGGAGACGGTCGCCGTTGAGGTTCGCGACGGTGATGCCGTCGTATACGCTCAGAATGCCGACATAGAAATATCGCCGGGCGAAAGCCAGTACTCGTTCGGGACAACGCTGGACGATGTTCGCCAGTGGTCAGCCGAATACCCCAACCAGTACACCCTGACCATCAGCCTTGGTGACGAGCTGATATCGCAAAAAATTGGCTTTCGTACGGTCGAGATCAGCAATGGACGATTCATGGTCAACGGTAAGCTTGTCAAACTCAAAGGCGTGAATCTGCACGAACATCATGAGGTAACCGGGCATGTGGTCGATGAGGCGACCATGCTTAGAGACATCGAGCTGATGAAAGCGTCCAACATGAACGCTGTCCGAAACTCGCATTACCCGCATCAGGATCGCTGGTATGAACTGGTAAGCGAGCATGGCCTCTACATGGTCGACGAGGCCAACATCGAAAGTCACGGCTACGGCTACGATCACGACAAGACTCTGGGCAACAAACCGCACTGGAAGGATCATCATCTTGACCGTACCCGGCGCATGCTGGAGCGATCCAAGAACTTCCCCTCCGTCGTTATCTGGTCGCTCGGCAACGAAGCAGGCGATGGCGTAAACCTCGGCGCGACCTATAACTGGATCAAGTCACGCGATCTGTCTCGACCGGTCCAGTATGAAACCGAAGGAAATATCGAAGAAGTCGGCGAGCGCCACTCCGACTTTCATTCCAGCATGTATTGGCGGCACTGGGACCTTGAGCAATACGCACAGACCCACAATGATCGTCCGTTCGTGCTGATCGAATACTCCCATGCTATGGGCAACAGCTCCGGCAACCTGCGGGAATACTGGGACGTAATCAACAAGCACGACATTCTTGCCGGTGGCTTCATATGGGATTGGGTCGATCAGGGGCTCATCGAACACGACGAAGACGGTGAGCCGTACTGGACCTACGGAGGCGACTATGGACCAGCGGACGTCCCGTCGAGCGGTAATTTCAATTTTAACGGTTTGGTTTTTCCGGACCGTCGTGTGCAGCCCGCATTTTGGGAGGTAAAGCGTGTCTACCAGCATGTCGACTTCGTGCCTGACAGTCTTAGCTCTGGCGAGCTGACCATCCGCAACCACTACGACTTCACAAACCTCAGCGAATTTGAACTGCACTGGTCCGTGTCTGAAGACGGCAAAGTAGTGCAACGCGGCGTTGTTGATGATCTCGATATTGCTCCTGAGGGCTCAGCGAGTCTCTGGCTGCCATATAACATGCGCGCACTGCGGACCGGGCCTGAACACCACCTGCTATTGCAGCTCGTTGCCCCTGGTGCCCGCGGCCTGATGCCTGCGGGTCATGTGTACGCCGAGCAGCAGTTTGCATTGCCGGTACAGGCCTTGCCCGGCGGTGCGATGGAGGAGTACATCGCGGGAACGGTTGGGGTGCGACCGGACGAAAATTTGTTGACCATCAGCGCTACAGACCTGGTCGTTGGATTTGATACGAGCAGCGGATTGCTCGTCTCGATCAACCACCGGGGAAAGGAACTCCTGCAGGAGCCGCTGGTTCCGAACTTCTGGCGGGCACCGACCGATAACGATTTTGGAAACTACATGCAGGATTGGGCGTCTGTTTGGGAGCAGGCCGGAAGGAATCGGGCACTCGACTCCTTCGTCGTCAACACCGACAACCCCTGCTGCGCAAGAATCGAGGCGCGCTACTCTTTTGCCAGCGACAGCGGTGATCCGCTGGCTGAATGGGTCACTGAATACGAGGTGACCGCTGCCGGCCGTATCAATGTCGACAATACGTTCACGCGAGACCCGAACCTTCCCGTGCTGCCCAGAGTAGGGATGAACGTCGAATTGATTCGCTCGCTGGATCAGGTCGAGTGGTTCGGTCGTGGTCCGCATGAGAACTACAGTGACCGCAAGGAATCCGCAAACGTCGGTCGCTACCGAAACACGGTGTCGGATCACTATGTTCCCTATATGCGCCCGCAGGAAAATGGCTACAAGACAGACGTTCGCTGGCTGTCATTAAGCAATGCCGACAGTGGTCTGCTCGTCATAGCGGACGAGCTAATCAGCTTTGGAGTAAGCCATAACCGCCTGTTAGACTTCGTACCGCCGGTGAAGATCGCTATCACCAGTGAAGACGGGCCGGCTGCTCGAGTAAATGACAAGCGGATTAACGTTCATGTTAATGACGTCAAACCGCGCGATCTGATCTCGCTTGATATTGACTTCGGTCAAATGGGCGTCGGCGGCGACGATTCCTGGGGCAAGCGAACGCTGCAACAGTATTCGCTGAACGAAAGTTCGTATCGCTACGGCTTCTCACTGCTTCCCTACATCAACGAGGACAATGCGCTCGATGCATATATCAAGAACTAAAGTAACTTCACTGGTATTAATAGCGGCCCTCGTCGCTTGCAGCGAACAAATTGTTCCAGCAGCCGACGATAAATCCGTCCAGGTCGAGGCACTCTTCGAGCACTTTAATGAGGGCACGCAACCGGGCGCAGCGGTACTCATCATCAAAGACGGTCAGGTCGTTTTTCTTGAAGGCTTCGGCTATGCCGATATCGACAAAAAGGTTCGAATCAATGCCGACTCGTCCTTCCGCCTTGGTTCGGTTTCGAAGCAGTTCACCACGACAGCCATCGCCGTTCTGGCTGAGAAGGGCAAGCTGAGCTTCGACGATCCTCTGACCCTGCACATTCCCGAGCTCGACAGCTGGCCGGGTGTGACGATCCGCCATTTGATGGAGCACACATCCGGCATACCGGATTACTACGAAAAGGGTTACTACGACGACTACGATCACGATGGCCCGATGGCGAAAATGGCTGATCTCGTAGAGATCATGTCGCTGTATCCCGACTCCGATTTCTTGCCCGGCGAGAAGTATGTCTACAACAACGCGGCCTATGAAGTACTGGCGATAATTGTTGAGCGTGCCTCGGGGGTCTCCTTCGCGGAGTTCGTGAAAGAAAACGTTTTCTCGCCTGCCGGTATGACGACGGCAACCACCTTCAGTTCGTCACGACCTGACATACCGAATCGGGTTATCGGCTACAGCAAGACCGATTCCGGATACGAACTGAATGACTACGATGCCTTCAATGACATGCTTGGCGATGGTGGCGTTTACGCGACCCTGAAAGACTTTATCGCATGGGACAACAGCCTTTATGCCAATTCCGTCGTGACCGGAGAAACGCTGGCTGAGATGTATACCAGCGCACAGCTGAACAACGGCGAGAAAACCGGCTACGGATTGGGCTGGAATGTCGGAGCATTCCATGGCCACAGGAGAATTGGTCACGGCGGCTCCTGGGTCGGTTTTCGTACCAACATCGCTCGTTATCCTGAAGAAAATCTCACGATCGTTGTGCTGACCAATCGCGCGGATGGCAATCCCGGGGCCTACGTAAGCAAGATCTCCAACATTTTCCTCCCCGGTCGTGGCAATACGTTCGTCCCCGACGAGTCCCAGGAAAGCGTCATGGAGCACCACCGCAAGATACCGACAGACGATAACTGGTGGAATGTCCGTGGGCCGGAACAGGGCTGGCTGCATCGCCACGTCGATCAGATGTTCCCGTCAACGACGGTGTACCGGAACGGTCCTGTTAGCGAGCTTGAATACGATTTGATGGATGAGATCGGCGAGGTGATGATTGATACGCCGGATGGGCCACTGCCTTTCGCATCGTTTATCCGAAGCGAACACTCCACGGCGATGGGCGTCGTTATTCTGCACGAGGGCAAGATCGCCTTCGAATCTTACCCACGCATGCAGGAATACGAGAAGCCAACCTACTGGTCGACAACGAAAGTAATGGCTGGCGCAGTCGTTCGCCTGCTGGAAGAGCGCGGGCAGATTGACGTATCCAAACCCATCGACTTCTATATTCCTGCGCTGGTCGACTCGGTGCACGCCGGTACAAGCGTCCGCAATGTCCTCGACATGGCAACAGGTGTCGACTGCGCGGAAAATTATGAGGACACCGACTCCTGCTACTACCAATACTCCATGGCCATTGGCGACAACCTGCGAACGGAGAACGCTCCGGACAATCCCTACGATTTCATGGCCGAGGTTGAGATCGAGCGGACCGGTCCGCAGGGGGAGAAGTTCGTTTACTCCGGTGGGACCAATTTCCTGTTGATGTGGCTAATAGAAGAAGTCACCGGCTACCCTTATTCGGACGCCATCAGCAAAGAGTTCTGGTATCACATCGGTGCGGAGAACGATGCAGGCTTTATTGCCTACCGCTATGGCATCTCCATGTCTCATGGTGGCTTCTTCAGCAAGATGCGCGACCTCGCGCGATTTGGCCTGCTGTACACGCCCAGCTATTCCGCCGTATCCGACAAAAAGGTCATTTCTGAAGAACATATCGACGTCTTATTCAACGATGGCAATCCGGCGCTGCTGCGCAATGCGGGTAATCCGGCGGACAGTCCGATCAGTCACAATGCATACGCCTGGGGCACCGTCTACAAGAGCGGCTATCTTTCGCATGGCGGCTGGGGCGGTCAGGGATTAATCATTCATCCGGAGAAGGATGTCGTTGCTGTGTTTACGAGTTACACAAAGCAGGATTACAGTGAGGTCTCGTTACAAAAAGCGGTTTTCAAGGTCCTTGATGAAGTGTTTGTGGAGGCGAAATAGCGGTGGCTGAGGAAAGAGTCGTACTGATCTCCGGAGCAGCTTCTGGTATCGGTCGCCGCATTGCGGAGCGTTTCCTCGAGCAGGGCGACGCTGTGCATGTCTGCGATTCTTCCGAGAGCGCGGTGGCAGATTTTCTGGCTGTGAACAACAAGGCGACCGCCAGCGTTTCGGACGTTGGCGACCGCAAAAGTGTGGACAGGCTGTTTGCCGACTTTTCGGCACAGCACGACCACATGGACGTCCTCGTAAACAACGCCGGCGTCGCTGGCCCCGTCGGCCCGGTGGAAGATCTCGACGAAGATGGGTGGGACAACTGCCTGCAGGTCAATCTTTCCGGCAGTTTTTACATGACCAAACGAGCCGTGCCAATGCTGCGCAAATCCAGGGCGGCTTCGATCGTTAACATCGCCTCAACGGCTGGGTTGATGGGCTGCCCCAATCGCTCGCCCTATGTCGCGAGCAAGTGGGCACAGATCGGTTTGACCAAAACATGGGCGATGGAGCTTGGGCCTGAGGGAATTCGCGTAAATGCGGTTTGCCCTACCAGTGTGGATGGGGCGCGTATCGACAGAGTTATTAACGATGAAGCGAATCAACGCGGTATGATCGCCGACGAAATACGCGAGGTGTACTTGCGGCAAACGTCAATGCGGTCATTCGCAACACCGGACGAAGTCGCCGATGCAGTTTTGTTTCTCGCATCCGATCAATCCAAACGAATATCAGGGCAAGCCCTCGCAGTTGACGGTCATACCGAAGGTTTTTTGAACTGGCTCGACAAATAAACAGACTCAGGAGTATTGGTTAATGCAGGCAGTATGGTTCGACAGATTTGGTGATGCCAATCGAATTTTGAAATATGGCGAAGTAGAAACCCCGGTTGCGGGGCCTGGCGAAGTTCTCGTTCGTGTAAAGACGAGCGCTATTAACCCGTCAGACGTCAAGAAGCGTGCCGGGTCGTTCATGAATCTTCTCGACGATGGATACGTTATTCCAAACAGTGACGGTGCCGGCGTCATTGAGGCTGTTGGCGACGGTGTGCATAAGAGTCGACTTGGCGAACGCGTGTGGCTGTACCAGGCCCAATTCGGCCGGCGCTTTGGCACGGCAGCCGATTATGTGGCCATCGAATCCGGCCGTGCACCGAGGCTCGATCAGAACACCGTCTATGAAGTTGGCGCCTGCCTCGGTATTCCAGCAATGACTGCACACCGTGCGGTCTTCGCCGATGGGGACGTAGCCGGCCAAACGATTCTGGTTACCGGCGGTGCGGGACGCGTCGGTTACTACGCGATACAGTGGGCAGTTCAGGCCGGCGCAACTGTTATTGCATCAGCAAGCAATTATGCAGACAGGGAAAGCTGCGAAAAAGCAGGCGCCCATCATGTCGTCGATCATAGCGGCGAGTATTTCGCCGAATCTATTCTTTCTGCCTCTGGCCAAAAACTCATCGACCGTGTCATTGACGTTCAGTTCGGTGCAAACCTCGAGACGAGTGTTGCGGTTCTTAAGGTGGGTGGCATTATCGCAACCTACTCTTCCACGCAGGACCCGCGGCCTCAGCTGCCATTCTTTCAAATGATGTACAAAGACCTGACGGTTCGGATGATCATTGTCTACGCGATGCCGGAGCGGGCAAAAGCTCAGGCGATTTACGATATTGACGGGGCACTGGCGCAGAACCGATTGCACCATCGTATTGCTGAAATGTTACCAATGTCTGAAGCTGTGAAGGGCAATGAAATTGTCGAAGAGGGCAAGGTTCGTGGCGCAGTAATACTGAGCAACGAATAACGCGGGAGCGATTTACAAATACACTACTTTCTTAAGCCTCATCATTGCCGTTCACATCTGCATCGATCTGAAGAAGCGGCAACTGTCGACCGGGAATAATTCCAGATTCAAGTAAGCCGACCTGGTGAGCACCCGCCGCCTCATAGAATTTCGTCGCATTCTGCCCTTATTTGATCGAGGAAAGGATGCCGAATAGTGCAATTGACGAGGCTCTGATCATTGCTTCCTCGCGAGATCTGCTTGAGAGGTAGGCCAGGATTTCGGGCCTTGCATCGGTGGCAGCTATACCCTGGAAGCGATCCCGCTACCAG
>Ga0055584_100001912_pt1 | contig 20481 bp, 22 predicted proteins | sample OSDHelmetaG_FD_58716 | JGI IMG/M metagenome (GOLD analysis project Ga0055584, IMG submission 58716) | Pelagic marine sediment microbial communities from the LTER site Helgoland, North Sea, for post-phytoplankton bloom and carbon turnover... | ecosystem: Environmental > Aquatic > Marine >...
GTAAGAAGGTGATCCTCGACTGGGAGGGAACCGATCCTCAAGCCGTGGGTTCGATCAACTTCTACCTGAACGAAAACATGCTCAAGATGTTCTGGGGCGTGTACATGATCATGGTCTTCGATCCTGAAATCCTGTTCAACGACGGTTTCTATGATCTGGTCGATGTGCGTATTCCGCAGGGTACATTGCTCAAGCCGAATTTCCCGGCGGCGCTGTCCTGCCGGACGCACGCTCTGGGCCGTATCTTTGATACCTTCGCGGCTCTGCTCGGTCAGAAAAACCCAGACTTCTTGGCTGCTGCTGGCTTCTCGTCTTCCCCTCACTTCATGTACTCAGGGACAGACAGTCGCGGCGAATGGTACCAACTTTACCAAATCGGGTTCGGTGGCATCCCCGCTCGCCCACACGGCGACGGGCCAGATGGTCACTCTATGTGGCCGAGCTTCACCAACGTTCCGCAGGAATACTTGGAAGCTTACTTCCCGCTGCGTATCGAGAAGCATGAGACTGTTGCCGATACGGGCGGTCCTGGATTCTATCGCGGTGGCAACGCCCTGCGTGTGGATTACGGCTTCCTCGAAGATGGCGAAATCTCAATCCATGATGACCGCTGGTTGACATACCCTTGGGGTGTCACGGGTGGTGAGCCTGGTGAGCGGTCTATCAAGGTTATGTATCGTGGTGGCTACGAAACTGGTGTTGTCGAATATCACTTGTCTAAGTGTGACAACGTTAAGGTTAAGGCTGGCGATATCTTGGCCTTTATCACATGGGGCGGCGGCGGTGTCGGCAACCCGCTAGAGCGGCCTGCCGAAACGGTTGCTCTTGAAGTGACTCGTGGATTGGTGACTTCTGATGGTGCTCTGCGCTACGGCGTCGTCTGCAATGCAGAGGGCAAGGTCAATGAAGAAGCGACCAAGAAGCTACGTAAGGAAATGCAGGCTAAGCGTCCGAAGAAGACCCCGGTCTTTAATAAAGGACGGGATATGAAGACCATTATGGCGAAGTGTGAGGAAGAAACTCACCTTACAGCGCCACGGCCACCGATCTTCCAGCCTGACAGCGATTTGAAGCAAGCGGCCGAATAAAGCCGGATTACTTCTAAAACGTTTTGAGCGGGGCGGCCTTTTTGGGCCGCCCCGTTTTTTATGAGCGACGGAGTTTGATGACTTGCGATGGAAAATATTAATGCCACAGCGTCAAGACTAGCTGACCAAGCGCATCCCTCGGCGCAACGGAACATTGGGCCCATTCATGAAACGCTTTCGCCTTTGTTACCGGAGGTGGGCCTGGTGCTCGAGATCGCGTCGGGCAGTGGATATCACTCAGCCGTTTTAGCAGAGACGCATACAAGTCTGACGTGGCAACCCACAGACCAAGACACAGAGGCGCAGACAAAAATCACGCGTATGGTTGCGGATGCCGCTTTGCCGAATCTCCGGCCACCGCTCGTCTTAGATGCGATGTCGGACAAATGGCCCGTTGATGAAGCGGCTGCAATTCTGTGCTGCAATATGATTCACATTGCGCCGTGGTCTGTGGCTCAAGGGTTGTTCGCAGGCGCTGGCCGGACCCTAATCGGCGGTGGAGTGTTCTTTCTCTACGGACCATTCAAAATTGATGGCCAGAATACGGCGGAGTCCAACGAGTCTTTTGAGCAATGGTTGAGTGATCAAAATCCAGAGTGGGGTGTCCGCGATGCCTCAGATGTAGACGCGCTTGCTCATGACGCAGATCTTGCGCTTGAAAAGTGTATCGAAATGCCAGCGAACAATATGATCCGTGTCTACCGTCGCTCCGCCTAGTCCGATGAGACTGCTTTAAGTACATCGATCAGGGCCAGAGCCGCGGGTGAGCGTGTCGCGTTACGTCGATAAGCCATCACGATGGGCCAAGGGTCACCTAAGTCTGTAATTTTAACCACCGCGAGTCGCCCGTCGGCAATGGCACCTGCCACGATCTGTGCGGGCATGATGGATAAGAAATCTGATCCAGCGATCCAGTCGATCGCAAAATCTGCGGCAGTCGTTTCCAAACTTGGTGTGGGCGGTTTCTCTCCCATGGATGAGAACAACGCTTTTAGGTCGCTTTCTCCCCGTGGGAAGTTGACCGTCACCCACTGTTTGTTCAGGAGTGCTTTGGGTTTCTGAGCTTTCCCTGCGAGTGCGTTATCTGCGGCGCACACAATGACGTTAGAGTCCGTCATCAATGGTTCAATGGTAATGAAAGAATCGACCGCCTTCGTTGGAGCGGTTGATACGATGAGGTCGAGATCCCCTCGTAAAAGTAACGGCGTCAAATGCTCGAAGTCACTGCGTTCGACTTCGACTCTTAGGGTTGGTCTTAAATTAAAGAGCCGCTTTAGAGCTCGAGGAACCAATTGGGTGAGAGCTGTCGGCGTTGCGCCCAATCGGATTGTGCCCGTATGCGCGCCAAGCGCAGTTTCTAAGTTGCGTTCAAACTGTTTGGCTTCCGCTCGAATGGCTTGTGCGTGCGGCAGGAGAAGGTCGCCAAAGGACGTAAGGGACACAGTCCGTGTATCCCGATCAAACAGTTTTACGCCCAGGATTTGTTCAAGTTGGCGCACGCTTTTGCTAACGGCTTGAGTGGTTAGCCCGCAGTCTTCCGCGGCTGTGCTGAAACTCAGAGCTTCGCTGACGGCCAGAAAATGGCTGAGTTGGCGCAATTCCATGGCATAATTATAAACTATTAGAAGATAATAAATACCAAAAGTTTATAGATGTGCACGGAGCATTGGCAGATGATGCGTCCAAACTGTTATCGCTCTGGAGTTTTCTTATGTCCGCCGCCGTTTCTGAAAGTGCCTCAAATACGCCAAGCAAAGAGGATTTGATCGCCGCAGCGCGGGCTCTGATTCCGGCCCTCAGGGATAGGGCAACGGCAGCGGAAGATCTACGCCGTTTGCCGGATGATTCTATTGCGGACCTCAAGGCTGCGGGTCTTCATAAAATTTATATGCCGCGCCGGTTCGGTGGCTGGGAGATGGATTGGGGCGCACATATGGAAGTCTCTCGAGAAATTTCGCAGGCCTGCGGATCGTCTGGGTGGATAACGGGTCTCGTCTTTTCCCATGTCATGTGGGTGGCTCGGTTCGGTGCAGAGGCTCAAGAAGAATTCTTCGCCACTAACCCTGACCCCATCGTGGCGACCGGTTCAGCCGGTGGTGGCGGTTTGATTAAAACAGATGATGGTTATGAATTGAGTGGTCGCTGGGGTTTCACCAGCGGGATCGATCATGCCAACGGCACCATGGTCACGGCAAAGCTTGGCGATGGGCCGGTGTTCACCCACTTCGTTTTGCTGCAACCAAGCGACTGGGAGAATGAGGGCAATTGGACGGCTGAAGGTCTGCGCGGCACTGGCAGCCATCATATCAAGGTCACGGGTGCGCAAATTCCAGCCCACCGCGTGATCACACTGCAAGACATGTTGTCGCCCAACCCACCCGGCTCGAAACTGCACGACAGCTACATCTATAAAGTTCGTCCTGCTGCGTACCAGAAAAGTTGGTTTGCAGGAATTCTGGTGGGGACAGCGATGGGCGCTTTGCAAGATTACGCAGCGCTAACGAAGACCCGCAAGGGTGCGCTCTTTGGTGAGTCCATTGTTGATCAGGTGCCTGTTCAAGTTCGTGTTGGTGAGGCCGCAGCCGAAGTGCATGCGGCCAACCTCATTGTCGAGAATTTCTGCTCGATGCTGCATGAGCGCGGCGCTGCCGGACAAGACATCGTTGGCGAGGACCTGCTTTCGGCAAAAAGGGATATGACGTTTGCATCTCGTTTGTGCCTGAAAGCAGCTGAACGATTATCTGGGATGATGGGTGTGTCTGCGCAAACGGGTCACAACCCTGTGCAACGTCATTTTCGCGATTGCCGGACCGTAACCACACATATCGAGTTGCAGTGGGATCACTCAATGGCTCCGACCGGTAAGCACCTTCTTGGCGTGCCAACAGATGATCCGTTGATTGATGGTGCGGAGATGGCCAGCGAAGACGGTGACCCTCGCCTTGGAACCCGCGTTTAAAGATAGGCGCCTGCTTCCCCAACAGGCAGATCATGCTATGTCTGGCAGTATGCTTGGTCCTGACCTAGACGTCCTCACTGTCCTCATTGTTGCTGCTGGAGCCCTTGTTGCGGGGTTCATCACAGGCCTTGCCGGATTTGGCACGGCGTTGATTGCCTCTGGCATTTGGTTTCACGTTCTGCCGCCAGTTCTCATACCGCCCCTTGTCACGATTGCTGCTGTCGTCGCTCACGTTGTTAGTCTTGCGACGACACGCCCCTCTTTTGATTGGTCGGCAGCTAAGCCGTTCTTGATCGGTGGTTTGTGCGGAATCCCGCTTGGTGTCGCTGCTCTAACAATGTCTGGCCCAGGGTCGATCCGTATCGCAGTCGGTCTTTTTCTTGTCGTTTTCGCGGCATCTCAGTTGATTGGGGTCGCACGGTTTACGGTCGGACTGTGGGGTGGGCGAACCGCTGATACCGCCGTCGGCGTTGGCGGCGGCATCCTTGGTGGGTTCGCGGGTCTGTCAGGTCCGTTCCCGATTGTGTGGCTGCAATTGCGTGGTGGCCCATCGGCTAGCCAACGGGCGATCTTTCAGCCGTTCAATCTGGTCGTGCTAGCCGTCTCAGCTATTGGTATGGCGATTGCAGGATTAGTGGACACACGAGTCCTGACCCTCGCCGCATTGGCAACGCCACTGACTGTGCTCGGGTCATGGCTCGGGGCACGCGTGTACCTTAAAGTGAGCGAGCAGACATTTAAGCGGCTAGTCTTAGCCCTGTTGCTGCTGTCAGGCAGCACGCTGGTTGCGGAAGCGTTTTAGACGCGCCCTAACCAGTTGAGCACAACCTCGCAGAACTGAATCTTTTGTTCTTTACCTGCGACGACGTGAGCAACTTCAAGAAGGTCTAAGCCCTCAGCATTTGGAATGCCATTCTGTATCGGGCGTGTCATCCGTGGACCTGTCACCGTATCCATATGACTGTGAACAACGAGGGTTGGGCACTTCACGTTGACCAATTGATCCGTCACATTGTGATTCAGGCACGCATTGATGAAGCGGGTGTGCGTTTCCAGGCGGCCATTTAGCTCGCGCCATGGTCCGTCGGGTCCGAGCAAGCGGTCTTGGTTCTCGTTATAGTAATCAGGCCGGAAGGACATCATGCAGACGAAACGTTGAAACGCTTCCCATCCCATATCCCGATGGACCTCAAGGAAGAGATTAATCTGTTCTCTGAAGAGAGGGTCAGTCGCGTCAGACCAGGCGCCCATGTTCATCATCGAGCGCACGAGGTCGGGGCGCTTAATCGCCATCACTTGAGAGATGCAGGCGCCCATGCCGACGAGGCCGATTAGGTGGGCTCCGTCGGTGTGTCCCAGGTGTTCTAGAAGCTGAATTGCATCATCAGCATACATATCGATGCTCGAGTCGACGGACAGGTCGTCGGTGGAGTCATAGAGCCCGCGATAATCGATGATGATGGCTTGGTAGCTGTCGCTCAATCCGCGCGGTAAATGGCCATGAGAACCGTGGCAAAATGAGCCCCAGCCGCCCTGAACCAGCACAGGCACCCCTTCGCCATGGGTCTCGTAATACATCGTATGGCCGTTGATTTCTGCGGTTGGCACAGCAGGACTCCTAATTTGGCTGGACAAATCTCAGCCTTCATTAGACGCTCAATCTATTAGACGCAACCTCAGATCGGCCTAAAATTTTGCGACTGAAACCCAGATAACAATCGCGACCAACGTCCAGATCGATTTCACGAAGAAGAGAGCTTTGCCGCGGTTCACTTTTGCCGCAGCTTCGCGTTCCGGCGTGGATCCATTGGCGAAGATATCGGCAATCGCCGCGCGCGCCTGAGGGATGTAAATGCGGATACCTATCCCGCAGGAAACAATGACTGAGAACAGAACAAGTTTCACTGCCAGCCATGTGGCGACGATGGGACCATCGCCCGTCAACGACCAAATGGCCGTGAACAGGAGAATGCCTGTCACGACAACGCGCATGCGGATATCCCATTTGCGAAACACCGTTTGAAATTTTACGTGTTTCTCTGGCCGCGTTTCACCCAGATTTGGATGATCGACCCAGTACTGATGCCAAAGGCCAGAGAGCCAAACAATACCGACAAGGGCAGCCGCAATTGCGAGGTCTGGCCCATAACCGCCTTGGAAGCCCCATCCACCAAGCGACGTCATCGTGATGCCAAGCATAAGCAGGATAACAACGGCGGATCGTGGCCCCATGTCGAGAAAACCCGAGACCTTTGCCATCGCGGCGCGGGTTTCAATAGAGAGGCTTGGGTCGCGCACTTTCATGCCGCAGTTGTAAACTCCCATATCCATGCCGAGCCAAAGCCCCGCCATGATGATGTGGAGAAATTTAAGAATGACGTAGGGGTCGAACATAATATCCATAGTGACTTACTCTGGCTTTTTACTCGGCTGCGACGCGGCCTTGTGTTGAAGAGAGGTGCGTCATGACATCTGATGCATCCATTACGTCAGCGTAGCGACGGCCGACATCTCGCAAATTATCTTCGTGCGGCCCTTCGTCCATATCGCCACAGCAATCATGGGGGACAATCACGCGGTAACCGTATGAAAACGCATCATTGATGGACGCGCGCACACAACCCGACGTCGTGCATCCCGTAACGATGACTGTGTCGACACTGTTCTTATTTAGGAAGTTCGTGAGTGGTGTGCCAAAAAAGATCGACGGCGCGTGCTTCCAGAAATTGAAATCATAGTTGGGATCATAGACGCGAGGGTCCATGGCCGTTTGCGGGTCGTCATAGAACCAGTCCTCGTACAAACAACCGATTTTCCAATATCCCATGTCGCGTTTCGAGCCCCAGCCGACGCGGCAGCTCGCCACCGGGATGTCGTTTTCGCGTGCGACCCCAAGCAGTTTCGATGTCTGCTCCACCGCGGCATGAATGTGGGGTGACCCCCCTAAGGTGTATTGGGGATCGGTAAAGCCAAGCTGAAAGTCGACAACGACAACAGCGGGTCTCTCGCCGAAACCGATACCGAGTTCGCCGTAGCTCGCGTTGGCATATTTATTGTCTGTCATGATGAGCCCTCCTGTGCGCGCAGATTAACGATGCAGATGGCCTCTGTCCAAGGAGAACAGCCAAGGTTTAGGCCAAGGGGAGTAAGAAGAGCCTTCTTGGGGTGCCTCGACGCGGGTCTCAGCCTTGAGTGCCGACATCATGTCGCGCGCGAATTCTAGTTTGCGATCAATGTCCACGTCAGTTTGGTCTGGGTCGTGATGGAAGAGGTGTAGTGATTTAACTTCCGCCGCCGCCGCAATCTCGACGACCCGGCCGATTGGAGAATGTCCCCAGTGAATCTTTGTCACATATTCGTCATCAAAATAAGTGGTGTCAGTGATGAGGACATCCGTCCCTTTGACGAATTCGATAAGCTTCGCTTCATAAGCTTTATTCTGGAACCCTGAGTCTTCCGTATACAGCTCATTATCCGTGACATAGCAAACGGATTTACCACCAAAGTTAACCCTGTACCCGAGGCAGTTGCCGGGGTGAGATAACAGCATGGTCTCAACCACAATATCGCCGTCAATTGTTATGGTTTCCTCACCGGCATCACGGAAGGTGATGGAAGCACCCATGTCTGTGACGAGGATTGGGAAAAAGACGTCGTCCATTTGCGCAGATATCAAATCTTCCATCGTCCTGTCGCCATGTTTAGCGCCAATGACTTCAAATTTATTTCCTGGCACAAAGAAAGGCGCGAAGAACGGAAATGCGTTGATGTGGTCCCAGTGTGGGTGCGAGATGAATAAGTGAGCGGAAAGTTTGCCTCCGCGCTCTTTCATAATCGAATCCGAGAGCGCTTTGATTCCCGACCCGGCATCAAAAATGAGGGTGCGATCATTCGGGAAACTCATTGTGACGCAGGATGTGTTGCCGCCGTATCGCAAGGATTTCGGCCCTGGCACGGGCAGCGTACCCCGCACGCCCCAATAGGTGACATTGAAAGCGGATTCAACAATGGCTCGAATATCGAGGGCGAATGTCATTGGATTGAGCGGTTTGGTAATGTAGCCGTCGGCACCGACTTGTTTCGCGCGACGCTTATCAAACTCATACGCTTTACCTGAAACGATGACGACTTTTAGAGCTCCAAATGTCGGGTCGCTTTTGATTTGTCGGCACAGCTCTAATCCGTCGATGTTGGGCATCATGATGTCCATGAGAACGACATCAAAGGTCCCAGCCCGAAATTGGTCTAGAATATTGCTATTGAGATCCACGACCTCTGACTCTATGCCACTGGATTTCAGCAACTCAGTCGCAATACCGGCAACCGCTTGGTCATCATCAACAATAAAAGCGCGCACGTTAGTTACCCTTTATCTCGCATGAATATTTTTTAGAGCTAGGCTGTCGGCCGCACGTTCGCGTTCAGGCGGAAGAAGTTGGTTGGATCGTATTTGTTTTTGACGTCAACCAAGCGAGTGTGATTAGCGCCGTAGTTGGCGTTCACTTGGCCTTGATTTTCGTCGATCAACTGATTGACATAGAAGCCCCGTGTAAATGGCTCAATGTCTTTCCAATAGGCTCGATTCCAAGCGACGTTTTCTTCATCAACATCGGAATTGTTGACCGCCCACTTACTGCTTGAATCAATGTTGTAAGAGGCGTCACGGTGAGCCCAGACCGTATCTTCGGCGCCAACTTTGCTGGGCGCTCCGTCCATAGGCAAAAGGCCAACACTGAACCGTCGACTTGCAAGTGGCTCAACGCGTTCAACAAGCGTGGTTATCAGGTCGTCGTTGACCTCACGCAAGAACCCGCCTTTGGCATAGTGGCGATTGCCAGGCGCGTTAAAGCCATCGTCAGCTACTCGTTGAATTTTTACGTATTCAATAGGAAAGACGCTGTCCCGCGTCGCTTTTCCAAAGTCTCGCAAAGGCTGAAGGACGCGGTCTACGTTTGATTGTGGCCCAAAATAGTTTCCGCCAATGCTGACACCGCCAGTGCCATCTTCGCGCATGGAGATGCCACCCAGCAGGAATAGATCCGGGTCCGCTCCCGTCGAGAAGTCGAAGTAAAGTTTCAAAGCATCCTTCGCCACGTTCATGGGGAAGCTGAATCCAAAGTTGATCACCATGGGGTTCATCGGGTGAAGACGGAATAGAAACTTCGTTACGATGCCAAAGTTTCCGCCACCGCCACGCACGCCCCAATAGAGGTCAGGGTTTTCTTTGGCATTGGCCGTGATAACCTTGCCTTCTGCTGTGACAAGTTCGACGCCAAGTACATTGTCGATTGCTAACCCAAACCGGCGTTGCAACCGGCCCATGCCGCCGCCGAGAGTCAGGCCGCCAACGCCCGTGTGCGAAACAACACCCGCTGTCGTAGCCAATCCGAACGGTAGAGCTTTGCGATCCAAATCTCCGAGCTGTGCGCCGCCTTGAACGGACGCCGTCTTATTTTCCACGTCGATCTCGACGTTATTCATATAGGAGAGATCAATGACCAGTCCGCCGTCGCACATGCCCTTGCCAGACATACTGTGTCCTCCACACCGTACTGCTGTTAGCAAGTCGTGGGCGCGGGCGAATTTAACGGCTGACACAACATCGTCGACGCTTGTGCACCGGGCGATGAGGGCAGGCTTGCGATCCCAATAGCGGTTCCATATCTGCCGCGCGATATCGTAACCAGCGCTGTCAGGCTCCAGGACAATGCCGTTAAGGCTGTTCGCAAAGTCGCGAACGTCTTTCTTATCCAGCGAAATACTATCTCCATCCAAATTGATGGCGGGCACGTCTGCGGCCCAAATTTTTCTCATTGGAAGAACTGATAGGGCAGTAGCCGTTGCTGCGGTTTTGAGAAGGTATCTGCGATGCATGGTTGTTTCTCTACCCCGGAATTGTCTGTTGTTCTTAACATACCCAGGGGAGGGACCCTGTGACCAGGGCGATGGCGCTCTATAGGCCAAGATTGAACGCGCGGTTTATTAGCAATTTTTGAGGGAAGAACAAGACCGACGCCATGCCCGGGTAGGAAGGGAGAGGTTATAACAACATGACGTCGGTCTTATCCAACGGCTTACACGGAAGTGGTGTCGTAAGCCGAAGTGGATGGATCGAAGGGACGGTCGATCCATCGTTGGGATTTCGGTGGATTAGTGATGACGGGGCAGAACAACACCCAGGCTGCGCAGCGCGGCTTCGCGCTTGGCTTGAGGCATGTCCTGCAGATCGATTTCGACGATATCCGCATCCAGGCCAAGGGCTTCCAGTTGGGCTGAAACATCACCCATGTCAGCATTCTTGTCGCTGTACTCGTCTGAGTTTGCCATCGCGGTGCTGAAAGAGCTGCTGTAGGCGTAGCTGCGAAGAAGAAGGCTGTCTTTCCAATCTGCTGCGGTCATTTGTCTAATCCCTTTTCGGTGGTTTTCAGTGTGTGGGTTTTTTCCCCACGATTATCGTGTATGGTGACGGCATGATGAAAAAGACAGCAATTGGCGAACCGTCCAGCGCCCTTGTCCGCGCCATAACCCGGCTCATGCGGCCTTTGGTGCGCGCCCTTATTGGGCAGGGCATGACGTTCCCGTACCTGTCGAATTTGCTTAAGGCGGTCTATGTGGAGGTCGCCAAGGCGGATTATCGGGTTGACGATTCGGAACCGTCGGTGAGCCGATTAAGCATTCTCACAGGTCTACAAAGGAAAGACGTCAACCGTATTCTCGAATCTCCAACCCCAGATAAGACGCCACCTCAGTCTGTTTCTCTCGCTGCACGCCTTATTGGTATCTGGACGGGAGATAAGCGTTTTACGGACGAGGAGGGCGCCCCAAAGCCCTTGCCTCGGATGTCTGACAATTCCGAAGACGTGTCGTTCGAGTCTCTCATGCGATCTGTGTCAACGGACGTCCGGGCCAAAGTCATATTGGATGAATGGGCTAGGCTCGATGTTGTCCGAATCGATAAAGCAGGTTTGGTGACTCTGAACCAGGACGCGTTTGTGCCGAGCAAAGGCTTTGATGAAAAAGCCTATTACCTTGGCCGGAATGTGTCCGATCACATCTCAACCAGTGTTCACAATCTATTGGATGACGGAGACCCGTTCTTCGAGCGGGCTGTGTATTACGACCGCCTGACGCCAAAGAGTGTTGCGATATTACGGGAGCGCACGCGTGAGGTTGGCATGCAGGCGCTGCTTGAGTTGAATAAAGAAGCACTGGCCTTAGCCGACCAAGATGAAGGTGACAGCAAAGCAACCGAGCGCATGAGCCTCGGCCTTTATTACTATGATGGCCCTGACGAAAAGCTAACGGATGAGCCGGACTTCGGTGAGGGCGAGTCGTGAGACGACTAGTTACATCCTCTCTACTTCTTGCAGCCGGATGCGTACTGGCTGTTGCGACCACGCCAACCGTGCGCGTCCCCAAAGCGAATGCTCAGGATGCGAAGGTTTGCCGGTTTGAAAGATCGGTTGAGCAAGGTCTTGGCGGAACGGGCATGAGTGCGACCGATGTGTTGTCGCGTCTGACGTCTATTATTCCAATTGAACAAGGTCTTGGTGGAACAGGTCTGATCGACTCTGGCAGTCGCGGCCTTGGTGGCACTGGAGTCATTGCATTCGATGAACGCGGTATCGGTGGGACAGCGGTTATTGCTGCCGCCGACGAACGCGGGCTCGGCGGTACAGGAATTATTGGTATCGTGACTGGCTTCGCATCTGTGTGCGTCAACGGTTACGAAGTTGAGATCACTGCAGATACAGATGTCACTGTCGAAGGGTTTGCCGGTGCTGATGGCGATATTCGCTTGGGGCAGCTGGTCACAGTTGAGGCGTATCCCATCGATGGTGAGTTGGTTGCATCGACAGTTGCTGTTCAGGTGGCTGTCGCAGGACCCATCAACTCTATCGAAATGGACCGATCAGCACTCAATGTAGCGGGTCAAACAGTCACATTGGCCGGTTTCGGTAACAGTGTGGATACAACAAACCTCAATCCGGGAGATTGGGTCGTGGTGTCGGGGCTTCGTCGAGGTGACGATGTCATCGCTGCATCGTCGGTTGTAAGTTTGGACCGTCCTGGCAGCGCGGTGGTGGTCTCTGGTCCAGTGCGCCGAACCGTCGGCGGAGAATTGACTGTTGGTGCGGTTACGCTCGATGCGGATGGCGTGTCTGTTGGTGATGTCGTCGTTGCGCGCGGTAGGCTTGAGAACAATACGCTGGCAGCTCAATCCGTCACCGTGAGGCCTGACCGTCCGTTTGCTGCCGGTATTCAGGCCTTCTCTGTTCTTGGGTTTCCAGAGCTTGGGCCCAACGGGGCGGCCACTGTTAATGGTGTGCCTTTGCCACCGGGTGCGCCACCTTCAGACCAGCAACCGATCCAGATCGACGGGACTGTTGAAACGGGCGGCACGTTCAATCCTTCGAATGCTGCGCCACCACCGCCGCCGCAAGACGGTGTGGCACCAAACGCGCAGCCTCCAAACAATACGGGTGGAAACGGTCCGGGGAATGGCAATGGCCAGGGCAACGGGAATGGTCAAGGCAACGACAACGGACCAAACAACAATTCTCCGCCCTTGCCTCCACCGAACAACAGCGGTGGTAACGGTCAAGGCAATGAACAGAACGGACCAAACGGGAACGGCAACAACAACGGCAATGGGCAAGGCAACGGGCAAGGCAACGGCCAAGGAAATAATTCGGGAAATGGCGCTGGTGGAAACGCTTTACCAGCACCCGCACCCACGCTTTCAGCGCCAAGCGCCATATCCACACCGGAGCCGCAAACGGAGCGGCCGGGGCAAGCTGAGCGTCCCGCTGCGCCGGTCACTGTTGAACGGCCCGAAACACCGTCTCGGCCCGTTCGAGCTGAACCTCCGTCGCGTCCTGAAAGACCCGACCGACCTGAGCGTCCGCAGCAAGTTGAGCGCCCGGAGCGGCCAGAGCGTCCTCAGACACCGTCGCGGCCGGAGCGACCGGACAGACCTGAACGACCGCGTTAGGTCGCCCCTTGTTTGACGGGCTGATCACGCGATGGAACACTTAGTCTTATGAAAAAAATAGTCTCTCTCATCATTCTAGGCGCGGTGCTGAGTACGCCTGCCGGTGCTGATGAAATTGAGCTCACGTTTATGACAGCCTGGAATCGATCTATCCAGTTTGCTCAAGACGTCAATACGCATTTCGTTGAGCCCTTTAATGAGCGAGCAAAGGGTGTTGCCCGTATTCGGTATTTGGGTGGGCCGGAGGTTATTCCGCAGCGGCAGATGGTCTACGCGCTGCGACGTGGTGTGGTGGATATGTATTTTGGAGCCGCGACCTACATGCTGGGATTGGCTCCAGAAGCGGATGCTTTTCTTGCTGCATCGGTCACGCCTAGCGAAGTTCGCCATAATGGAGGCTATGACGCTATCCAAGGTATTTGGGCTGAAAAGCTGAATGCTTATTTTTTAGGGTGGCACCAAACAGGGCCCAAGCTGCATATCTTTACTAAGACCGAGCCACCCCTCAATGCATCTGGGCTTCCAGACCTCCTGACACAACGCATCCGGACCACCCCAACCTATCGCGCATTCTTAGACTCCGTCGGTACGATCCCGATCGATATTCCATCTAGCGAAGTCTACACAGCGCTGGAGCGCGGCACAGTCGATGCCATTGCCTGGACGTCAACGTCTATGTCTGATCAGGGTTTTCAGAAATTCGTCAAGTATCGCATCGATCCGGGTGTTCTGGGATTGGTGATGACACTGCAAATGAATCTTGATCGTTGGGAGTCTCTTTCTCCAGCTGTTCAGGCGCTGCTGCTCGAAGAAGCTTTGCGGTACGAAGAAGAAAGCCGGACCCGGTTCCTTAAGATTCAAGAGGATGAGAAAATTCGATTAGAGTCGGAGGGCATGACGTTCTTCCAATTGCCACCAAACGCTGCGCCTGTTTATTCGCAACGGGCGTCCGATGCCGTTTGGGCGCGTATGGCCCGGCAGGTGCCGAACGGGCCTGCTATTCTTAAGCCACTCTTTGATCCACGACCGACGGTGGACCCAGCGCTTGAGTCCGGAAGTTAACGTATGCCCGGTCTAATCGAAGTGATTTTCACCAAGAGGGTTTTCCGGTTCTTTACGTCTGAGCGTCTTGCCGCTCTTTGGGGTCGATGTTTGCTGTGGGGGAAGAGGCGGGCGTGCTTGCTTGGTGCGGGGTGTCGCTACGATCAGCTCGAAGATGTACCAAAGGGCGCCAGCGCCGAGGACATAGCCGGCCACGTCCAGTGGGCTGCGTATGGTGATATCGAAGGCCAAAATCATCACGAAAGCGCCGAGGCCAAACAACAAGCACCGAACCAACCGCAGGGTAAACGCCTTATTCATAGGACGAAGTGTGATCCTGTTTCTGATTTGGCACAACCACAGATGCGCTGTTTTTCTAGGTCAGTATCACCGTGCCTGGAGTTAGTTTGACCGAATGAAAATGCTCGTGAAACTCTATGATTTCTGCATTCATGCGCTTGCGACCTTTTCAGGGGTCACAATTGCAGCGCTTGCATTTCTGATCGTGATCGATGTTTCGCTCCGGTCTTTTGGATTTGAGCCACCCGCCGCGACCGTCGCGTTGACTGAGTATGCGCTGTTGTATTTTACGATGGCTGCAGCGCCGTGGTTGGTTCGTCAGCGTGGGCACGTGGCTGTGCGCATAGTGTTTGATCGCCTGCCACCAAAATCCCAAAAGCGATGGGAATACGCCATCTACGGGCTCTGTGCTTTGGTCGCGTTTTCGATCGCGACAATCGCGGGCATTCTTTTTGTTGATAGCGTGTCTCTTGGTGATGTTGAGCAACGATCTATCGACGTACCGAGATGGCTTTTGTTTCTGCCGCTGCTTGTTGGTTTCTTTGGCATTGGAACGGAGATGCTTCGCTTCCCTCTGACCGGTCGCTCATTCTACGAGAGTGATGACCTGGCCGGCCCAGAGAAAGTGTAGGGGCAATCATGGATCCAGTGTTTGTAGGTTTGGTGATCTTTCTCGTCGTATTGACGATGATGCTTGGAGGCGTCCCAGTCGCTCTTGCGTTCTTAACGGCCAACATGATTGGCGCCTGGTTCTTGATGGGGGGTGTTGATGGCGTTATCCAACTGATCGACAATTCAACCAATCTCCTCACAACATTCACCCTCGTTGCGATCCCCATGTTCGTTTGGATGGGGGCTCTCCTCTTCCATGCAGGTTTAGCTGGCCGCGTTTTTGATGCTCTCGATCTTTTGTTTGGCCGCATCCCTGGGCGATTGTCGTATGTCACTGTTGTCGGCGGCACCACGTTCTCTGCCCTGACGGGCTCGACTATGGCGAACACGGCCATGCTTGGCGGGCTCATGGTGCCGGAGATGCAAAAGCGGGGTTACAAAACAGCCTTGGCGATTGGTCCCATCATTGGCACGGGGGGGCTCGCCATGATTATTCCGCCGTCCAATTTAGCGGTTCTAACTGGCTCTCTCGCCCGCGTGGACATTGGTGCGCTGCTTCTCGCAGGCCTTATTCCTGGCCTTGTTTTGGCTTTGATGTATTGCGCAACGATCGCCATTCAAGTGTGGCGCGATCCGTCTGCCGCGCCAGCCTACGATGTCGTTCTCCCGCCATTTTTACAGCGTCTGAAAGTTTTTGCAGTCAACGTCTTGCCCCTTGGGCTGGTCGTCTTCTGTGTTGTCGGTTTCATCGTGCTTGGCATCGCGACGCCTTCAGAGGCGGCAGCCTTTGGTGTTCTAGCGAGTCTCGTTCTTGCGTGGGTTTTCGGCGGCCTCAACAAGGAGTCCATTACTAAAAGCCTGGAAACTGCGGTCTCGGTAACCGGCATGGTTTTCCTTCTTATCTTTGGGTCTGCGGCCTTTAGCCAACTCCTTGCTTTTTCTGGTGCTAGCCAAGATGTCGTAGCGGCGGCAACGGCGTGGGAAGCTCCAGCGTACGCAAAATTGATGCTTATGTTTCTGGTACTGGTGGTGCTCGGCATGTTTATGGATCAGATCTCGATCCTCCTGCTCACCATACCGTTTTTCTTTCCACTGGCCCGCGCCCTAGGTCTCGATCCCGTTTGGTTCGGAATTGTTGTTTTGCTGGCTATGGAGATGAGTCTAACGACGCCACCGTTTGGCTTGCTTTTATTTTTGATGACCGGCGTAACGCCGCCAAAACCGGACGGGACACGGGTCACATTCCAGGAAGTCGTCTCAGCGGCCCTGCCGTTCTTGGCATGTGACTTACTTTTATTGATCGGGCTTATTGTGTTCCCTGGGTTGGCGCTATGGCTTCCGCGGTTCGTTGGGTAACGCCTCTAATAGACGGGTGCGAGACGGCGCGTTTCTTTGAAGCCAAGCCACCAATGCACGTAACAAAAGGCTAGGGGCTCAGCCATCTCTTGGCGAAACACAATGTCATTCGAGATGTTTCGAGTTTCGGGCATAGAGTCTAAGTCGATCAGTCGAATGATCCACTTCATGACTTGATCATGTGGCTTGAGCATCTCTTCGTATTGAGATCGCTTCACGGTTCTTAGCATGTCAAAAACAAGATCAGAGGCAGCCCGCGACTCGCGACCTAACACGATGTCGATTTGATCGTTGATGTCAGACATAATTTCGTCAGCCGGTGCACGGTCGAAGAGCTTGAATACCTTGATGGCTTCCACTGCGACAATGGCGCAATAAAAGTAAAGTTCGAGGTCGTTCTTTTCGATAATTTCGCGCTTTTGCAAAAATGGCAGATCGGAGTCTTCGATGTGTGATTTAAGGCGGTCAAGCCACATCGGAAATTGGCGATCTGAAATTCGTTTCATATCACGCATGAAATCTGCCACGGCCTCCGCCGTCGTCACTTTTTCTTTGCGTGAAATGTTGTCCTGCCACAACGCTTCGAGGCGAGGGCGAGTGTACCAAGGCGGTGCCGTTGTGCTCGGCTGAGAAATTGTCTCAGGCGGAAACGGCGCAGGTGCAGTGTTATCGACCATCCCCATGTACCGTGAGTTCCCCTGCCCGGATCAAACTATAAGAATCATAGTCACAGAGGCCCCTTAAACAAACGCTAACATCGTCTTTTAGTTGTACCAAAATATGTAGCGTACACCTTACGAACGCTGGGTTTCTTGCGAGTCGCCTCGAATCACATTGCCATGAGTAGGGTTTTTTGAGCGTACAAGCCAACTCGTGCGGGTTGAGCGCGCATTTGGCTACTGAGGTTGAGCGGGTTAGTTAAGATTCTTTAAGGCTCAGGAACGGGCTGCCCATGCGGGGTGGCAAGATAGTTCTCTGTCCAGGCTTGCTTGAGTCCCGATAGTTCTTCCGCAGTTGCAGCGCCTTTCGCGGTCACCAGGCGTTCTAATGCGGCTAGCCACAAGGCGTAATAGTTTGATCCGTCTTCAGGCCCGCCATCCGCTTTATCCGCTGCTATTTCTTCGCTGAGGCAGGTGGCCCATTCGTCCCATGTAAACAGGTCTTGTTTGTGGGACGTTACGGTGAGGGCGAATGCCTGTGCCTGCCAGGGTTCGTTGAAGATCGGTTCGCCAACGGTGCTGGGGAGAAGGTCTGAGAAAGATTGTGGTTCGGTCATGATGTTTTTGATGCCTCAAGGTAGGGTTCCCAGAGATCGACACAAACCGTATCTGCCGGGTTCGCGTCTGGTCCCCATAGCTCCGATGCGCGAAAGCGAACCGTATAGAGACGCTCTGGTCCTTCACCGGAAAAAGTTGCATTGGTGTCAGGAAAAATCTGTCCACCGTGCTCTGCGATAATCTCGCCTGTTTTACCACGGGCGTATCGCGGGAGGCGCGTATGCCCCTTTGGATTAATATTTTTGGCGCAGACTATGTCGCCAACAGAGAACAGCGCTGGCGTGTTTAAGTGCCGCACATAGTTCCGTCCGTTAGCCAGCATGGTTCGAATGTCATGAGGCGTCACCGCTTCTGCCTCCGGTGCACTAGCGATGTCTTGTCCGGCCCAAAGGGCTTCTAAATCTTCGGCGTCCACCAGACCTTTTTCCTGGCACACTCGTTCCATCCGAACGAACCAGCGTTCGTAGTAGGCCAGCGAAAGATACTTTTTGGCTGGCAGCATCTCTGAGTCAGATCGGGTGTTATCGATATTGCCTTTCAGATGAGCGGCGGTCGTCATCATAAGGCCCAGGACGCGTCCTTCCCACGGTTCATGGAATATGGGTTCGTTGTCTTCGCGTGGAATAGGGCCGAAGCCATGCATGCCACCCATGTCATGCACGCTGTTTGTCACGTTAGGACGCAGCTTCTAGGTATGGTTCCCAAAGGTCCACGCACACTGTGTCCTTAGGATTGGCGTCGTTGCCCCACAGCTCGGTTGCGTGGAACTGAACCGTGTAGAGGCGCTCTGGTCCTTCGCCCGAGAACGTCGCATTGGTATCCGGATAGATCTGTCCCCCTGCATCGGCAATCACGAGGCCCATGTGTCCGCGCACGTACCGAGGCAGTCGCGTATGACCTTTCGGGTTGAGGTTTTTCGCTTTGACCGTGTCGCCAACTTTAAAGGCAGCTGGCGTTTCGATTTGGCGGGCAGCTGTGGCGCCGGTTGCGAGAAAAGCCAGCATGCCCTCCGCTGGGAATGGGTCGGTGTCACGGGTTAGCGACACGTCTTGGCCTGCCATCAGCGCAGCCAAGTCTTCTTTGGAAATGACGTTTTTATCAATCGCCAACTCTTCCAATGTGAGCAGCCACTTGTCGTAGTAGCCGAGCTCTAAATATGTACTCGGTGGTACGCTCTCCATGCGGGATCGTACGTGGTCTAAGTTGACCTGGAATGGCCCAAGGCTGGTCATCATCATGCCAAAGGTTTTTCGTTGCCATTCCGCATGGAAGACGGGCTCATTTTCTTCGCGGTCGATGACGCCGAAGCCCTGCATGCCGCCCATGTCATGAACTGAGTTGGTCATGCTTGTGCGACACCTGTACCGATCATGGAGTCCCTCGATACGAGTTCAGCAAGAGCGTCTTCGCTTAGATCGTCGGTTCCATCTGGGCGCGCTGGCAGAACCAAGTAACGCAGTTCAGCCGTTGAATCCCAGACGCGGACTTCTTTGTCTTCTGGGATGTCGACCCCAAATTCCTGAAGAACGGCCCGCGGTTCAATCACTGCGCGGGATCTATAGGCGTGGCTTTTGTACCAGCTGGGTGGCAACCCTAGGACAGGCCATGGGTAGCAAGAGCATAAGGTGCAAACGACCATGTTGTGCACCGCGTCGGTATTCTCGACCGCTTTTAATTGCTCGCCTTGCTGGCCACTAAAGCCCAGTTCTGCACAAGCGGCAGACGCGTCATCGAGTAGGCGTTGTTTAAACGCTGGGTCTGTCCACGCTTTCGCGACGACAGCGGCACCATTGCGCGGTCCAACCTTGGTCTCGAACGTATCGACCACCGCATCGATTGCCTCTGGGTCCACGTACCCTTTGCGGGTTAGCGCAGTCTCAAGTGCTTTTACGCGAAGGGCGAGGTCAGAGGGCGGGTCCGTATGGTCGTGGGAATCATGAGGCACTGTCTTGCTCCGTTATATCTGTGGCAGGAGTGTAACCCAATTTTTGTGGGGGCAGCTACTGGCTACAGCGTCTACGTACGATCAACCTGTGTGGCGAATCGATATCCCAAACCATGCGCTGTAATGATGTGCATAGGAAGTTTAGGATTCTCTTCGATTTTGCCGCGTAGGCGGCCAATCAGAACGTCGATGGTCCGGTCCGTATCTGGTTGGTCCAAACGGCCAATGGCATCTTGCAGGAAATCTCGTTCTAGAACCCGGTTTGGCGCTTTCACAAAAGCGGCCAATAACTCGAATTCAGATTTGGTCAGATGGACGTTTTCTTTGTCGGGGTTTTGAAGTGTTCTTGCGTTCTGATTCAGCGTCCAACCTTCGAAATGAAACAACTGTTCATCGGTATCGCTATGGGGGCCTGTGGTCCCGCGCCGGCCGAGTAGGTTCTTGACGCGTAGCAGGAGTTCTTGAGGGTCTGTCGGTTTGACGATGTAGTCGTCGACACCAATTTCGAGCGCGCTGATCCGGCTAGCTTTTTCAGAGCGTCCGCTCAAGACGATGATCGGAACATCAGATCGAGATCGAAGTTGGCGGGCTACGGTGAGGCCATCCTCGTCTGGTAAGTTCAGGTCGAGAATGACCAAGTCAAACGGTGTGGATGAGAATAGGGAGGCGCCCTGGGCTGCCGTCGACGACAGCGATACTTTGTGCCCGCCGGATTCCAGGACATGCCCAACAAGTTGCTGAACAAAGATGTCGTCTTCAATGACGAGAATGTTGGACGCCTTAGCCACTGTGTTTGGTCCTCGTAGCGAGACACTGTCTATTAAGGTCGAGATTAAGACATTATTTAGTTGACCTGCCCCCTATGAGTGGTCCAGTTGATCTGAGAGAGCCCGGACGTTTTCAAGGTA
>Ga0055584_100001913_pt1 | contig 20479 bp, 16 predicted proteins | sample OSDHelmetaG_FD_58716 | JGI IMG/M metagenome (GOLD analysis project Ga0055584, IMG submission 58716) | Pelagic marine sediment microbial communities from the LTER site Helgoland, North Sea, for post-phytoplankton bloom and carbon turnover... | ecosystem: Environmental > Aquatic > Marine >...
CGGGTTGGCCGCCGGAGGCAGCCAGGTGGAACTCATCGCGGCCCAGGCCGTGGAGTTCAACGTCGCCCACGTAGCGGTGTTCGACAGCAGTCAGATAGCCCCGATTCGCGAGGCGATCAATGCTGAACGGCGTCGTCGTTGCCTTGCTGACATCGACTTCACCAGGCCCGATCAACTCAGCGTCACCGGTGGTGCGCAGGCCATCGAGGATCTGGCTTCGATCCCGGTGGATGTCGTGCTTAACGGTATCGCCGGAGCTGCCGGGCTACGGGCTACCCTGGCCGCGCTTCGAGCAGGATCCACCCTGGCGTTGGCCAATAAAGAGTCCCTCATCATGGGTGGTCCGTTAGTTACCGCCCTTGCCGCCCCGGGTCAGATCGTTCCGGTCGATTCAGAACACTCTGCGCTGGCTCAGGCACTGCTCAGCAGCCGTGCGTCGGAGGTTCAGCGGCTGATTCTGACCGCGAGTGGTGGGCCCTTCCGAGGACGCACCAAAGCTGAGTTAGCCGAGGTTACCGTCGAGCAGGCTCTGGATCATCCGACCTGGTCCATGGGGCCCCTGGTGACGATAAATTCAGCCACGATGATCAACAAGGGCCTTGAAGTGATTGAGGCGCAGTTGCTCTTCGACGTGCCGCTGGCGTCTATTGATGTGGTGGTGCATCCACAATCAGTGGTTCATTCCATGGTGGAGTTTGTGGACGGATCCACGATTGCTCAGGCAAGCCCACCCGACATGCGCATTCCCATCGCCTTGGCTCTTGATTGGCCGCATCGGCGGGATCGGATCGCATCACCGTGCGACTGGACGCGGGCCACACAGTGGGAGTTCTTTCCTGTCGATCACGATGTTTTTCCCGCGTTGACGGTGGCCCGGACCGCGGCCCGGGCCGGCGGGCTTGCCCCAGCAGTGTTCAATGCCGCCGATGAAGTGGCAGTGCAGGCATTTATCGATGGTGAGGTGTCGTTTCTGGGCATCGTGGACACCGTCGCCGCCGTCGTGGACACCTATGTGGCCGAGGTCGCCCCGGGGGAGTCGGGGAACGAGATCAGTCTGGATCGCGTCCTTGAAGCAGACCGTTTCGGTCGACTCACCGCGACCGCGCTGCTGGGCTAGGTCACACTGGGAGTAAGTCCAGGGCTTATTGACCAGGCCGGCCCGAGGAACAGGAGGAAACATGCTTGAGATTGTCGGCATCGTTGCCTTTTTCGGCGTCATCCTCGGGTCAATCGCCTTACACGAGGTAGGTCACCTGGTTCCAGCGAAAAAATTCGGCGTCAAGGTCACCGAATACATGGTCGGCTTCGGTCCCACGGTGTGGTCAAAACGGCGCGGGGACACCGATTACGGAATCAAGGCTATTCCCCTCGGGGGCTACATCCGCATGATCGGAATGCTTCCGCCGGCGAAGGATGCCCCACCCGGCACCGCTCGCAGCATGACCACCGGTCGCATGGGCACCATGATTGCCCAGGCGCGCGAGCAGGCGCTTGAGGATGTTGCACCCGGCGACGAAGCTCGCGTGTTCTACCGTCTCCCCGTCTACAAGCGGGTGATCATCATGATGGGCGGGCCATTGATGAACCTGCTGCTTGCCTTCGTTTTTTTCGGCCTGGTGCTGTCCGGCATTGGCCTACCCCAGCCCACCACCACGGTTTCTGCCGTTGTGCCCTGCGCCCCGAGCGTCACTGATCCGACCGGAGCCGCCGCAACCGCAGGCACGTGTCCCGATGGCCCGACCCCGGCTGCGGCCGCCGGGCTGCTCCCCGGCGATGTCATCACCGCATTTAACGGAGTTGCAGTCACGGGTTGGGAGGAGGTATCGGCTCAGATTCAGGCCGCCCCGGCCGGTCCTGCCACGGTTGAAGTCCAGCGCAATGGGGTGAGCCAGTCCTTGGCGGTGGAACTGATCGAGGTTACTCGACCGGTATACGCCGAGGATGGTCGCGATACGGGTGAAACCGCGACAACAACCTTCCTGGGAGTTCGCCCAGACTTTGAGTACGTGACCCAGCCGTTGACCGCGGTACCGGGCCAGATGTGGGACCTGACAACCCGATCGGTCGTTGCCCTGGTGTCACTGCCGGTGCGCCTCTATGAATTGGTCACCGACACGTTGATCGGTGGTCAGGAACGGTCCCTAGAGAGTCCCGTGAGCGTGGTGGGGGCAAGTCGACTCGGAGGCGAGATTGTGGCCTCCGACGGCGACACCCAGGCGAAGCTAGCCACTTTCTTGTCCCTGGCCGCTTCTTTGAACCTATTCCTGTTCTTGTTTAACCTCCTGCCGATCCTGCCCCTCGATGGAGGTCACGTCGCTGGCGCGCTCTATGAAGGAACACGGCGGCGTCTTGCACGTTGGCGCGGGAAGCCAGACCCGGGACCGGTCGATGTGGCCCGGTTGATGCCGGTCGCCTACGTGGTGGCCGTGGTTCTCATAGCCATGGGCGCCATCGTCATCTTTGCCGACGTTGTGCGCCCACTAACGCTGTTCTAGCCGTACTGCTGGAGCGCCGCCAGGCGTTTACAGGGATACTGAACGGGTGAGCATTGATCTAGGCCTACCTGCCCCGCCGCCCCCGGTCTTGGCGTCACGTCGCCACACGCGTCAGTTGCTGCTTCGCCATGACACGCATCCGGTGTATGTCGGTGGGGATGCCCCGGTAAGCGTCCAGTCCATGACGACAACCCTCACGTCAGATGTCAATGCCACGTTGCAGCAGATTGCTGAACTCACGGCAACCGGATGCCAGGTTGTGCGCGTTGCGGTTCCCAGTCAAGACGATGCCGACGCGTTGCCGGCAATCGCGAGAAAATCGGGCATTCCAGTGATCGCAGACATTCACTTTCAACCCAAGTACGTGTTCGCCGCCCTCGATGCTGGGTGCGCGGGCGTTCGGGTGAATCCAGGAAACATCAAGAAGTTTGACGACAAGGTCAAAGAGATCGCCCGCGCAGCCAATGACACCGGCACGCCGATTCGCATCGGCGTTAATGCCGGTTCGCTGGATCCGCGGTTGATGGCCAAGTACGGCAAGGCCACGCCCGAGGCGCTTGTCGAGTCTGCTCTTTGGGAAGCCGCGCTTTTCGAAGAACACGGTTTCGGTGACATCAAGATCTCGGTGAAGCACCACGACCCGGTCACCATGGTGCGTGCTTATCAACTGCTCGCCGCCCAGTGTGATTACCCGCTGCACCTAGGCGTTACCGAAGCCGGACCTACTTTTCAGGGCACGATCAAATCCGCGGTGGCGTTCGGTGCATTACTCTCCCAGGGCATCGGCGACACCATTCGCGTTTCGCTGTCTGCGCCGCCAGTGGAGGAAGTCAAGGTTGGCATCGGGATCCTTGAATCATTGAACCTTCGCCAGCGTGGACTCGAAATCGTGTCGTGTCCATCATGCGGGCGCGCCCAGGTCGACGTGTACACGCTGGCTGAACAGGTCACCGCGGGGCTCGAAGGCATTGATGTTCCGCTGCGCGTTGCCGTGATGGGTTGTGTCGTGAACGGTCCAGGCGAGGCTCGAGAAGCAGACCTGGGGGTCGCCTCGGGCAACGGCAAAGGACAAATCTTTGTTCGTGGTGAGGTCATCAAGACGGTTCCGGAATCGAAAATTGTGGAAACCCTGATTGAAGAAGCGATGCGACTGGCCGAGGAGATGGGCGCAGATACGGATGCTGACGGTTCACCCGTGGTCTCGGTGGGCTAAACCATCGCCATGACCACGTTGGCGCCGGCCACTCGAAACCTCACCCAGAGTGATGCAGCCGGTTTGGGGCAGCTCATGGATCGTGATCCGGTCACCCACTGTTTCGTTTCCGGTCGTGTGGCCGTAGCAGGAGATATCACGAGAACGGGTTGTGATGCGTGGGGGTACGTCGTCGATGGCGAACTTCGCAGTGCCATGGTGATTGGTGCCAACATCGTTCCCGTGGAAACAACAGTCGCCGCGCGTGCCGCGTTCGCCAGTCGACTGCGCCTGACCGGACGGCGCAGTTCGTCGATGGTCGGCAATGCTGATGAGGTGCTTGATTTGTGGCGCATGCTCGAGCCAGCCTGGGGTCCAGCGCGCGACGTGCGCGACAACCAACCGCTCATGACCATGGTCCAGAACTCTGAGATTCCGGCTGATCCGCTCGTACGGTGTGTTCGCGAGGACGAAATCGACGTTTTGCTCCCCGCCAGTATCGCCATGTTTACCGAAGAGGTGGGCATTTCTCCCGTCGGTGGCGGAATGCTCAGCGCCTATCGAGCGCGGGTGCTGGAACTCATCCGGCAACGGCGGGCGCTGGCGCGAATAGAAGACGGTCGGGTGATCTTTAAGGCCGAGATCGGTGCGTCAACGACACAGGCATGTCAGGTGCAGGGAGTCTGGGTCGACCCCGCCCACCGGGGTCGCGGGCTGTCGCTTGCGGGAATGTCGGCGGTGGTGGAGCATGCTCGCCGCGAAATAGCGCCCGTGGTGAGTCTGTATGTCAATGACTACAACACGTACGCGCGCAAATGCTACGAACGCGTTGGCTTTGACGTCGTCGGGCGTTTCGCCACCGTGTTGTTTTAGCGGCGCTGTGGCGACGCCCCCGATGCGGCCAAGTATTGTCAGGCGCAGACCCGCTCGTGCCGATGTTCTGCTGATTTGATGGGGAGAACCACCTTGTTGCGCATGTCGACGCTGTTCGTTCGTACGTTGCGTGATGATCCAGCAGACGCGGAGGTGCCCAGTCATCGACTCTTGGTGAGGGCTGGTTTTGTGCGGCGCATTGCGCCGGGAATCTTTAGCTGGTTACCGCTGGGCTATCGCGTGTATCGCAAGGTTGAACAGATCGTTCGCGCGGAAATGGACAGTGCTGGTTTTCAAGAGGTGCATTTCCCGGCCCTGCTGCCACGTGAACCTTATGAACGTACCGGGCGTTGGGCTGACTACGGCGACACGCTGTTTCGACTCGCTGATCGGCGCGAGTCGGACATGCTGCTGGCCCCCACGCATGAGGAAATGTTCACCCTGATGGTCAAGGGGGAATTCTCTTCCTACAAGGACCTGCCCGTCTCGCTCTATCAGATTCAAACTAAGTACCGAGACGAAGCCCGCCCACGGGCTGGAATTTTGCGCGGACGCGAGTTTGTCATGAAGGACTCCTACTCCTTCGATATTGACGATGCGGGACTTGATCTTTCCTATGCCCAACATCGAGCCGCGTACATCAAAACTTTCGACGCCCTTGGTTTGAACTACGTCATTGTGTCGGCGATGTCCGGTGCTATGGGTGGATCCCTAAGTGAGGAATTTCTCGCACCGACACCGCACGGTGAAGACACCTTTGTGCGGTGTGTGGAGTGCGATTACGCGGCAAACGTGGAGGCTTTCACGACGCCGGCAGGCGAAGCGCATTCATTTGTCGAGGCATCCGCCGCGGTGGTGCATGACACTCCAAACACGCCGACGATCGACACGTTGGTAGGTCTGTCGAATGAACGATCAGACCTGCGCCATCTCGATCGAGAGTGGGTGGCTGCTGACACGCTGAAGAATGTGTTGCTGATGGTGACAAACCCCGATGGGCAAGCGTCGCCACTGGCGATCGGCTTGCCCGGTGATCGCGAGGTTGACATGAAGCGCTTGGAATCGGTGTTGTTGCCTCGGGTGGCCCGACCATTCGAAGAAGCTGACTTCGCCCGTTTTCCGTCTCTAACAAAGGGATACATCGGGCCAACCATGCTCGGGTCAGATCAGGGCGTGGAATACCTCCTCGACCCTCGAGTGTCAACGGGCACGTCGTGGATTACCGGAGCAAATGCGCCAGGACAGCACGTGTTCGGATTAGTTGCGGGCCGAGACTTCACCGCAGACGGGGTGATCGATGTAGCGGAGGTCCGTAGCGGCGACCCGTGTCCCAATTGTGGTGCGGGGATTGAGTTAGCGCGCGGGATCGAAATTGGACATATTTTCCAGTTGGGCCGCAAATATGCGCAGGCACTAGATCTGACCGTACTGGACGAGTCTGGGCGCCAAGTTGTGGTGACCATGGGCTCCTATGGCATTGGTGTGTCGCGTGCGGTAGCAGCCGTGGCCGAGCAGCACCATGATGATGTCGGTCTTATCTGGCCACGAGCTATCGCACCGGCTGACGTCTACCTCGTCGCCGCTGGCAAAGATCAGCAGATTGCGACGGCGACGGAGGATCTAGCTGCAGAGTTAGAGTCTGTTGGCATTAGCGTCCTACTCGATGATCGACGCAATGTGTCACCGGGTGTGAAGTTTAAGGATTCTGAGTTGATCGGTATTCCGACCATCGTCGTGGTGGGGAAGAAACTGACCGAGGGGGTCATTGAGATCAAGGATCGTGCCAGTGGCGAGCGCACAGATGTGCCGATCGCCGAGGCTGTCGAACGGCTTCGCGGAATCTGTCAGAAATGACGCGGCAGATCCGGGGGGTTATTTTCGACTGGGGTGGCACTCTGACGCCGTGGCATGACATCGATCTCGTTGCGCAATGGCAGCACTATGTCGATGTGTATGCGCCACTTGATGAATCGATGGCTGAGCGGCTCATGGCCGCCGAAATTGCCCAGTGGCGTGACCAGCAAGTGACTAATGGAGCTGCGGGAACCGGAACGCTGGATCATATCTGGGCGAGCGTTGGTGTGGATGTCTCGTCCACTAGGCATCGCGCAGCTATGGCCGCCTACCTCTCAGCCTGGGATCCACACACGTTGGCCGACCCTGAAGCGAAGTCGACGCTGCAAGCCCTGGCCGACCGCGGCCTTTTGATCGGGGTGTTGTCCAACACGATGTGGCCGCGGTCACATCACGAGCAGGTATTCAAACGTGACGATCTACACCAACTCATCGACGCCGCGGTCTACTCGAGCGAAATCCCTGTCGCAAAGCCGCATCTTGATGCCTTCACGGCCGTACTCAGCGCCCTTGATCTCACGCCAGAGGAGGCAGTCTTCGTCGGCGATCGTCCGTGGGATGACGTGTATGGCGCACAACAGGTCGGGATGCGCGCCGCCCTGATTCCCCACTCTCGGTTAGGGAACCAGGCGGTTGACATCGCAGTTGAACCTGATGCTGTGCTGGGATCGCTGGGAGAAATAGTTGGCGTCGTCGACCGCTGGATGAGTGAGTATGACGCTGCGCGGGGTGAGGTATCGACCTAGGAACGGCCGGCATTGGGCTCATTGATTCCGGCTGGACCATCGCCCTGCTATGTGTTGTAGCGGCCGTGGCCGGGTGGGTGGATGCGGTCAGTGGCGGCGGCGGTCTCCTTCAGGTGCCGGCTTTGCTGCTGTCTGTCCCGGCTGATGCACCGCAGGCAGCCTTGGGCACCAATAAACTGTCCTCCATAGCGGGGACCTCCGCTGCGGCGATTACCTATGCTCGAAAAGTTAAACCCGAGTTGCGCACCGCCCTGCCGATGGCCGCCGCGGCGTTCATTGGCGCCGGGGCGGGGGCGTTGGTGGCGCTGCGACTACCCGTTGAGGTGCTGCGACCTTTTGTCGTTATCGCTTTGGGCGTGGTGTGGGTACTGATCGCCTTTCGTTCTCGCTGGTTGTCCTCCGCAGCACCCGTCGTGTCTACGAGGCGGAAATGGGGGACCGCTCTGATCGGTGGTGGCGGCATCGGTTTTTACGACGGCATGCTGGGCCCCGGCACGGGAGCATTTCTCATCGTCTTGCTGGTGGCGGCGTTGGGCTATTCCTACTTGCGGGCATCGGCGACGGCAAAGCTGGTCAACGTCGGCACTAATGCAGCAGCGCTCATTATCTTTGGGCTGGGTGGTTCTGTCATCTGGTTGCTCGGCCTCGCAATGGGTGCCTGCAACATCGCGGGTGGGGTGATTGGGGCACGTACAGCTATGGCTCGGGGGAGTGATTTCGTGCGCATCGTGCTCCTCGTTGTCGTGGGGATTCTGCTGGTGACCCTCACCGTTGATCTGTTGCGCTAACGGCCAGGAAACGGTTGTGGCGCAGCGCCCCACGTGATGCTTCGAACCGCGCATTCTCTCGCGATGAGAACGGCTTCCCTTCGTTGGTCACCCGTGCTGGCCGCGGCTAGGTCCGCGTACTGCGCAGAAAGTCTTGCCTCAACCTCGCCGAGTAGCGATCGGGCGGTACCACCGTCAATGACCTGAGGTACCTCAAAGCCCAGTGGTGCCTGCGGCTGAGATTGAACGTTGAGTTCCGCGCGCAGCGCTGTGACACGTTGTTGGTGGGCAACGAGGCCACCTCGAACTCGATCGTTTTCTGCCCCCGAAAGGTATGGTGCTGCGCGGCCGTATGCGTAGACGGCAGCTTCCTCGCCCTGGATGACCTGTTCTAGTGCCCCACTCATGTCGGAATCACTTGGCTGAGTGCCTGAACGTGTGACGCCTCCGACGCCGCAATAAGTGCCAGGCTTCTGGTGAGGTTTTCGGCGGTGGCCTCCATGCATGAAGACGTTCGCTGATCGGCTGCATTGCGTTCTGCGGCAATGAGGTCGTCGATCGTTGGCCTGTTCATCGCGGGTGATGGCGCGGGAGGCGCATAGGTCGTCGGCATCGCCTGCGCGTGGAGTCGGTGTTGATTGGCAATCTCGCTGAGGAGGGCCAAGGTTGATGCGTTGTTAGTGGTTGATGCAATGACCTGCTCGTACATGGCCACGAGGGCGATTTCGTTAACCACAACCGATTCGGCGACCGCGAGGTCATTATCGGGTTCAGCAGCAGATGAGGTGGGGTCGACCGGAAGTGAATCATCATTCGTGGTGCATCCGGTGACGACGGCGGTAGAACCCACTGCGAGGCCAACCAGCAGCGCTCTGCGGCTGAGCAAGGTTCACCTCCGATTTCAGTGAATTGACACGGCGTTGGTTCACGTTGAACAGGTGTCACGATAGCGTGCCCACCGGTTAAGAATTGGCAGGCGCTGGAAGGGGTCGGCACATGGGAGCACCGATTGCTCAAGCACGGGCCGCGGAATTGACCGTGCTGCTTACCCCGATTCTGGCCGCCCAGGACGTAGAACTAGATGACGTTGATATCACCGCTGCTGGACGCCGTCAGCGCATCCAGATCACGGTGGATTCCGATCGCGCGCTCGATCTTGATTTGATTGCAGCGATCAGTCAACTGGTTTCTGCAGCCCTTGATGACAACGCTGTTGCGGGGCGTGTCATGGGGGAGGAACCCTACGTCCTTGAGGTCTCTACGCGTGGAGTCGATCGACCGCTGCTGCAGCCACGGCAGTGGCGTCGCAATATTGGGCGCCGCGTGGAATGCGTTTTGGTTGACGGCTCCTCAGTCACCGGTCGTATCGCGGAAGTGAGTAATGCGGTGGTTGAACTACGATCTGAGTCTGAAAAGTTGGTGACTCTACAGTTGATCGATATTGCGTCAGCGGTCGTGCAGGTTGATTTCACCAGAGCCACCCCAAGTGTCGAAACTGACGCGGGCGAGGCTGATGAGTCTGGTAAGCATTCCTAACCCGCCGAAGATGCACTACCTCGACCAGAGGATGATTTAACACAACAGGGAGGTGAATCCGCATGGACATCGACGTCAGTGCTCTCAGGGGCATCGTCCGAGACAAAGAACTGTCGTGGGACCTGGTGATTTCCTCCATCGAAGAAGCCCTCCTTTTCGCATATCAGCGATCCCCGGGGGCCGCGGCAAAGGCACGCGTGGTGGTTGACCGGGATTCCGGGCACGTCACCGTATGGGCTACCGAAGAGGTCGTCGTTGACCCCGATGCGGTCGATGCGGATGAACCGGTTGCCCAGCCAAGTTCATCCGGCGCCGCGCCGCCCGCGCGTGAGTTCGATGACACCCCCACGGGATTTGGCCGCGTTGCCGCCGCCACAGCACGCCAAGTTTTTTTGCAACGATTACGTGAGGCCGACGAAGACCGGACGTTCGGTGAGTTCAGCGGCACCGAAGGCGACCTAGTATCCGGTGTCATTCAGCAGGCATCGGATCCGCGAGTGGTGCGGGTAAACCTGGGCAAGGTGGAAGCCCTACTGCCTCCGTCGGAGCAGGTGCCCAACGAAACATATGAACACGGAAAACGAATTAAGTGTGTTGTGGTCGGGGTGCGCAAGGGCCCTCGTGGGCCCCAGGTGACGGTGTCGCGTTCTCACCCCGGTCTCGTGCGTAGCCTTTTCGCCCTTGAAGTTCCTGAGATCAACGATGGCATAGTGGAAATCTCCGGCCTGGCCCGCGAAGCAGGGCATCGCAGTAAAATCGCTGTGCACCCGACAGTCGTGGGAGTGAACGCTAAAGGTGCATGTATCGGGCCCATGGGACAGCGTGTGCGCCAAGTCATGAGTGAACTCAGCGGCGAAAAGATCGACATCGTTGACTTCTCTGAAGACCCAGCCACTTTTATCGCCCAGGCTTTGTCGCCGGCGCGGGTGAGCTCTGTCACCGTGGTTGATGAAGATTCCCGATCGGCCCGCGTGGTCGTTCCCGACTATCAATTGTCGCTGGCGATCGGTCGCGAGGGCCAAAATGCCCGACTCGCAGCTCGTCTCACCGGTTGGCGCATCGATATTCATTCCGATGCTGAAGTGAACACCGACATACCGAGTGATTGAGCCGCAGCGCACCTGCGTGGGATGCCGGGCCACCACGGACAAATCAAAACTTATCCGTCTGGTCGTGTTCCAGGGGCGCGTGGTTGCCGATGAAAATGCCCGTCTGCCCGGGCGAGGCGCGTGGGTGCATGAGCAGTGCCTAGACGGGGCAAGACGTGGGCGTGCCATCGACCGGGCATTACGTCATACGGGCGAACCAGGGCCAGGGGCGGGCTGATGACCAGGGCTAAAAGCGGCACCGTTAGCCTTAACCTGTTGTAGAGGTGTTTATCCTCTGCGAACCGGTGTGCGCATGCCGCCCACACCGCGTAGTCCAACCGTCACGTCCCGAAGGGCGCACCCAAGATGAGCCACGCATGAGTTCCCAGCCATGAGCAGGTTCGCTACACACTGACGGTTCGAGATTTGCTCGGACCGTAAGACAGGAGAGTTGTGTCGAAGGTCCGGGTCTACGAGCTCGCAAAAGAGCTCGGAGTCGAAAGTAAAGTCGTTCTCGCAAAACTTGCCGAGCTCGGTGAGTTCGTGCGCTCTGCCTCGTCGACGGTTGAGCCACCAGTGGCCCGTCGTCTCAAAGAGGCCATGCCCGCCGTTGAGCCAGCGGCCAAGAAGCCTGCGCGTAAGGCAGCCGCAAAAAGGGCCGCGCCGACGCCTGAAGTCCTAGCTGCACCCGCCCCGGCTGCGCCGACGCCAATGACGGCAAAGCCTGCGGCCGAAGAGATTCCGGCCGTCCAAACTGAGGAACCGGTAGCCCACGAGGCACCTGTAGCGGAATCCGCAGCCGCCGCATCGGCCGCGTCCACGGCCCCCACTCCCGGTGCGGCACGACGAACTGGGCCGCGAGTGGGCAACAACCCCTTCACCGGCGGGGCGACGGAAGAAGAGGCCGAAGCCCCAACGCCACGTCCTGCACCTCGACCTGGCGGATCCCGACCCGGTGCTCCACGACCGGGTAATAACCCCTTCGGTACCAGCACCGGTATGGGTCGCCCAGGAGCAGCCGACGCTGGCGCTCGCGGCGGCGTCCCCGGTGCCCCGCGACCAAATCCGGGTAGCATGCCCGCAGCTCGCGCCCCCCGACCAAACGCGCGACCCGGTGGTTCCGGTGGCGCACCCGGCGGTCGTCCCGGTGGCCCCAGCGGTTCGCCCTCACGCGGTCCACGCCCCGGCGGCGGCGCATCCGGTGGCGGCGGCGCACCCGGTTCCGGTGGCGCTCCCGGTGGCGGCGCACCCGGTGGTGGTGCACCCGGCCGCGGTGGATTCGGCGGTCCCGGTCGTAGTGGTCCCGGCCGCGGTGGCCCAGGTCGTGGCGGAACCGCTGGTGCCTTCGGTCGCCCCGGTGGTCGCCCAGCGCGCGGGCGAAAGTCCAAGCGGGCCAAACGACAAGAATTTGACAACATGCAAGCACCCACGATGGGTGGGCTGCGATTGCCGCAGGGTGGCGGCCAAACCGTACGCCTATCGCGCGGTGCCAGTTTGACCGATTTCGCTGACAAGATTGATGCGAGTCCAGCAGACCTGGTGACAGTTCTGATCAATCTCGGTGAGATGGTCACCGCCACTCAGTCGGTGGACGATGACACGCTGAAACTCCTCGGTGGCGAGTTGAATTTCGATATTCAGGTCGTTTCGCCAGAAGATGAAGATCGCGAACTGCTGGAACGGTTCGATCTTGATTTTGGTGAAAACGAGGGCGGTGCTGACGATCTCGCGGCACGCCCACCGGTCGTCACCGTGATGGGTCACGTCGATCACGGCAAGACCAAGTTGCTGGACGCCATTCGCCGAACGAATGTGGTGGCAAGTGAGGCTGGTGGTATCACCCAGCACATTGGTGCCTACCAAATCCAAACGCACACCGATGCCGGTGACCGTGCGATTACCTTCATTGATACACCCGGTCACGAGGCATTCACTGCCATGCGTGCCCGCGGTGCTCAGGTGACCGATGTGGCGATCCTGGTGGTTGCCGCGGATGACGGTGTGAAACCGCAAACGATCGAAGCCCTCAACCATGCGCAAGCGGCCAATGTGCCCATCGTGGTTGCGGTCAACAAGATTGATAAGGAAGGTGCTGACCCGGCACGTGTCCGGGGCCAGCTCACCGAGTACGGCCTGGTGGCCGAGGACTTCGGTGGCGACACCATGTTCGTTGATGTGTCTGCCATCAGCAGGCAGGGTGTCGAGGAGTTGCTCGAGGCTGTGCTACTCACGGCTGATGCCACTTTGGATCTCACCGCGAATCCCACCCAGGATGCCCAGGGCGTGGCCATTGAGGCGCACCTGGACCGAGGCCGTGGCCCGGTAGCCACCGTGCTTGTTCAGCGTGGCACCTTGCGCGCTGGCTCCTCGATCGTCGCTGGCGATGCCTATGGTCGCGTTCGCGCAATGCTGGATGAAAATGGAAACCCGGTGGAAGAGGCCGGGCCGTCGCGTCCGGTTCAGGTCCTGGGTCTTACCAGTGTTCCCGGAGCTGGAGATACCTTCCTTGTTGTTAACGAGGATCGCATCGCCCGCCAAATTGCCAACACACGTCAAGCCCGCGAGCGCAACGCCCAATTGGCCCGCAGTCGGGGTCGTCGTACGCTTGAAGACTTCTTGAAGACTCTGGAAGAGGGCGAACGTAGCGAACTCAACCTTGTCATCAAGGGCGATGTCTCCGGATCTGTTGAAGCCCTCGAAGATGCGCTACTCAAGATTGAAGTGGGCGACCAAGTGTCGGTGCGCGTCATTCACCGCGGCGTGGGAGCCATCACCAAGTCCGACGTCATTTTGGCGAGCGCCTCGGATGCCGTGGTTATCGGTTTCAATGTTCGCCCGGAGGGCAAGGTTGCTGAGTTGGCCTCGCAAGAAGAGGTTGATGTTCGCTACTACTCCGTCATCTACCAGGCCATCGATGATGTTGAGGCAGCCTTGAAGGGGATGCTTAAGCCGGAATACGAAGAGGCTCAGCTGGGCACCGCGCAGGTACGCGAGGTCTTTAAGTCTTCCAAGTTTGGCACCATTGCCGGATGCCTCGTGCAAAGTGGAGAAATTCGCCGCAATTCCAAGGCGCGCCTCGTTCGCGACAGCAAGGTGGTGGCGGACAATCTGTCGATCAGTTCGCTGCGTCGCTTCAAAGAGGATGCCACCGAGGTTCGTGAGGGCTTCGAATGTGGCATCAACCTCGGCTCATATGGCGATGTCAAGGTTGATGACATCATCGAAACCTTTGAGATGCGAGAAATCGCGCGCACTTAGAGAGTTAGCACACGGAAGGGACTGCACATCATGGCCTCGGAGGCACGTGCTCGACGGTTAGCTGAACGCATCAAAGTCATTGTTGCCCAGGCGCTTGAGTTCCAAGTAAAGGACCCGCGCATGGGCTTTGTGACCATTACCGATGCTCGGGTCACCGCCGACCTGCGCGAAGCAACGCTGTTTTATACAGTCTTCGGTGATGATGAGCAGCGTGGTGCGTCGGCTATCGCCCTTGAATCAGTCAAAGGGGTGCTGCGCACGGAAGTGGGCCGCCAAACGGGCATTAAGCACACGCCATCGCTGACGTTCATCTTGGATGCATTGCCGGATACGGCTCGCCATATCGATGAACTTCTCCAGCAGGCTGCGCAGTCGGATGCAGAACTATCGGCACGGGCCAGTGGGGCGCAGTACGCAGGCGAAACCGATCCGTATCGGCACCCAAGCGAAGATGCTGAATAGCCCGATCGGTGTTGTCGTTATCGACAAGCCGGCGGGCATGAGTTCCCATGCGGTGGTCTCAAGGGCACGGCGAACCCTGGGAATGAAGAAGATTGGCCATGCCGGAACGCTTGATCCTGATGCCACCGGGGTGCTGGTGCTTGGTGTAGGGCAGGCCACTCGACTCCTTGGTTATCTCACCAGGGACGATAAGGGTTACGTCGCAACCGTACGACTAGGTCAGTCCACGGACACTGACGATGCGCAAGGCAACCAGACCGCCGCAGAATCCACCGCTTCGCTCACCCAGGCCCAGATTGAGGCCGCGTTCGCCAGCAACGTGGGCACGATCAACCAGGTGCCCAGTTCGGTCAGTGCCGTAAAGGTTGACGGCAAGCGTGCCTACGCGCGGGTGCGGGCGGGGGAACAGGTGGAACTGGAGCCTCGAACCGTCACAATCCACGAACTCAGACTCGGTCAGGTCACCCGGGGGAGCGACACCGTAGACGTAGAGATTCATGTTCGGTGTTCGGCTGGCACCTACATCCGTGCGATAGCCCGCGACACCGGCGCGTTACTCGGTGTGGGTGGTCATCTGACGTCACTGTGCCGCACCACCTCCGGAGCCTTCACCTTGGCTGAGGCACAGTCACTCTCGGAGTGGGAAAAGTTGACACCGGTGGAGGCAGCCAAGTTGTTAATGTCCCCTGCAGAAGCCGCTAGTCGTTCGCTGCCGGTGTGCCAGATTGACTCCGACACCGCGTTGGCCATTAGTCATGGCACGCGTATACCGTGGCCCGGAGACACGCTGTCTGCCACTGCCACCGCGCTCGTACACAACCAGCGCTTGCTCGCGATCGGTGAATCAATAGAGGGTCGATTGCACTACTGCGCGGTGTTTCCCAGCGGGTGAGGTCGTCTTCACTCGTCGGTAGGGTAGAGCGGAACTTGAGCTGTTGCTGGATCCACATCGGTCGTGAGAACTTCAGTCCACATTCGTGCTACGTCGGTCAGCGGGAACGATGCGCGTACCTGCTTGAAGGCCTCTTCGGCAGTCTGCTCCCAGGTACCTGCTTCGGTGATGTCCAAAATCTTTTCGGCCATGGCCTGTGCCGTCTGACTAATCCATCGAGGGTGGTAAATGGTGTCGGCTCCAGGCCAGGGCAGCAGACAGGGCACCGCGTGCGATGCCATGCCCTCGGCTGGGGCGAGATGGAAACTTTCATCCTCAGAAGTCGATAACACCCAGCCCACGCGACGCAACCACGCCGCGACATCACCCCCGAAACCATCGAAGGAAACGGCATCGTGAACGGTGGGGTCATCACGGATTCGGCCCATGAGTCGTTCGGTATCGATGCGCTCCTCTGGCTTGCGCCAGATCCACCAGTAGTCCCAGGGCATTTTGGACTTTACCGCCATGGTGAATCGTGCGTCGTAGCGACGCAATCGAGAGAGCACGTCGATGCCGATGTCGGGACGTTTACGAACCGGTGAGATTCCGATCATGCCGAGGGTGAACTGTGCGCCAGCGAGTTTGGGGCGCTGGAACTGTTCGAGATCTACCCAGTTGGGAATCACCACGATCTTTCCACTCGGCCATCCAGTTGTTTGGGCCGTGAGTTGAGCGTAGTAGGGGCTGACGCAAATCACTTGATCGACGTTGGCGATCTCGACATCGGTTAGCCACCCTGCACTGAGTTCGAATCGGTGTAGGCGGGTAACGAGGCGTTGCCCAGGCGTCTTGTTCTTGCTGTACCACACCAGGTTTGGCCCGGCCCATTCGCAAATAACAACATCGGCCCACGAGGCAAGATCTTTACTGACCTCTTCATCGTGCTGTGCGAGAGCGGGCCAGTGGTCGATACGGAGTTCAACGCTGGGGAGAGCCCCCAGATGTTCTTGTAGTCGACTGAAGAACTTCAGATCGTGGCTGGCGACAAGAACCTTCAGCGGGGCGGCAAATGCCGCATGTGATGGCGGAGCATCGGGTAACGCCCGCCGGAGGAGTTCTTGGAGGCGGTGCACCGCCGAATTCATCAGGTGTGCGCTCACACCACGATAGGCCAACGCGGTTGCTCGCGTGAGGGTGTCGGATAGTCCGGTGGTGTTGGTCAAGATCTGCACGATGTCGTCGGCATCGGCAACGAAAAGCGGGTAGTCAGCACCGAAAAGGTCTTCGTGCATGGGGGTGCGGTTAAGCATGACGGGAACGGAAAGGCGAGCGAATTCCAATACCTTGGTGGAAAGTTCCAGGCTCGCATCCATGTCCGCAGTGCGCCACGACAAACCGATGTCGGCCTGTGCCGATAGTCGCATAGCCTCCTGCCTGCTCACCCCACCGTGCCACGTGATGCCCGCAGTGTTGCGTAGGGCAGCCGTCATTCGATCAGACCAGCCGGGAATATCCGGCTCATCATGCACCTTGTCACCGACCATGTTCAGTTCCGCGTTGATGCCATGTTCGCTTAGCAATTGGGGTATCTCGGTCATTTCCAGGGTATTCCAACGTGCGGCGTACTTTCCGGTGTAGGCCAGTTGGATCGGGCGGTTCGGCCTGCCGGTGGATTCGTCGAAGAGAGGGGTGCGCGGGACGATTTCGAAGTCAGGTTCGGGAACGATCGGTGGCCACAGCACACATCTGCCCGCCGCTGCAGGGATCACCGCTTCGAGGAAGGACCGCAATTGTTCGGTCTGGCACAACAGGTATCGACTGGCTTCGGCGACTATTACGAGTTGATCAACCACCGAGTCGGTGAGTCCGGTGACATCGTGGGGAATATCGGTGAGATAGGTCCACAAGCGTCCGTGTAGTTGTTCGCGGGATGATGCGGTTACGGCAAGGCGCAAGCCCCGGACAACGATGACATCGACCCGCAGCCGGTCATCGAGTGTCTGCAAGATGTCAGCAGCCTGTGCCGGGGAGAGGGCATCATCGTTACCGACAAGTCCGTCGACGAAGGGGTCCACGACGGTGACGCCAGGCATGGCGCGCAGCGGAGCCACAAGTCGATCGGTGAGTACCGGTGCTTTGAGTAACACCTGCGTATCCACGCCGGCTTGCGAAAGGGCCTCACACATCGATTGGACCCAAATCGCTGAACCATCCAAGATGTTGAGGTTCACATCGGCATAGACGAGGGCGCGCCGGGTTCGAGTCATGTGTGCCAACCAGGGTGTGGAGGAGCGATGGTCAGGGGTGCGGAGGCGTCGCCGAGAGCGACGCTGCGCCGGAGCAGATGCACACCGGTGTTGTTTTGTAGGTCACCAGGCTCCAAGTGACCCAGCTGAACTTGGTTGGCTTGGCTGATTTCAACGCTGATCATTGCATCGAGAAGGAGATCTGCTGGCAGGGTCACCGTGGACGGGCAATGTACCTGAGCGATCCAAGCTGATGTCGTGCGCTGAGCGATGTGCGCGATGTCACCGGATGCGTCGATCACGTCAATGTGTAACTGCAGCACTTGGTCACGCAAGCGATCACCGATCCTGCCTCGGACAACAATTTCGGCTGGTCGCAACGTTTGTGCGAGTAATTGTTCAACCAGTCGGTCGGCAGTGATTTCGGCGTCAACGATCACGGCGATGCCTCGGCACGCACCGGCTGTGATCGATAGATGGAGGCGTTGGGCAAGATCGGTCAGGGTGACCGGGGCGGTATGGCGCAAGGCAATGCGGCGCAACACCTGCCAGTGGGTGGCCAAGGACCTTGCCGGGCCCGTTTGCGCGGCGTTGAGAGTGTTATCGAGGTCTGATTCAGACCCATAGTGATAGACGATGCCGTGCTGTGGCTCAACGAGTTCGCCTAGCACCGAGCGTAGTTCGTGTGTGTCTCTACTCACGATGGGTAGCCCCGCCACCAGGGCGGCCCACATGGCAGCTGAACCGCCGACGCGCTTGGAAGTGCCCGGCTGTGTGTCGACGAAAAAATCGGCCAGTGCTATCGCTTCCCGGAGCGCACCGATGGGTGGGGCCTGCGGGCGCACGTTGACCGGTTCTACGCCGCGGCTAAGAGCCCACGCTCGGACGTGTCCGCTGGTGTCGCCACCGCTAACCGTGAGCAGTGGCCGGTGCTGTCGAGGAGTATCAAGATCGGCTGGCTGTTGCCCATTCCACCAGTCCAACCGGGTGCCGGGCAGCCATACGTTCTCCCGAACTGAGTGGGTTGCATCGACCACGAGATCGCATCGATCGATAATGCCAACGAGGCCGGCTGTGTGACCGGGTGAGCTATTGCGCAGCATCACGACCGGGCGGCCTCGCTCTCTGGCCGCGGTCACCAGATCGAAGGCGGCCAGCGCCCGATCGGTTGCCGCCGGGTTGCCCAGGTGTGACCACGATTCGCCAGGTAGGCCAGCTGCGGTATCCACGAAAACGATATCGGGATCAGCGTCCATGATGAGTGCGGCGGCATCATGAGGGAGTACCGAGGTGGTCGCGGCATAGGGCTGCAGGAGTTGTTCGGTAGTGCGGCTCAGCGCACCACCGACGCTCACCGAAGCATCGGCGGCGGCACCGATACGTGGAAGTAGCAGGCGTGCGGCATGTTCGTTAGACAAATCGCTGCGGTGAGCCCGAGTGACTTCTGTGAGTGCTACTTCGCTGGCGGTACGTCGATGTTTGCGCAGGCGGTAGAGGCTGAGTAACTCGCGTGGAAGAAGAAACAGCCGACGCGGATCCTTGGCCCCCCGAACCAGAAGGTCACCCACGGTGTACTTAGTTGACGCTCGAACCCGACGAGCATCAGCTTCGAAACGCTGCGCTCGGGCGTTGGCGTGTCTTAGTTCCATCCGTAGTCGAGCATTTTCTTCGGTGACGCGCGCCACCCGCTCCGGTTCAACGGCTGGCGCGAATTCTTCTTCCGGTGTCATCGGGCGTACCGATCGTCGAGCCAGTCAACGATCAGGTGTGCGATTCGTTCGCCCGCATGACCATCCCACAGCGGTGGGATGCGAGTAGGTGGAGCAAGGCGGTCGGGTTGTTCTCGGCGTAGCGCCACCTGCTCGGCGAGTGCGGCAGGGAGCGAATGAGTAGTGACCAACTGGTTGGTGCCGTGACTAATAGTGACGGGGCGTTCAGTGTTGGGCCGCAGCGTTAAACAGGGGACACCGAGCACCGTCGATTCTTCCTGCACCCCGCCAGAATCAGTAATGACCGCGAGGGATCCACGTACGAGCGACATGAAGTCGATATAGCCGAGGGGCTCCACCACGTGAACGCGCGGATGGTCGCCGATGCCGAGAGCTTCAAGTACCGCTCTGCCGCGAGGGTGTAGCGGAAGCACAATGTCGGCGATGCCGGCTGCTTCGTGAACCACGGCGACCAGGTCTGCTGCTACCTGTGGGTCATCCACATTGCCCGGCCTGTGCAAGGTTGCCACGATGTAGTCGACACCCACGCCGATGTTTTGACGGGCCTGATCTACATTGAGGCGATGCAGTTGCGCCAGGAGCGTGTCGATCATGGGATTGCCCACCAGGTGAATCTTGCCTTCCGGCACGCCTTCTCGAGCAAGGTGAGCAATAGCATCCGGACTGGTCACGAAGAGGAGGTCGGCAAGTGCATCGGTGACCAACCGGTTGATTTCTTCGGGCATCGACATGTCGAAACTTCGCAGCCCGGCCTCCACGTGAGCCAAGGGAACGCCCAGCTTGGCAGCGACGATGGCCGCAGCCAGGGTCGAGTTCACATCGCCATAGACGATGACCAACTGTGGTTCGGTCGAGAGAATTTCCTCTTCCAGGCCGATCATGAGGGCAGCCGTTTGCTGGGCATGGGAGCCTGACCCCACGCCTAGATTCACGTCAGGTTGAGGCAGACTCAATTCGCGAAAAAAGACTTCAGACATGCGGTCGTCATAATGCTGACCGGTGTGAACTAAGCGCTGGCGGACCCCCAATTCCGCCAGAGCCGCGATGACTGGAGCCGCCTTGGGAAAATTGGGTCGAGCGCCAGTAATGTGCAGCAGAGTCATCGGAGCCTCTCGGTCGGGAGGTTGCACCGCCTACTATCCCAGACGTGACCGTTGAACCGTCGAACCCGCCTCCCCGTGCGTTTTCTCGCGTGCGTGCCCTGTCTCGCGCCGTGCGCCACCTGCCCCTCGTGGCGTCCGGGGCATGGCAGCGTTTCGCTGAGGATCCCCGACGCGCAGTGATGGCTCTCCAGCGTGCGGTACCCACGCTACGTTCGCCATGGCCTGCCGCAAATGCTCAAGGTCGTTTCGACCAGG
>Ga0055584_100001914_pt1 | contig 20479 bp, 14 predicted proteins | sample OSDHelmetaG_FD_58716 | JGI IMG/M metagenome (GOLD analysis project Ga0055584, IMG submission 58716) | Pelagic marine sediment microbial communities from the LTER site Helgoland, North Sea, for post-phytoplankton bloom and carbon turnover... | ecosystem: Environmental > Aquatic > Marine >...
GTTCGATTGTGGTCGCCATAATCTTTTTATTCAACTAATGAGTTAAGTCGTCACTGAAAACTACATTCCGCTAGCACACACTTTTAGTGATCGCCCTGACCACCGGGTCGGGGCATGACACTTTTCACTTCTGCCATTGCCACCATCGGCAGGAATTTACAGAAGAGCAGGAACAGAGTCAAAAACAGACCGAAACTACCAATTAACATTAACACATCGACGATGGTTGGCTTGAAATATCCCCAGCTGGAAGGCAGGAAATCACGGCTCAACGATGTCACAGTAATCACAAAACGCTCAAACCACATACCAATATTCACAAAAATGCACACCACAAAAATCATCCAGGGAGTGGTGCGAATTTTCTTAATCCAGAACAACTGCGGGCTGATCACGTTACAAGAGACCATGATCCAGTAGGCCCAGGCATAAGGACCAAAGGCCCGGTTGATAAAGGCAAACGTTTCATAGCGGTTACCACTATACCAGGCAACGAAAAACTCCATCGCGTAGGCATAACCGACCATGGAACCGGTGGCAATAATCACTTTGGTCATATTTTCCAGGTGACGGTCGGTTAATAGATCCTGGATGCCACAAATGGATCGTGCAGGAATCATCAACGTCAACACCATCGCGAAACCACTGAAGACGGCCCCCGCGACGAAGTAAGGTGGAAAGATCGTCGTATGCCAACCGGGTAACTGCGAAACAGCAAAGTCAAAACTCACGATGGTATGCACACTTAACACCAAAGGTGCCGCCAGAGCCGCCAGCAACAGATATGCTCGTTCATAACGATGCCAGTGCCGCGAAGATCCATTCCATCCCAGCGAAAACAGGCCGTAAGCGAACTGTTGAATCTTTCCTGTTGCCCGGTCTCGCAATGTAGCCAGGTCGGGGATCATACCCATGTACCAGAACAACAGTGAAACGGTCGCGTAGGTCGATACAGCAAAGACGTCCCACAGCAAGGGGCTACGGAAGTTAGGCCACATTTCCATCTGGTTGGGAATCGGAAAGAGCCAGTATGCCAGCCAGACGCGACCAATATGAATTCCAGGAAACACACCCGCACAAATCACAGCGAAAATCGTCATCGCTTCCGCGGCGCGGTTAATTCCGGTACGCCAGTTTTGGCGGAATAAAAACAAAATCGCGGAAATCAATGTACCAGCGTGACCAATACCGACCCAGAACACGAAGTTGACAATCGGCCAGCCCCAGAATACAGGACTGCGGTTACCCCAGACACCAACACCGGTAATGATCAGGTACCCAATCAGACCAAACAACATTCCCATCAGGGAGGCGGAGATCCCGAGTGCCACATAAAATGACATGGGAGTCTTACATTCAGCCAACCGACAGACGGATTCTGTTACAGTCCCATAATCGGGTGAACCAAGCACAAGCGGAGCGCGCTGGCCGGGAACTTCGATCGTTGTTGTGTCAATAGGCTTTGTTGTTACTGAAGCCATAGCTTTTGATATCTTTGCTCTATAAATTCAAAAGGATTGGTTAATCAACCGTCACTAAAAAAATCGTGTCTCTCATTCACTTCTAATGCTTAGCAGCTTTTTTCTTATGCTCCGCATCAGCGTGCTGTTCACCGTGCCCATGCCCATCTGTTGCCGGCTTGGCCAGCGAAGGATGTGGATTCAAAATACGGGCCAGGTAAGCGGTTCTCGGTTTAATATTCAATTCTGAAAGCGCTTTATAAGCTCTGGGATCATCATGTTTTTGTCTAACGATGCTCTTTTTATTCACCAGATCACCAAATTCAATCGCTTTTGCAGGGCATGCCTGCTGACAGGCAGTGACAATTTCACCATCTTCAATCGGACGCTGCTCATTTTTCGCTTCAATTTGCACAGTTTTGATACGCTGCACACAATAAGTACATTTTTCCATCACACCGCGATGACGCACAGTGACTTCAGGATTCAGAACCAAAGCCTGCAATTTCCGGTTAGGATCTTCATAGACTTTGTTAAAGTTAAAGTAGTTGAACCGTCGTACTTTATAAGGGCAGTTGTTGGCACAATAGCGGGTTCCGACACAGCGGTTGTAAACCATGTCATTCAACCCCTCATCGCTGTGTACGGTCGCCGCGACGGGACAAACCTGTTCACAGGGAGCCAACTCACATTGCTGGCAAAACATTGGCTGAATCGAAACGCCGGGGTTATCAACATCATCACCGGTAAAGTACCGGTCGACTCTGATCCAGTGCATTTCACGACTGTTAATGACCTGTTCCCGCCCTACGACTGGAACATTATTTTCTGCCTGACAAGCGATCGAACAGGAATTGCAGCCGATACACTTTGTCAAATCAACAGACATCCCCCAGGCTTGCCCTTCATAGGATAGCTCTTCATAGGAATGCTCTACATCGGAAGGTTTATCCCATAACGATTTCAATTCAGGATGATGCGTTCGTTCTTCGGCAAAACCAGGATTTTTTTTGTACTCACTGAGATCACCTTCACGCACAAGTTGACCCACGCGTCCTTGAATTTCACCCGCACCAACAGCGTCAATGCTGTGATGGTCCTGAGTCACTGCCAACTCGTATTCTTTGCCAGTTTTTTCGACTTTCAGACCGGCTGCAAAATTGATTGCCCCTTTGGACTGCAGTGCGGCAATGTTTTCACCAACAGGTGCCACATCGCGGGCAACATCTCCGCCTACTAAACCGGCTGCAGTGCGACCATAGCCTAAAGCGACCGCGATGGAATTCGGAGCCTGACCGGGAAGAACATAAACGGGCAGCTCAATTGATTTCCCTTCGAGGATCAACTTCACAACAGAACCGAATTCGACCCCCAGACCCTTCGCTGTCTTGGGAGCAATGATAGCGGCGTTATCCCAGGTGATTTTTGTCAAATTATCAGGGGTTTCCTGCAACCAGCCACTGTTCGCAAATCGGCCATCATAAACCTGAGGGCTGGCATAAAACACCAGCTCCATCTCTTCACTGGCAGCTTCGGTGATTTTTGCAGCAGGCAGTGCCTTCACTTTGGGCGAGACGGTTTCGAGTGAACTCCCCTTTAAAACACCATCATGTACCAGACGACGCCAGGAGGCATTCACTGCCATTGAATCCAAAGAGCCTTTCACAGCTTCTTTCACCAGATCCAGCCCAACGGGATTTTTTTCACCATTTAAAATGGCCAGTAATTCCACTTCCGATTTTCCATCGTGCAACGGCTCAAGTAAAGGCTGTGCCACGCAAAGCGTTCCATCGTAAGCACGGGAATCACCCCATTGCTCAAAAGGATGTGTTTTGGGCAGGTGCCATTGACACAACAGCGAAGTTTCATCCTCATATTCGCCTAGATGTATCGCGTTGGGCACGCTGGATAAAGCGGAGACGAAATCGATATCGCCGGGCGCGTTGTAAGCGGGATTTCCACCGAGAATGATTAAAGTCTCGACAGAGCCGGCCTGCATTTCACCAGCCAGCGTTCTTAACGCCTCGACCGAAGAAACATCTGTTGCCAGAGGCTCTTTCGAATAGCGAATTGTTTTCCCGGCATTACCCAACAGTTCATTTAATTTATGAACGCGGGCGTGTAGTTCAGCGGGCTGGCTAGTTCCAATAGCGATCAAGCTGGCGCCCTTGTTGGCCACCAGATCGTCGGCCATCGCCGCCAGAACTTTGCTGGCATAATCATCGCCGGCAGCCTCAGCCTTTTTGCCAGACAAGAGAGCTTGAACCTGTGCTTCCAGCTTCGTCAGATAAAAACCGATATCCACGGAACGTGAAGGCAATCGATGATCGGCGGAGAGCCCGGTCGTTGTAAAACGGCTTTCGACGGCATACAGGCGGTTCATTTCTCCTGCAGCAGGATCACGGCGAGCGGCCCAGTCTCGAGCATGCAATAAAGAAGCTGGATGCTCAGAGAGCAGATCTTCATCCAGACAGACTACTATGTTGGCTTTGCTCAAATCGAAGTGTGGACGAACTACGTCCCCGAATGCCAGCTTGGCTCCCTGGTAAGCATTATCACGCGAATCGGCGGTATACTCATACCAGCGCGACTTGGGATACCGTGCTGAAAATTTTTCCTGAAGATTTTTTCGTGCAGCCGAAGAACTCACATCCGCAAGAACCCGTACTTTGGCACCACCGTCCTGCCTTGCGGGACCTAAAATGGAATCCGCATACTCGACAAACGCCTGCCAGTCGCGTGAATAACGCGTTCCTGCTTTGCGTTCCACAACACCCACGGCTCGATCAGGATCGTACAACGACAGCGTTTCTGACTGTGCAAAAACAGAAGAGGCGCCATGAGCTTGTGCAGAATCAGGGTTGCCTTCTACCTTAATGGGCCGACCATCATAAGAGGTCACCAGTAAAGCCTGTGCCATTCCACCCAGTTCCATGAACGTGGCAAACTTTTGAGGCATACCGGGAATGAGACCTTCAGGACGCGAGACACTGGGAGAAATCTTTTCGTCTTCCCAACGGCAGCCTGAAACCCCAGCCAGAGCCACAGACGCACCCATTAACTGCATCCAACGACGCCGCGAGACACCTTCAGGGTACTCGGAAGCCGCTGCTGAAAACTCTCGATTCAAAATTTCTTCGAACTCAGGCGTGGAATGCAATTCATTCAAACTTCGCCAATACTTCTTATCCACAACCGAACCCCTTAGCGGTGACACGTAGAACAATTTGTAGAAGGATTCAAATTCAATTCCTTCTTAACCTTTTCACCCACCTCATGCGGGTCTCCTTCAGCCACCCAGTCGAGCTTGGTCACAAACTCCGGCGGACGAAGATTAGGTTCAGGATCCCGATGGCACTTCAGACACCAACCCATACTCAGCGGCTTCACTTGAGTCACTTTTTCCATCTTGTCCACACGACCATGACAGGAAACACAGCTCACACCACGGCGAACATGGGCACTATGATTAAAGTAAACATAATCGGGCAAGTCATGAACCCGCCGCCACTTCATCGATTTTCCCGTTGCCTGACTCTCACGAATGGGAGCCAGCTTGGCACTGGTAGAGTGAATGGACACCGTATTGACAACGCCATTCGCATCAGCACCACTATGACAGTTCAAACAGGTAGAGGTCGGCGGAATCGCTGCATGCCCGGCAACTTCGACCGTATTATGACAATAACGGCAATCCAGCTTCAGCTTGCCCGCATGCAATGCATGGCTGAATGGAAGCGGTTGCTCAGGCTGATAGCCGACGTCAGTTGTTTCAGGACTTGCCCCAAAAGTAACCATACCAGCAACGTACAAGGCGCCAATTGCGCCCAGCGCACCCAGTACCGGAACAATTGTATTCACCCATTTGGGAAACAGAAAACGATCCATTTTTATAATACCTGATAAGACCTTTCGCGCAAAATCAAATCACCAATGCAGTATTTGCATCTGAAATTGATGTGGCATCCGATGGCCAGAGATGACTTTTTACCTAGAGATAGAGAAGAAATCCCAATTCAACAGGAAGGATAGAAGCAACAAGAAAACTAAGCAATCCTTCCCAAGAACATTAACAGTAAGTTTCTTGGAGTCGGGAGGCGCGCGATTCAATATTCTCAAGAATGGGGATATTTTGAAAAACCTAAAACAGAAAACTTCAGCGTGCTTCAAGCAATCACCTCCCCGACATGGATTGCCTTTAATATAGCCATGAATACTTTGTACGAAACCTCACTCTCCCCGAATGAAAAAGTTTTAGCCTCAACTGTTCACAAGATTTTTTCAGATTGAATTCCCCCAGATTCCTAAGCCAGCATAAAACAGATATATCTATCCAATTTAATTTGTGTCAGCTGCCCTTTCATCTGGCACTCATATCAGCAGAGTGCCAGCATGATTCTCAACGGTTTGGCTGGATCAGCCCTTCACTGGATCAGATTCGTTTGAGCCCGACCCGCTTCGCTTTACAGCCAGCTCATTTTGATTCATGATCTGAGAGTAGCTTCCGGTTGCATTCTCTGGAAACCTTCTTTATCGAACGGGCATCATCATGAGCGATCAAATCTGCTGGGGCATTCTCAGTACAGCGAAAATTGGAACCGTACAGGTCATTCCTGCCATGCAGAAAGGGCAGTTCTGCGATATCACGGCGATCGCTTCACGCAATCAGGAGCAGGCGGAACGAGTGGCTGCGGAACTGGGTATTCCTCGTGCCTATGGGTCCTATGAAGCACTGCTGGCAGATCCTGAGATCGACGCTGTCTACAATCCCCTTCCAAATCATTTGCATGTTTCCTGGTCAATCAAGGCCATTGAAGCCGGAAAACATGTTCTCTGCGAAAAACCGATCGGCTTGTCTTCTGCAGAAGGTCAACAACTCCTTGACTGTGCCAGCGCACACCCTGAATTGAAGGTGATGGAAGCATTCATGTATCGCCATCACCCTCAATGGCAGTTGGTAAAAAAGAAAGTACAGGCAGGCGAGATTGGAAAACTATGCACCATCCAGTCTTTTTTCTCCTACTTTAATGATGACCCTCACAATATCCGTAACCAGCGCGACATTGGAGGAGGTGGCTTAATGGATATTGGCTGTTATCCGATTTCACTTTCACGATTTATTTTTGACGCCGAGCCCCAACGCGTGTCCGGGATTGCAGAATATGATGCGACGCTCGGCACCGATCGTTTAAGTTCCGCCACACTGGACTTTGGAAGTGGTACTTCCACATTTACCTGCTCCACCCAACTCAACCCTTATCAAAGGGTCCACATTCATGGCACGGAAGGGAGACTGGAAATCGAAATCCCTTTTAACGCGCCCATTGATCGTCCCTGTAAACTCTGGTTGCAAAAGGGCGCGGAACTCGAAGAACTGGCACTGGAAGTTTGTAACCAGTACACGATTCAGGGAGACCTGTTTTCTCAGGCCATTCTCAAAGACACTCCCGTTCCCACACCACTGACAGATGCCATTGCCAATATGAAAGTCATTGAGTCCATTGTAGAAAGCGACCGCAGCGGAGGCTGGGTTCCACTGTAATTCATCAAAATCATGATCTACGATCAGGCTTTCTGAAGTTGAGTCGTTTCAAAAACCATCGAACCAAAATGGCGACTGCTTGACCCGCGCGCAAAGCCAGACATTGAAGTTGAGAAGAGTTCTCCAATCAATTCCTGACCGGCAGATTCAGATCATGGGTGACCGTTATTATCTGGGAGCCAGGACCATGATCATATTTCGTCCACTGGCCATTGTGGGAGCCTGTTCGACTTTTGCCAATTCGGAAAGTTCCTCCTGGATTCCGCCAAGGATCGTGCGACCAAGTTCATGGTGAGCATTTTCACGGCCACGGAACATGATGTTGAATTTGACCTTATCTTTCTGTTCCAGAAATTTCCGGGCGCTTTTCAGCTTAAATTCAATGTCATGCTTCCCGATTTTCGGACGCATCCGAATCTCTTTTAATTGTACCTGATGCTGCTTGGTATTTTTGTTTGTCTTTTTTTTACGCTCGTACTTCAGCTTCCCGTAATCCATAATCCGGCAGACAGGGGGTTTTGCATCTGATGCAACTTCAACCAGATCCAGACTTGCATCCATTGCTAACTTTAAAGCTTCCGCGGTAGGAATCACTCCTAATTGTTCCCCATCCTGATCAATGACCCGTACCGGAGTAATCCGAATCTGGTCATTAAGTCTCTGCGTTGTTTCGATTGCTTGTTTCTCCTTCGAATGAAAAAAATCGGTTCCGTGTCTTGAATGAAACACAACTTGTGGACAAGACACACTTGAGCATTATAGTCTCTATGAAAAAAAAGAACATCTCAGAAGAGATGCCTCTTAACTCAGACCAGAAATCAATCAGGCTAAACTATACTGATACAGCTTAAGTTATATCAATCCAGAAAGAGAGACAAGTAACACTGATACAGTATTTTTCGTGAAAATCTGAGGTTTGCCTGAATCTGCTGTTTGAGCAGGCCCCTGTTTTTCTTGTTTGAACCAGGCTTGAACGACTGAAAAGTGTTCTTATTCAGCCTCTTTTAAGGGAAAACGCTGCACCTGATCGGAAAAGTCCCTTAAATTACGCCTTTTTGTTTCTGGAATCGGAACCGGCTGCCAGCGGGGACCGGAATTCTGGTACGCTTCGAACAGGTCCCGCTCTCCAGAACCTTTTTTGAGAGGGAATTTCGGAATCTGTTTCTCTTGAGCGCTCCTCAAGGTCGGAGCCTCACTTTCCTGCTGCAATTCCACGGATTGATCAAAGCTCTGTAATGGCGCGTCAGTCGGCGCGTCAATCGTGGGAGCCACTTCTGTTGTCGATTTCGTAGTGTCAAACAAATCCTGATTCAAATCGGGCTCAAAACCGGGTACAGGTGCGGGAGGAATCAGAGGCAGCGATTCAAACTGTAGAGGATCCAGGGTGTCTTCTGTCCCTTGCAGATTCTGAATCTGATTTTTCGGTTCTGGTAATTCGTTGAATTCAATGGATTGAATCGTCTCTTCAGCGGGTGCCATCACTGCTTCATTGGTCACGCCGGGAACCGGAGGTACAAAGTTTTCAGGCATTGGCTGAGGATCGGGCTGGTTCGAATTATCAACGGGTGTATCACCGGGAACCAGTAATTGAGGATATACCCCCTGATCCAGATTGCCCGAGTAAGTGGGGGCCTGTGCCATCGTTCTCACGCGACCTCGTAATCGATCCCGTTCTGCGGCATCGATATAAGCTTTTTCAGGCCAGCCACCTTCTGCCAGATAAATATTGTTGTAAGAAAGCAAAGACCCTTTTTCAAACTGGACATTCTTGATTGCCAGAGAATATTCCACCAGCGATCGATAATAACTGCCATCGGCTTCTGCCTGACGACGTTGTGATTCCAATAACAGATCGACAGTGGCATTATCCGATTCATAGGCAGCCTGCACCGCAGCGACTTCCTGTCTTGCCGCATGTCGACGATTAAAGTTTGTTTGCAAAACCGCATAAGCGCGATCGACGTCGGAAATGGCATTACTTAAACTCTGCACGATGGTCCGTTCCTGTTCGTGCAGAATGGCGCGAGCACGGGCCAGTTGCAATTCTGCGTGACGCATGGCTGCATGCGCCTGTCTTTTACCCAATGGAACTGAAAACTCCAGCCCCAGTTGCCATTCTGCTAAGTTTCCATCAACCAGATTATTCAATGCACCATCAAATTGACCCGTTTCACCCCCCTCTGCCAGGAAGTTTCGTCCAAATCCACGCCAACGATAGCGGCCAATCAGATCCAGTTCGGGTTTCAGGAAGTTTTTGTTCGCATCCAGTTCCAATTCCCGTTTTTTAATTTGCCAGCGTTGTCGGCGGATTTCCGGACGACGCTCCAGCGATTCCACTAATGTTTCTTCCCAGTCATACTCAACGCGTGCCAGGGAAGGTTCATCAGCGGGTCGAATCAATCGACCATCGTTGATCAAAGTACCCATGAGCATTCGCAGTCTGCGTTCTGCGACATACACACCGTGATTACTTTGGAAACTACCACCCTGACTACCATTGCCTGTATGTGTACCGTTCAGAAGACGACCGCTTAATGCATTTTCCACTTCCGCCTGGTAGCGGAAATATTGTTCACGCGCCTGAGCTTCCTTTTCGGCTTCTCCGCCGCGGCGACCGTTTGTGTACAAAGCATGAATTCTACGCCAGGTTTCTAACGCAGAATCACGAGCCATAATTTTCGCATCCAGATCCCGATAACCAAAGTAGAGATCCCAATAGGCGTTTTCGACATCACTGACAAGATTCCGGACAGCGATTTCAAATTCACCCAGGCTGATATCTGTATTGATACGGGCAATAATCACACCATTGATCAGACCAGGTGTGTTACTCGGACCTGCCAATTGATTAAAATCAATTCCGCCTCCTCTTAACAATGGATGACGAAATTCCATTTCGATATTGTTTTGATAAGCGTGTGGAAACTGGTTTCCGGGAGAATTGTTAGCGTCGTAATCAATATAATCTCGAAGCGTGAGCTCCGTACCCGTCATCGCACGCTTGGTCAGTTGTGCCTGAATCACCATGGCATCCTGTTCCAGCAGACGCGTTCCACCACCAAAGAAGACGTTGTTTAATGCCTTATCATTCTTCTCGAAAAAGGTACTGGCAGAAAGAGTGGTATCGTAGGCACTCAGAGCACCTTCCACACCATAACGAGGGTCAGCCTCGGTAATCGCAGCATCATATTTGGTATGCAGTGCAGCAGGTGTTGTTAAAGAAACGCCTCCCACATCACCTAGAACTTTCGAATGCTGCAGTGCCATTTGGACTGCCTGTTCCAAAGTCAAATCCCAATATTCTGGATTGGCCGAACTGGAAAGCGTCGCCGGAGCTTGTGTGCCTACCGTGTCACCTTCGTCGACTTCCTCTACGTTGGGGTATTCAATCTCGGTCAGCGCACTCTGATAGAGTTCTTCATTTTCGACAAACTCTTCCTGGACGGTCGTCTTCAGGAAGCGGCTGCACCCGGGACCCGTGATTAAAACTGCAGCTAAAAGAAGCAGGATTCGGGCTATGAAACAATTCATCGGTATACCTTGGTCAGTTTGGACCATTGACATTAATGCTATACACTCTCTCAATTCATCGGCACCAGAGCATGTGCTCACAAAGCGAATTATCGGTACTTCCAGAATATTCCGCATAATCGGACAATCAAAACATACCCCCGAAAACACGCCTTCCCCCCAGGCTCCCCACTTTAACAACTCATGGCATATCTGTTTCTGATCTGTCTGGAACAATCAGAGAATCTGCGTCATCCTTTAAACGTGTTCATCAATTACTTTGACAAGCCTGGCTGCTTTTTTGCAGTCGATGAGAGTACCTTTCTTGATGCTGTGATAGGATGAAGCCAGAATGGATCCGTCTGGATGTTGCCCAGATTGATATCGAAGAGATCTTGATGTAACCCTCATTCGCACAAAAACATGACGACTGATGAATCCGCTTCCATAGAGAATCTCTGGCAGGAAATTGAAGAGCTCGTTCTGGGACTGGCTCAACTTTCTCGGTCAGAAATTCCGAGTCAAAAATTTTATTCAGAACTGCTCGATCGCGCTGTTCGCGGCATGTCTGCGCTGGGGGGCATTCTCTGGGTTCCCGATTCGTCAGGAGTTCTGGAAATCGAGCAAAGCCTCGGCTTGAATCCGGAATCAAATTCGGAAGTGCCCTTAAGTGAGGAGGAACGCGCTCAACATCGACTCGTGCTTCAGGAAGCTTTGCAGGCAAACCAGCCTGCGACACTCGCGCCACGGACTGGATTATCGGAACAACATCAGGGGAAAAATCCGTTTGCTGAAAATCTGATTCTGTGCCCGGTGAAGTTGTTGAATCATCCGGAAACGAACACGGGGATTCTGGAAGTCATTCATCACCCCCCCAAGTCCTTCGCGGCCCAGGACGGGTATCTCCGCTTCATCAGTGCTCTATGTGAAATTGCTGACGATTTCTGTCAGCACAAGCAATTTCAAAAATTGCAGGAAATGGAAACGCTCTGGGAAGAATTTGAAAGTTTCTCTGAACACATTCATTTACATTTAAATTCGCAGAAAACAGCATATATCCTTGCCAACGAAGGCAGAATATTAATCAACTGTGATCGTGTTTCTGTTTTACAACGAACGGGCAACTCTTACCGTCTGATTGCTGCCAGTGGCGTCGATGCGATCGAGCGCCGGTCTGAATCCGTACAACGTCTGGAAAAACTGACAGGCCGTATTCAGTCTCTGAATCGGCCTTACTGGATCATGGAAGCCGACCAAAAATATCCACCGCAGATTTCAGAACCGTTACATGCCTATCTCGATCTGTCCTCTTCCCGATCATTCATGATTTTTCCACTGAGACATCTCACAGAAGAACAGGAATTAGACTCTGACGACCTGAAACAGCAGAAGCGATCGTCCACCGACCTCCTTACGGTCGGCGTCCTCGTTGTTGAACAATTTCATGAAACCGATCACAACGACACTTTGCTGGAGCGGGCACTGGCTGTTTCCCGTCACGGTGGAACTGCACTGTTTAACGCACTGCAATTTGAAAGTTTCCCCTTTTTCCCCTTACTGAAATACTGGTCTCACTCGCCGACTCGAAAAAAACAACTGACATGGCGCAACATCATTACCAGTGTCCTCATTCTGGGACTGATTACAGCAGGACTGGTTTTGACTCCCGCGAACTTTTCCATTGAAGGTTCGGGCACATTGCAGCCCATTAAACAGCAAAATATCTTTGCCACTTCGAATGGGATTGTGGATCAAATTTTCGTGCAGCAGGGAGAACAGGTTCAAACCGGCAGTACGTTAATTACTCTACGAGATTCTGAATTGGATCTGGAACTCAGCCGCGTGAGGGGGGAGATACAAACAGGCACGAAGCGTCTGGCGGTAATTCAGGCTGCCCGACTGGAACTGACTGCCACAGACGCCAAGGCGTTACTCCAGTCAAACCGTCTGACTGCTGAAGAGGAAGAATTGAATGTACGCCTGAAAAGCCTGGGAGAGCAACTGGATCTACTGAAAAAACAGCAGGAGGCTTTAACACTCAAAAGCCCACTTGCCGGTGAAGTACTGACCTGGGATTTTGAGGAAAAATTACTGACACGCCCCGTGCAGCGCGGTCAGCGATTGTTAACGGTCGCTAACTTGAAAGGGCCCTGGATTTTAAACATGCAGGTCCCCGATTCTGAAATCGGTCACATTCTTGAAGCGCAGCGGAAAAGTCCCACTCCGCTGAATGTCTCCTTCCTGCTGCTCACTGATCTGGACCAAACCTATCAGGGTACTATCGAAAAAATCGCAGCCACCGCCGAGCCGGACGAAGACGGAATTCCCACAGTGCAAATCACGGTGAAGCTGGATCATGAATTGATCAAAGGTCTGCGACCAGGGGCCTCCGTACTCCCTGAGGTTGACTGCGGAACACGTTCGCTGGGATATGTCTGGCTCAGACGTCTGATTGAAACCGTACAGCGGGACGTGCTGTTCTTCTGAGATGCGTTCCGCATCACTCAATCAGATTTCTTTGATCGAACCGGATTTTCGTACCAGAAAACGCCGAGCCCCTTCTTCTGATCCCGTTCTTCGCAAGAGAGCACATCCAGATCCCCGTCTGCGTCGAGATCCAGTAATTCGATTCTGTCAAATTTAATTCCCCGCGGACCACTGATCTCGTGTGGCACCCATTTTTTGACTGATCTTTCATCTGAATAGCTCATCCAGAACATTCCGGACTTCGGTGGTGCGGCTCTTTCACAACTGAAAACAATATCCGGCCGCCCATCCAAATTCATATCACCGACGGCAACACCTTTGCCATGCCCGGTATTTTCTGGAAAAGCGATCACTTTTTTCTCCCACTTCAATCCACTCTCGTCCAGACGACGAAACCAGAGTAATTCATCCGGAATGCTGGTTACTACGAGAATATCCTGCAATCCATCCTGATCGAGATCCCCCACATGGGCGAACATCACTTGACGATCCTGACCGCCCACCCAGTGATTCTGCCATTGTTTCGTTGAAGAAGCAGCGAGGGCACCGGGGTTTTCCAGCCAGCGACAGCCTCTCATTTTTCCTTTACGATCTGTTGTTAAGAGATCCTGATCACCGTCGCCATCCATATCCAACGCGAACAAAGACATAATCCACCCCGCAAGCGATATGGGTTTCCATTGGTATTCTTTCAAATCACGTCGATTTGTTCCCGGTTGAAACCAGCCTATTTGTGCGCCCTTGCCTTTCCCGGCGGCGACCAGTTCCAGCCCTGGCTGATGGTCGATTTGTGCAGGCGTTGCAAACATCCACATCATCTTCTCTATTGATGCGGGCAGGGCTTCCTGCTGCCACCGGTTTTGAAAGGGCATTTTTTCGGGAGCCCAATGCACAAACACTGTTCGACTTTTCCCTTCACAACAACTGACCACTTCCAGTCGGCCATCATGATCCAGATCGATCCAGGCAGCATCCTCCACTTGCGGCGTTTTTCCGACTGTCATCGAGGGCCAAAGTTGTTTTGCCTCGGCTGCTCCGGGATTCCGATAGATGCGAGTTAAGCCCCCTTCTTCCCAGCCGGTGGTAATATCGTATAAACCATCACCATCCAGATCAGCCAGCTTCACGCCATCAGCGCCACGGGAAGACTGATCAATGACATGATATTTCCAGGGTAAACCACGTTGGAGATCTTCGGCAACCACATTCACAGTGAGCAGGAAACACAAAATCAGGGTCATTGCTCTCACGGTTTTCAACTCACAGTCCATTTGGGGAACCTCTTCTAAAACATTCAGAGTTTCATCTGCACTCTCAGTATCTATTGACTGAGACAAAATCACAATGTTCCTTCGTATCTCAAGTAATTTCGCAGGGAAAACATGCAGGCATCCCGCACTCATTTACCCATGAAACAAAGGGGTTTTTGTATTTTTTCCCACCCGGTGAGACGCTGAAAAGTTCTCTGGCCTTATAACCCGTTCATTCAGAATAATCGATAAAGTTTCGCGCGTGCGATAGCCGATCATCCTTAGGTACACGCGATTGTACGAACAATGGTGCCGGTCATCATTGGTATTGCTGTGACAATGAATTGTCACAAAAAATGGGGGAGGAAACTGTTGATGCGCGCAGCTTTTGTCTGCATAGTCTTGATACAGCTGATAATAGTGAGCTCAGGCTGCCAGTGTTTTCAGGCCAGCAATCTCTATTACAACCTGATCGATGACATCAGTGATTCAGAGATCTATGCAGATCGCTACTATCGTCCCACCTGGGACCTGACGCGAATTGGCAAGCCAGACTGGTGTCAGTCTCGATTCAATCGCTGGTGGTGCAAGTGCTGCAATGACTACCGTCCGCATTATATCAGCGATCAGCCAGAGACCGACTACAGCATTCAGAATGATCAGAGTAATGAAGCTCATGAGAACCTGATCCCTCTTCCCGAACCTTCGACTTTTGTGCCCCCTGATCCGTTTCCTAATGAAGCGAAAACAGAGCCAGCTCTCGAGGAAGGTCCGACACTGTCCCCTTCCGAAAGTGAGCCATCGAGTTAGCAACCAGGACGATCAAAACAGGCACATAACCAAGACAACAACAGAAGTTGACAGCGGAAAGAAACAGGACCTAACATGACTCAAATGGAAATGACACGAATGATTCAGCGTCTGACGATCCTGGTGATTACTGTCGCAAGTTCCATTTCGATAACGATTTCAATATCTTACGCACAAGAAACAAAATTCAAGAAACGCGATGGCCAGAGCCCGGCCCTGACGAAGTCGGCTGCCGATCAGTATCTTCTTAAAGACACCGATCGGCAGCTGACACAATTCAAAGCAGAACAACGACCAGTCCATCAGGCAAGAGTTCCAACGGAAGCAGATCTGATTACTCTGATCAATAAAGGATCATCAACACGTTTTACCAGAAAAGCTTATCTGTCAAGGATTCCGTTAGATAAACTCACACCTGCCAATCGAACCAATGCCGAATACGTACTCAAAGATCTCAGTATGTTTCGGGCTTTGCCCAAAATACAGGTCGAAGTAAATCACTCTGCTTACGCATTTTTTATCGCTCACCCCGATGTTGTTGTGAGTATCTGGAGAGACATGAAACTCTCCGAATTTCAAATGTGGCAGACCGGTCCTTTCTCATATGAAGTGGATGCCGGTGATGGAACCATTGGAACATTAGATGTCATACATCAGACACCAACAGAGACGATCGTACTCTGTTCCGGGGTCTATAAAAGTCCGCTGATTGCAAAACCGATCGCCGCCAAAGCGCTGCTTTTTCTGGAAACGAAATATCATAGTGGCGGTAAAAATCAACGGGATTCTGTCTCACATCAGGTTTCCATGTTTGTCTCATTTCCTTCGCAGACAGTGGAAATGGCAGCGAAAATTCTGGCTCCCGTCAGCAATGTGATTCTCGATCGCAATTTTAAGGAAGTGTCGATTTTCATGCATATGATGTCACTTGCGATGGAGCGACAACCCGGCTGGGTAGAACGTGTTGCCAAACGGCTGGAAGGCGTGCTTCCGATTCGACAACCACAACTTCTCAAAGTGGCAGCCCGCGTCTATATCGATGGTCAGCGTAGAAACAACGCTGCTGAACCCAATCGACTGCAACCACCACAGCCGATCGATGCCATTTCTCAGAACAATGCCAAAGCACCACGCAAACTGCCAACTGATGTCGAAGTCAAATCAGTCAGCCGCGCTCAGAACCCGATGTAATTGATACGGTTTCTGAAGGCAATGGTTTGATCAGCTTAGCGACGTGGCGAACGTTTTTTATTGCGAGGTCGCAGGAAAAACCCAAAAAAAGCGAAGACCAGAATTAGTGGGATCGCCACTTTGGGCCTCATCGCGACTCCCACGATCACCAGAACCAGAACGGCAAAAAACCAGGGTGGGACATTGGCCCAGGCGGCCTGTCGATTTTTGCCGGGCAACGCCAGCCAGAACGCAAACATCAGCAACCCGACTCGCATGAAGGCACCCGTTGCCAGTTCCTGTTGCTCAAACTGTTCTACCGTCACGAACTTATACAGGTAACCCGCCATCAAAAAGCAAACGATGGAAATCACGCCTACCAGGTTACGGTTAATGGGAATTTTTTCGCCTGACATGATTTGTATCAATCACTTTCGTCCGGGTCGCGTTCGCTGATTCAGGAAGGCACCGAGGGCCAGATGGTATGGATCGGTCGTCCGAAATTTGAGGAAATCCACATTCACTGACCCACATTGTCGGGATAATGTTTCACAGAATTCCTGATATTGTTCCAGATAGCGGGCTCGTAACTGATGGGGATCAACCAATTGGCGATGGCCGTTTCGCTCCAAACTCCTGAATTGTGTTGGCTTACTGAAAGGGAACTCTTCTTCCTCCGGCGCCACGATTTGAAACACAAGTACTTCATGGCGATCATGTCGCAATTGCTTTAAGACCGTTGTGAGCGCATCGGGTTCATCAAAACAATCAGAAATCAAAACGACCAGACTGCGACGTTTAATCAAAGGTAGTACCTGATTTAAAACGCCGGAAATTGCGGTTTCCTTCCGCGGCTTGGAATTTTCCAGAATTTCCATCATCTGCCCGAAATTTTTCGTGTTCGCGGAAGGCTCGATGAAATCGCGTCGCTCGGTATCAAAAGTAACCAAACCGGTTGCGTCTCGCTGGCTCAACAATAAATAGCCCAGAGCAGCCGCCAGTTGTCGTGCATAGTCAAATTTACTTAATGTCTGGCCGGCATAAGCCATACTCCCGGAGCAGTCGAGTAATAAATAACACCGCAAATTCGTCTCTTCTTCAAACTCCTTTACATAATATTTTCCCGTTTTGCCATAAGCCCGCCAGTCGATATGTCGAATCTCGTCGCCCGGATAATATTGCCGATGCTCTACAAACTCGACACTGGCCCCTTTGTAAGGACTCTTGTGCTGCCCCATCATGAAACCCTCGACAATCAGCCGTGTGACAACTTCCAGTTTGCCAAAGCGTGCCAACGCGGTCGGGTCAGTTAATGGTGCATCCGATGAAAGCATCTACCCTGTCTCCAGGTTTCTTGTAGCGTCTCCAGAACCATTTGGATCAAGTATCATAAGTTGAAACCGCTATGGTGAAATTGGACGCGCTCTAGTAAGGTTTCGTTGAAATAGAATGGTGATTTAAAACAGAAAGCGCAGAGAGCGATCTCCCTGCGCTTTCCTTGATATCGGATCAGCTTGAATAAAACTATTCAAGTTCTTTGATAAAGACATTACGGAAATAAAGTGTATTGCCGTGGTTCTGTAATTCAATCTGTCCTGATTCATAAATTGGTTTGTCACGTTCCCAGTAATTTTCCAGAACGGTATCTGTGACCAGTTTACCATTCAATTTGACAGTTACTTTATCCCCTACCATTTTGATGTAGAAGGTATTCCACTCACCAACAGGGTTATCAGCCAACACTAATGGGTCTGTGGGGTGATTTTTATTATTGTATAATCCACCCGAACCGATGTTTCGCAGTGCGGGGTCCCAAATCTGAACCTGAGGAGAACCGCGCAGATAAATTCCGCTGTCCCCTTTTTCTTTGATCTTCCAGTCGACAAACATTTCAAAGTTCTTGTAATCTTTGGCGGTACACAGGCTCTTACCTTTACCATCAAAGACGAGAACACCATCGACCACTTTCCAGTGATCGCGCATTTCCTGGTCTGCTACCTTTTGCGCTTCCGCTAATTTTTCAGGAGTCATTTTAGCGCGGGTCTTCGGACTACCTACCAGACCTTTCCAGCCACTTAAATCTTTGCCGTTAAACGCGGCTTTATACCCTTTGGGAGGCACATTCAACTTGCCTTCCCCGGCGGTTGCAAAATTGAATGCAGAAATCGTCATGATCACAGCTAACGTCATAGCTACAGGTTTCAAAGTTGTCATAGTCATTGCTTTCATATTGATATCAGTATAGAGGACTCGCTGCCTGATTCTTTTCGAAGCAGACGGAAGAGCGGAACTCAGCAGGAATTAGTTAATTATCGAAAGGAATCCCCCTCACTTCAAGCCAGTCCCGACTGAATTCGCACCTTTCATATAAACTCCCCTGCTTTCCTATTTGCTGATTTGCGATTGCCTGGGATGCAGATTAGAATAAATCTCGCTTATCGTGTGTTGAAATCAACACGCGATTCCCACCTTTTCCTTCCCTTGAGAAAGCAACACCATGAATCGATGTCTCTACGGAATGCTCAGCCTGTTGCTGTTGTTCGTTTCCATTGCACAAACGTCGGCTGCACCCCCACAGAAAAATGTGCTGGTGATTGTCGTTGATGATCAGGGCTTTCAAGCCGGTTGCTACGGAAACAAGGTCATCAAAACTCCAGGCATCGATACGCTGGCTGCCTCGGGAACCCGGTTCTCACGTGCCCATTGCACCACAGCCAGTTGCTCTGCCAGTCGCTCCGTGATTATGACCGGCCTGTATAATCATGCCACCGGTCATTATGGTCATGCCCACGGCTATAATCACTTCAGTACGTATGCCTCGGTAAAGTCGTTACCGATCCTGCTGGAGGAAGCCGGCTACCGAACGTGCTCGATTGGTAAATACCATCTGGCCCCGAAATACGTTTATGAGTTTCAGGAATACCGCAACAAAGGCGTGCAGGGAAATCGTAACTCAGCCGTGATGGCAGCCAACGCGAAAGAGTGGATTACCGAAGAAGACGACCGGCCTTTCTTCCTGTATTATTGCAGCAGCGATCCCCATCGTGGCGGAGGCCCCGACGGTTATTCGAATTTCAATGATGATCCCAACCACTACCCGGGCGTCACGCCGATTACTTACAAACCGGAACAGATCCAGGTTCCCCCCTGGCTGCCCAATCATCAGGAAGTCAAGGAGGAACTGGCAGAATACTACCAGGCCATTTCGCGTCTTGACCAGGGAATTGTCTCACTGATTAATACGTTAAAAGAAACCGGTCACTGGGAAGATACGCTGATCATGTTTCTCAGCGATAATGGCCCCCCGTTCCCGGGTGCGAAAACCAATCTCTATCAACCAGGTATGAACCTGCCGCTGATCGTTCGCGATCCTACACAACCCAAACAGGGAATCACCACCGATGCGATGGTCTCCTGGGCGGATCTCACTCCCACGATTCTCGATTATTGTAATGTCACACCCAAGCCCGTTCCCCGGCTGCGGACTGTCGAGAACAATGGCAAACGCGTACTGGGCAAAGGGAAGCCGGTCCCTTACGAATTTCACGGACGTTCGTTTCTGAGTGCTCTCGGCAAACAACACGCGCCCGACTTTGACGAAAGTTATGCATCGCATACGTTTCATGAAATCACGATGTACTATCCGATGCGGGTGATCTTAAGTGGTAAATATAAATACATTTTCAACATTGCCCATGAATTGCCTTACCCTTTCGCATCCGATTTATATCGGTCACCCACCTGGCAGGGTGTATTAAAACGAGGCGACAAAATGTTTGGGCAGAGAACGGTTTACTCTTATATTCATCGCCCCAAACACGAACTGTTTGATATCGCCGCTGATCCTTTTGAATCAACGAACCTGGCATTTCAGCCTGAACATCAGGAAAGGCTGACGAAAATGCAGGAAAAGCTGAAAGCGTGGCAGAAAAAGACCAGAGATCCCTGGTTCCTGAAGTGGGAATATGAATGATTAGCCCGAGATTAAGGCTTTCTCAGACGTTCTTACTGCTGAATTCAGGGAATTTAGACAAAGTAACTCGACGAAAGTCAGGAGGCTGACTATAATCCCAGCCTACGGTAAGGATATTCCTTTACTGTATTTAGGGCTTTTGAATTTCTAAGTCTCGTCTGAAACAGGCGTTGCTTCAGTCTTAAACTGCTCTTACCAGTCCTTTAAAGGACCCATAACGCGGGGTGGAGCAGCCCGGTAGCTCGCGAGGCTCATAACCTCGAGGTCGCAGGTTCGA
>Ga0055584_100001916_pt1 | contig 20465 bp, 13 predicted proteins | sample OSDHelmetaG_FD_58716 | JGI IMG/M metagenome (GOLD analysis project Ga0055584, IMG submission 58716) | Pelagic marine sediment microbial communities from the LTER site Helgoland, North Sea, for post-phytoplankton bloom and carbon turnover... | ecosystem: Environmental > Aquatic > Marine >...
ACTTTCATAGTGTCTTAGTTTCCTATGTCCGTGGTCCAGAAATCTAACGCACTTCAGTTGACCTTTTCTACACCAAGGTCCTCGTCGACGAAAAGGTGAACCACTTCTTCGAGGATGTGAACATGAAGCGTCAGCACAACCGACAGAAGGCTTTCCTGGCAGCCGCTTTCGGTGGTCCGATTCCCTGGAAGGGCAAAGACATGCGCGCAGCACACAAGAATCTCGACCTTACGGAGGCTGACTTTGGTGCCATTGCCGGACATCTGCAGGCCACTCTCAAGGAACTCAAGTTGAAGCCCGAGTTGATCGGCGAAGCCATGGCCATCGCCGCCAGCACCAAGGACGCAGTGCTGAATCGCAAGGCCAAGAAGTAATCTATCTCTGAAAATCCGTCAGTTGGAATCAGCGGAGTCCGGTATCGGACTCCGCTTTTTCTTTTGCCCGACCGAGAACACGAAGTGCCACCCGCTTGCCATATTGCCCGCGAATCTTCCTGAGCGGAGACGCGAGTGAGGGGTCGGTTCTCAGAAGGTCGCATTCATCGACCGCAAGCACCGCCCGGAGTTGCAGGATCTGGTCCTTGGCTGCGAGATACTCGCGCACGACCTTGAGGGCCTTCTCGTTGTCGCCGAATCCGCACAAGGCGCGCGCGGCTTGGATCTGGATGAGCGGTTCAGGATCCACTAGCAGTTGTCGGAGTTCCGGCTTGGCTGGGATGGCGGTCTTTCCGAGCACAATGCAACCCATGATTCCCCAGTATCGGATATTGGAAACCGAGCTTCCCAACGCGTCGCGGAATGTTTGCAGGTCACGCTTGCGGCCGTGGGAAACCTTGGTGGCCAGGGACTGCAGTAGTCTCAACGGATACACCGTATTTTTCTGATAGGCCGCGTGGACTCGGCCCGCCATTCCTTCCGTATAAAAAGCGCTGTCTCGGACGGCCATGATGTGTCGTTCGTTTTCAGTCCGATGATCGAGCAGGGCCTTGGCATATTCGGGATCAGCCGCGAGGTTGTGGACGTTGTCCGGATCCGTGTCGGTGTCGTACAGCTCTTCAGGTGCTTTCGATTCAAACCAGCGAGATTGTTCCGGTGAGCATCGCCCGTCCTGCCATGCCTTCATCCAGGCCGCGTATCCGGGAATCTCGAATGAATAGCCATTGAACTGCATGACCGGCAGATGCGGCGTATAGTTGCGGAGATACAGATAGTGCTTCGACCGCACGCCGCGCACGCTGTCATACCGTTCGCCGCGGCGGCCGCGAAATGTGTGCACGTAATTCCGATGCTGCGACCCCGTCCAACCCAGGAACGAACGGCCCTGCATGTATTCCGGAGCCTTGATCTTCGCGAGACTCAACACTGTCGGTGCAAAGTCCACGAAGCTGACCAGTCGATCCGTTTTGTCGCCCGGTTCGGAGGCTCGGAAATGTTTCCACTTGTCTGGAATATGCACGATCAACGGAACGCGCGTGCCGCTGTCGTAGGTGAAACTCTTTCCCCGTGGCATCGAGCCACCGTGATCACCGAAATAGAAAACGATCGTTTCCTCCACCAACCCATCATTCTTCAACTCGCGCAGGATCTTGCCCACGCTCGCGTCCATCGTTTCCAGGCAGTCGTAGTAGCGCGCGAGATCGCGACGCGTCTCCGGCAAATCAGGAAGATACGCCGGCAATTTCACTGTCGCCGGATCGGTCTTCAGTTTCCGCTTCTTCCACTTGTTCGGAAACAGATTGCTCTCGTGGGACGAACCGATGTTGAATACGGAGAAGAACGGTTTTCCTTTCGGTCGATTGCGCCAATGCGCCTTTTTCCCTGATTCATCCCACGCTGCCGTCATCGCGCCCTTGCGATCGGCCGGTCCGCCGTTGTAGTCGGTCTTGCTGTTGTTTGACGTGTAATAGCCGGCGTCGCGAAGATACTTGGGGAAGTAGTGTACGCCTTCCGGAAAGGTGGCGTTCGAGCGCATGTGCTGGCCGCCAATACTGGTGGCATACATGCCCGATATCAGGGTCTGACGTGCGGGCGCACAGACTGCGGCGTTGGCAAAGCAATGCATGTAGCGCGTACTCCCTCGGGCCAACCAGTCGATGTTCGGCGTCCGTGCGACGGGATCTCCGAAGCAACGGACATAGTGTCCGTTGTCCTCGCTGGTGATCCAAAGAACATTTGGTTGATCGGCGGCGCGGGAGCCCAGTGTGAGAAGCAGCGCGGACAACGCGACGAGTCTTTGAACTTTGTTCATTGTATGAGGGCGCAGTATTCGGACGGCGCACGATCGGGCAAGATTTGATGTGATCAATTCGGATGGAAGATTCCCGAAAAATTGATTCACGCGCTTACCTTGATGCCGTGCGCGGTGAGAGTGCCGACCGCGTCGTTCACTCGGAGCCGGAGACCCGCGCAGCGGCAGTCGCGCAGATCCAAGGCAAGATCAACGGAATCGCGGAAATCGGCTTTGCGTAGATCGCTGCCAGCGAAGGTCGAACGGGTAAGCTTCGAACCTCCGAATTTCGATTCACGCAGATCCGCCCGATCAAAACTCGCTTCCAGGATCGAACACTGGGTGAACTGCGTCTTCACGAGTTTCAGGTCCTCAAAATTTCCATAATCGAGCACGCACTGATGCAGGTTCCAATCAAGAATCGACGCGTTGATTCGCGTCCAATCAATTCCGCGCAATCGACAGCGTTCGAACTGAACTCCATTGAACGTGCTCTGTTCCACCGAAGCCATGGACAGATCGGAGTCGACGAAACGGCAGTCGATGAAGGATACGTTTTCGAAGACCGCGTTTGAAAAGCTGCAATTGTCAAACGTGCACGCTTCGAACCGAATGTCTCGGAAGGGGCCGGTTCCTTCGGTTTCACGGAAAGTGCCGTCCAGATTGTCTTCGTCAAACATCGGGATATTGAATCTGATGCGCTCGAATCAATTCACCCATTGATGATTCAGTCGCCGACTGTTGTGAGTGTCAGGTCGTATGCTGCTCCGTTCAACACCTTCGTGTTTCCCTGATAGTTGAAGCATCCGCGAGCGCCGTCGAATTTGGTGGTGATCGTGGATGTGCATTCGACGCTCACGAACCAATGCCCCGGCTCAAGTGGGCATTCGATCTTCTTCTGGGCACCCTTGCCAATATCCGATCGGCTGGCATTGCTGCGAAAGGCGGGCGAGCCTTCGGTCAGATACAGGCAAAAATCGAAGTTCTGTTCACCCTTCAACACGATGGTGACAGCTGTCTCCTCGGTGAGCACAAAATCGAAATGATGATACTGGCGGTCGCCAATGCGGGTATGGGCAGGGTCTTTGTCCCGGGTCTGTCTGTTCATTTTGCGGATGATCCCGGCCTTGAGGCGACCTTTGAGCCGTGGCGTGCCAACCCCGGCGAGGGCGTACTGGAAACAGGCTTCCGTCAGTTTCAGCCGGGCGCCTTCGGTAATTCCTTCCGGGTGTGAGCCGATGTTCAAGACGCGGCCGACGGATGGACCGTTCTTGAAAGCCCAGATCGCGGCGCCTTTGTTGATCTTATGCCGGCTGTCCGGGTGTTCGTAGGTGGCGAGCACTTCAACGTCTTTCATCGTCTTGAGCTGATCTTGGGAAAGCCAGTTGCCGTTGTTGTGATAGATGTTCGAGACGTAGTAGTGGCCACCAAAATCGTGGTATTCGAGCAGCGGTGAATCGTGCGGAATCACATGGCCCACCCGGGTCTTCTTCACGCCGGTGTTCAGTGTGTTGTAGGGAAATATGTGCAGGTAGCCGAGGCGGCGTTCCTTTCGCTTGTCCGTGTTGCGTCCACTGAGGAACGAGCCGGCGCAACTGCCCGAATAGCTGCCGCCGTTGCGGTAAAACTGCCGGTAGATTTGGCGGCCGCTCAGCTCCAAGGATCGGCCGTGCGCTGTCGCTCCGCCGCCGTTCACGTAGATCATGCGAAAGCGCGGTTGCCCGTCGGGATACAACAGGATGCCGTTGTGATCGGTGGCATCACCGGAAATGAGCCGACGCTGCACGTTCGTATCGCGTCCGGCGTAAAGCTCATACGACAGACCCAGGGTTTCCGCCGCGGGCAGACGACGTCGACTGGACAGATTGGCACCGCCATCCATGAAGATGTCCTTGTAGAATCCCTCGACATGATGATCGCTTCGAGGTGGTGATGATTTGTCATCATCACTCACCCAACGCGTGAGCAGGTCACCCATGTTCAGTCCGTCGGTCCGACCGGTGTAGGTCACCACTCCGAAGCGTCCGCTCTCAAGATTCATGATCATCAGACTGTAGGAACCGGAAAGTGCGCCGCTGTGTGACAGGCGGATCGGCTGTTTTCGCTCATTTACCCGGACACTGATTCCGAAGCCGTAACCGCCATCGTTGCGCGGCGACTGAGGCTGGGTCATCTCCGTCCATTGCGTCGTTCCCAAGATCGTTCTCCCATTGTGCTGTCCACGATTGAGCATCATCTGCGCAAAGCGGGCCGCGTCATTCGCTGAGCTGTAAATACTGCCACCTACCAGGGGCAACCTCAGGCGCTCACCCAACAGATGCGGAGTATTGGTCGCACTCACGAACCCGTCTGCCGGTCGAAGATGCCCGATCGCCACGTTCGTGTGCGTGGCAGGGGGAAAGTATCTGGTATCCGTGAGCCCCAAGGGCCGGCAGATGCGTTCCTGCAGCAGTTGATTCAATGGCTTACCCGTGGCCACCTCCGCCACCCGCCCCAGCACGCAGTAGCCAGCTCCGCTGTACCTGAAATGCTCACCCGGCTCGCCGAGCAACTGCTCTGCGGCAATCCCCTTGACGGAATTCTCAAGGGTAAGTTGAAAGTCGCGAATCCAGCGGGCCTGGTTTCTCGTCATCCGGTTTCGCTGCGAGTAGATGCCGGCGCGATGGCAGAGCAATTCGCGAATTGTTGGCGCGCGCTTGGCGCGGCCCTCGGCCGTTCTGGGTTCGGCGAACTCAGGGAGCCAACGATCGATCGGGCTATCCAGCTCCAGAGTGCCGTCTTCGACCAGGGTCAAGATGACCGCCGCTGCGAACATCTTGGAACAACTGCCTATGCAAAAGAGCGTATCATTGTTCGCCGGTCTTTCCTCGGCGGCGTGACGCATCCCGAAACTCCGGGTCAGTCGGATCATCTTAGCATCGCCCAACACCAGTTGCGCCCCGACGATCTGCTGCCTGGACACCAACGCTTCGATGGCTTTGGCCACGTCGTCGACGGTGGCCGCGGGAAGTGCGGTGGCGAGTATGACCACGGAGAGGCCAATTGCGCGGAGTCGGAGCATTCTGCAAATCTAGGCGTATCGAGCCGGCATCTCGAACACTTTCAACGCGGTGCCCACACGCTATTTGCTGGCCGTTGACTCGATCCGATAGCATTTCACTTCCAATGGCTCCAACCAGCCATACAACCGGTCGTTCTTGTGGGTGTAGCCGCGACGGGCTAGAAGATCCACAACTGCAAACCGGTCGTTGGCTACCGGAGCTTGGTACGTCACCCGACCGCTGCTCGACGAATTGCAGAGGAACAGGAACGTCGCTCCGTTGTATTGGTATTCGCTCACGGACATACTCGGATACATCACCCGCTCTTTCTGCTTTTCGCTATCGCTGGTGGTGCCGACCTCCAGCTTCTTGCTCGCGCTCTTGGTCAGTTCCACTTCCTTCGGACCGGCCACGGTCCTTACCGGAAACTGGTTCGCTGGTTTTCCGAACAGGAAGACCTGGCCAAGTTGCAGCGGGCCGGTCAGATCTGTGGCGACGTGGCCGTAGGCGTCATACCAGATCTGCCAGGTTCGTCTGACGTCTGCCCGGCGAAACAGGGACCAGATCGCCACGCCTTTCGCTCCACTCATGAGGCCGAGGTAGACGTCATGACGGACCCAACGCGGTATCAGATGATCGCGGGCCGGATCGGCCGGGTCGCGACACAGTTCGGGCATGATCAGGGGAATCCGCGTTCTGGAGTCGTTGGCTTCCGCAAGCTTTGCGATGGCGGCCACTTCCTGTTCCACCGACCAACGCACCCAGATCCGATTGTCCTGATATCCGGCGAGATTGACGTAGGCGCCTTTGCCGATGACATCGAGATACTGACCGGTCTTCACCAATGAAGCTGCGCTGCGGAAATTGGGTTCGTACATCCAGATCGGTCGCTGTAACGGATCAGCGGCACGGATGGCCTCCGTCGCGGCCTTGAGATAGGCCATCTCGTTCCGGTACCAATACCGGATCTCCTCCGGACCGAGATACCACCAACAAATGGACTTGCGATCCGCCACTTTGGTCACCTGTTCCGTAATCCGGCGACGGATCTCTGCTTCATCCAAAGCCAAGGGTTTGTCCGGAGCCTCGGCATGGAAGTTCATCTTGATACCGATCTTGTAGGGAAAGCTCAATCCGGCCTGTTCCGCCCGTTGGAGATCCCGGTCCTGCTGTGACGAATAGGTCGGGCCGGCCACGCTGAAACCGAAACGGACATCGCGCTCCGGTGCGCCCGAGTAGCCCATGAATGGAAACAGCTTTCCCCGGGGATAGACGCGATTCTCAGGCATCGCGCCCGTGGCTGAATACGATGCCACCGCGATGGCCATCAGTAAGATTCCTCGGAGAGCGTTCATTTCCAGAAGTTACACCCTCCGTGATGCAGCCCAGAACTCAATTCTTTCGCATCGAATGTTTGAAACAAACCGGCGTCCGAGGACAAAGTTCTGTCAATGCCCGTTCGTTTCACAAGGTATCGCTGGTCTGTGGTATTGATGCTGGCGGTGTTCGTTCGCCCCGCCGGCGCGGTATCGTATCAGACCGATGTGCAGCCTCTCCTCCATCGTTACTGCCTGAAGTGTCATGGGCCGGAGAAAGTAAAGGCCGAGTTGCGGGTTGACCGCCTGGATCCGGATCTGGTGAAAGGGGACGACGCGGAGCATTGGGAGGAGGTGCTGAACAATCTCAACATCGGCGACATGCCGCCGGAGGAGGAGCCACAGCCGACATCGGCGGAACGCGACATCATCACGATCTGGGTGGCGAAGCAGTTGCGACATGTGGCAGAGGTGAAGCGTTCGACAGGTGGACGGAATGTCCTGCGGCGACTGACTCGCTACGAATACCGAGTCGTTCAAGGACAGTCACGGCGGCCTGAGTGAGCTGATCCGGACGGTTTAGTGAAGCGATGACCTGCCTGTGGCGGGATAGTTCAGAACCGCTTGGTCCGCCGCCATTTGTCGTAGACCGGCCAGTATTCTTCGATGGGGATCACCTTGTCCCAGTTGAAGCCCGGTGGCGGTCCAAAGCTGAGTCGTTTGAGATTGGGAAGATGGCGGATCGGATCGAGGATCAATTTGCTGTTGGGGATGGCGAGGAAGGTGAGTTCATTGCAGGATTCGAGTCCGCGCAATGATTTGAGTTCGCTGCATCCCTGGAGCATGAGCGTGCGGACGGGGGAATTCGTCAAAGGGGCAAGATCGCGAATTTTGGTGCCGCTGGCGGTGAGTGTGCGAAGCGGCTGCCCCGTCACGGGTGTCAGATCCGTCACGCGGGAACCCCACATTTCCAGTCGAGTTAGCTTGGCGTTTGCGATCGGGGACAGATCAGCCACCTTGGTGGCGGCGATCGATAGGTTGCGCAGGGGGGCTCCTTTCAATGGTGAAAGATCGGTGACTTTGGTTTCTTTCAGGTCGAGTTTCTCCAAGGCGATTCCTTGAAGAGGGGCCAGATCACTGACCTCGGTACTGGAGAGATCCAGCTCGCGCAGGGGCATGTCCTTGGTGAATTCCAGATCCTTCACGGCAGTACGACTGAGATCGAGTTCAACGATCGGTTTGCCGGCGAGGGCGGTGAGGTCGGAGAGGCGACTGCAGCCTTTGAAGATTGCCTGGGTGACGACGCCCGCACTCAGGAAGTTCAGGTTTCGCAGGTTGTGAGCCTCCAGTTCGATGGACTCGATTGGCATTCCGGCAAAGGCGTCGAATTTGCGAGCGCGGGATTTTCGCAATGTCACGGAGCGAAGTTTCATGTCCTTCAATGGGCTCAGATCGATGGCTGCGGGTGTGGTGAGGTGGATCGAGGTCAGTGGCATGCCGACGAGTGGATCGAGACTGAGAAGCTTTTCGGCAGCGATACGGATTGAGTTGAGGGGGATGCCTTTCAGGAATTCGATGTCGGTGAGTTTGTCATCATCAATTTCCAGACTGAGGTGTTCGTTGTCATCCAGTGCGAGACTGGCCACGACTGGAGGTGGAGCGCCTTTGGCGGTCAGGGTCTTGCGCCAATCGTCCATCTGCCTGCGTTGAGCCCGTTTCTCCTGCTCGCGGGCCATGGTCAAGGCGTTCAACTCGGCAAAGCGTTTTGCGCGGACAAGATGGTCCGTGAGCTTCGTGAATAGTTTCTCGGGAGTCTTGTCGGAATCCCGCAGTTGCCGGGTGAACTTGAGTTCGGTGTTGGCGTCCGGGTGAGCGGGGGCGAGTTCGAGTGTCCGATCGAAGGAAGTGATTGCCTCTGGAAAACGAAGTGCGGATTGAAAGAGCAGTCCTTTCTTGAAATGGAATGAGGCATCGTCCGGGATAAGTTTGATGCATTGGTCCAGGCGTTCTTGGGCGGATTCAAAATCGCCAGTGGACAGAAGTTCATCCACGTCGGCGGCCAACAGCGGAATGGACGCGCGAAGCTCGTTGAATGCCGCTTCCCGCCGCTGTGCGCTCTCGGCCACACGAAGCCCGAATCCGCCGGCGAGAAGCAGGATTGTAAGAATGCCGAGAGTGACGAGCTTGTTGCGCCAGATCAGCAGACCAAGCTGTTTGGGTAGACCGGCTTTTTCGGCCGAGGTCGCAAAGCCGTTTTGCCACGCCGCGATATCCTCGCGGAATGCGTTTGCGGACGGATAGCGTTCCGAGCGCGTGGTGGTGAGCGCCTTCTTCGCAATGGCATTGAGAGCGGGCGGAATGCGATGACCGGGGCAATGGATCAGCTTGAATCCGCGTCGCACCTTCGTGACAGATGAAGCGGTTCGGGCGCGATTGAAGAGCGTGGCGGATGCGAAGTCTCCGGCGCGAACTTTGCTGAGGAGTTCTGCTGCGTTCTGGCCTTTGAACGGCGGATGAAGCGTCAGGATGGAATAGAGAATGCCTCCCAACGCCCAGGTATCAGTGCGTTCGTCGATATCAGCCAATCGACCGTCCGCCTGTTCCGGAGCCATGAATTGAGGGGTGCCAACGGTCAGTCCCTCCATCGTAAGACTTGCGCTCTTGGATATGTCTTCCATGGATTCCGGGGAGATTCGCCCGGCAGGTTCCCGCCGGGCTTCCTCTTCACCGATGATCTTGGCGAGGCCCCAATCCATCACGAGGACTTCTCCAAATTCGCCAACCATGATGTTGGCCGGCTTCAGATCGCGATGAACGATGCCCTTTGAGTGGGTGTAGCCGACCGCATCGCAGACGCGTTGAAGGACTTGCAGCAGGCGGCCCAGGGGAAATTGCTTCGCGGTATCTCGATCACCGTTGCGGATGGCGGATAGAATCTGATGGAGATCACGACCCTGAACCTTCTTCATCGTGTAGAAGGGTTTGCCTTCCGCGTCGCGCTTCAATACGTGGATGGGCACGATGTTCGGATGTTCCAAGCGGCCGAGGATACGGGCCTCAAGGAGAAACCTCTGACGAGCCCCCTTGCTCTCCATTGCGGCCGGATGCATGACCTTCAATGCAACCGGTCGCAAAGTGGTTGCTTCCTCCACTTCGAGCACGGCACCCATGCCGCCACTGGCAATCTGTTCCTTCACCCGGAAGTCCGGATGATCGATGCTCTTGGCCTGACTTTCGGAGATCACGGTTTTCTCCTCCCCTTGTCCCATTGCCTCCAGAAGTCTTCCTTTGAGTTGATACGTGCCCAATCCCTCAAGCTGGAATGCTTGGGCGGTAGTCGCCATGCGATTCGCTTGATGCTGGGATGATTTCGGAGCACTTCGACGTTCCTTGCGGAAGGCGGGAGGATCAGTCGTCTGATCTCACACTTCAGCAATGGCGAGAGATCCTTGAGGCCCGAGCATCTTTGCAGCTGCAGGTTTTCAATCTTTTTCCCCATCAATGGCGAGAGGTCGGTCACGGGTGTTGAGGTGAGATCGAGAATCTTATACTCGTCGGCACCCAAGTCTCGCAGGTCGCGAATCTCGCAGCCGGTCAGTCGCAGAGTTTTCGGTGTCAGGTCGCGAAAGACGCTGAAGTCTTTCCCCTTCGTCCATTCCAGATTGATGGACTCAAGCGGTGCTCCGGCGAACATTGCGTAGGTGTCCAGGTTTCCAAAGCCGCCTTTGAAATCGCGGAGTTGTTTGCCGCGTAACGCATCCCATCCCGTGAGGTCCGACATCGAAGAAATTTGAAGATCCTCCAATGGACAGTCCACGAGCGGGCTCAGATCCTTGACCGAAGGGTTGCTCCACATTTGCAGATTGACCAGAGGCAGTCCCTTCAGTGGCGATAAATCGGCGAGGTCTTGGCAGCCTCCGACGATCAGGGTTCTTAACGGCATTCCCGCAAGGGGGGACAAATCACGCACCAAGGTTTGAGACACGTTCAGATAGCGAATGGGTGCACCCTTGAGCGGTGATAGATCGGATACGCGAGAACGATTGAGCGAGACGTGATTCAATGGCATTCCGCTTAGCGGCAGGAGATCCGTCAGGGGAACGTCTTCGGCATCGATTGCTTCCAGGGGCATACCCACCAAGGGGTCCAGACGAGTTACCTTGGTATTGCGCATGTGGAGCGTCATCAATTCCATGCCCCTGAGAGGTGAAAGATCCGTGATTGGGTTGCCGGAGAGATCGAGAAAGCTGATCGGCACATTCCTCAACCAGGAAATATCGGTGAGCTTCAATCGTCGAAGGTTCAATGCGAGGCGACCGCCCTCGCGAAGCTGAAGTCGACTGCAGATTTCATTGGGCGCGCCTTGTTCCTTCATCCAGGCGCAATAGGTGGTGAGCATTTTGTCGCTCTTGGCGGTCGCGATGAGGCGTTCGATCGGTGAGAACTCGGTCCAGAGAGATGCCAATTGCCTGTCGATTTCCTTGATACGGGTCTTGGCGGTTAAGCTGAGCTTGGCGCTCAGATCATTCTCGGAATAAGCAAGTGGGTTGGCGCGATACAGAGCCGCGACTTCCTCGTTGGAGATTGTGCGTTGAAACCATCTTGCCTCGGCAATCTTGCCCTTCAGGTGGAAGGGGGCACCAAACGATGCATGTCCGATCATGATTGTCGCGTCGTTCTTGGGGAACTCGAAGAAATGATCAGTGACCTTGCGAGCCGCGCCGTCAATGCCGGTGAGTTGACCGTTCACGAAGACCCGGGTTTCGTTCCGGCCGACTGACAGAACGTACTGGGTCATTCCCTTCGGCTGACGCTTTTCACCGACGATGTTCACTTCACCAGATCGGCGCCATTGATAGGAGAGTTGGCGTTTGCCTCGAAGGTTGAAACGGAGCGCGTTGTGGTTGTCTCCGGAGCGAAGCCAGCACAGCGTGGCAGACTTTGCCGAATCCAGTTCAAGTTCCCCCCACATCTCGATGGTGAACTCCTCGACGGGAACAGGCAGTGGCTGACTGGTGGCATTGCCATCATTCCCGGTGAGCTCGAGAAAACCCGCTTCAATCGTGGCACCAGGCGATGTTGCAAGGTCGAGGTTTGAAATCCGGTCTTTGGCATCAAATTCAAAATCCCAGAACGATTGTGGTTGCGGGGGGACGCTACTCGATGAACTCGGTCCCAGTGCCCTTCGCAGCGCCGTTGTCCTCTCGTCGGCCAAATTCAGATACTCCTCCCGCAGACTGGAGATCCGGTCGCTGACGCCGTTGATCCTCCGGCGGTGCAGGACGCGGGATTCCGCGAACCGACTCTGTTCTTCCAAGTGTTTGATGAAGTGTTCGAAGTCCGGATCCGAGAGACCATCGGGACCGGTGACCTTGGCAAACTGTTTTGAGAGGGCGATGTCGTCGGCGAACTTCTTTCGATTTGCAAGCAGCGCACCAGCCGCCCGGAACTCCCGGGCGGCTTCAGCAAACTTGAAATTCGCCTGGAGCATTTGTGCCCGCTGTGTGCGGTAGTCGTCGTCGGCCGGGTGAAATGTCACCAGCGAACTCAGGCGCTCCAAAGCACGGTCGAATTCCCCGGTATCGATGCTCTTCTGGAGGTCGCTCTCGATCAATGGTACAGCCGCCTGCAATTCATCGATTGCCGCGGCAGCTCTTTGATCGGACATGAATGCCCAGCCGAGCAAGGTCGTGCCGATGAAGAAGACAATCCCCGAGACAAGTGCTGCGAGCCGATTGCGCTGAACGAATAGGGCGAGTTGGCGTGAAAACGTCGCGCCTTCTGCCGCCGTGGCAAATCCGTGCAGCCAGGCGAGCACGTCTTTCTGAAGTTTCTGCACGCTTTGGTAGCGCTTCTTTCGTTCGAGTTTCATTGCCCGCATGGTGACGCGGGAAAGCGCTTCGGGAATCTGGTTCTCCGGACAATGGTCCAGCGCCACGTCCTCTTGGGCCCGTTTCCCCCGGCCGAAGAGCTTGGCTGATTTTACCTTGTTGTAGAAAACGGGCGGAGCGATGTAGCCCGTCTTCATGTTGTCCAGCACCTCAGTGACCGTTTCGCCGTGCACCGGCGGGCGCAGCGTGAGAATCGAATAGAGAATACCTCCGAGTGAAAAGATGTCGGACAGGCGATCGACATCCACGATCAAGCCCTTGGCCTGCTCGGGCGCCATGTAATTCGGGGTGCCCATAACTGAGCCCTCCATGGTTCGCATCGCACTGTCTTCGTCATCGTTGATGACGATTTCGCCGGCGCTGTCCTCCTGCAGGGCTTCCAGCAGGAAGGATATCGGAGTGGCGGGAAGAATCTTGGCGAGGCCCCAATCTGCGACCAATACTTCACCGAACTCGCCGAGCATCACGTTGTCCGGTTTGAGATCTCGGTGAATGACGCCCTTGGAATGAGAGAATGCCATGGCGTCGCAGATTTTTACAAATACCTCGAGGAGGGCGCGAAGCGGATAGGCAGCGATGGTTTCCTCGTCGCCTTCTTTGATCTTGTTCAAGACCTCCTGAAGATTGGTGCCGCGCACGAGCTTCATCGTGTAGTACGGCTGTCCTTCTTCATCGAGCGCCAGCTCGTGCATGGGCACGATATTCGGATGCTCGAGATGCCCCATGACCCGTGCCTCCTGCAGGAAGCGCTGTTTGGCATCCTCGGACTGCTGGGCGGCGGTTAACAGCTTCTTGATGGCGACCGTGCGTTGCACATTCTGATCATCCGCAACAATCACCGCACCCATGCCGCCGCGAGCCAGTTCAGCTCCGGGAATGTAGTTGGCGTCGAAAAGATTCACCTCAGAAAGGCCGTCCGATGACACGTGGAGTGCACCGTATTCCGTCTCTGGCGGCGGTGTTCCCAGCGAGCTTTCCGAGTCTGCCGAAGTACTCATGCGCACGAATACGGCATCGGCTCCCAGAATCAGAAGTTCTCCCGGATGCAGTGGAACGGGTTCGCACAGTGCCAGTCCGTTGATGTAGGAGCCGTTGCTGCTGTCCAGATCCTCTGCGTGCAAATCTGAGGCGGTGACAGTGAGACGAAGATGCCGCCGGGAAATACGTTCCTCGTCGATGAAGAGTTCACAGCTATCTTCTCGACCAATAACGTATTCTCCCGGATCGAGTTCCATCAGTCGTGGAACTTCACCTGGAATACCAATTTCGATTGTAATTGAATCCACTGCCATACCGATCGATCCGGGCGGATCTGAACGGTCCGTTGTCGGGTGCGAAGAAGGTGGTTTACGACCCCTTTCGGGTCAAACGGAGTTTGGTAAACCTCTCGTAAAGGCTGAGTTAACGATAGATGTGAGAGTGCGCGACGGCCCGTCCGGTGTCGCATGATCGTATTGTGACCCGAGTTTGTGGGGCTTCCCAATCGCGCACTGATTCCGACCTTGAGTCTTCCCAGATTCGAGAATCCCGACCACGATCTTGTTAGCTATGCTCAAGAAACTGGCAATACTGGGCCTGATGTTCGTCACGGCCGGAATGTCTGCGGCGCCAAGCCGGACCGATGTCCCCAAAGCGCCGGCCGACGTGGAGTTCGAACAGGACATCCAATATCGCGCGGGGCATCCGCGTTGGGTGTTGAATGTCATCAGTCCGAAGAAGAAGGGCTATCGCCGGCGCGCCGCGATCATTTTGGTGCATGGCGGCGGTTGGGCCACCGGTGATCACTATCGGTATGTAAAGTTGGGCTTCACTCTGGCGCAGCAGGGATACGTGGTCATCACGCCGACCTATCGGCTGTACCACGACGCGCCGTTTCCCGCGTGTCTGCACGACATGAAGAACGCCATCCGTTGGACGCGGGCCAATGCGGAAAAATATCGCATTCATCCGGATCGAATCGGTGCCTATGGCAATTCCGCGGGTGGAACAATTGCCCTCACGGCTGCGATCACCAATGGGCGGAAAGATCTGGAAGGCGACGGTTCACATCAGGAGTTCTCGAGCGATCTGCAGGCCATCGTCGCCTCCGGTGCGGTGGGGGACATGCAACATCCCACGCACGGCAAACGCGCGGTGTTCGCCTACCAGAATCTGGCCCGCGGCAAGAATCGCAGGCTTCCGGCATCACAGATCAAGAAGGTGCTGACCGCGGCTTCTCCCGCTTCGTACATCAGCGGGAATGTTCCCCCTATCATGCTCGTTCATGGTGCCGCCGATGACGTGGTCAATATTGCCTCAACCGATGAGTTCGTGGAGAACATGAAAGCGGTGGGAGCCCCCATCACCTATCTCCGTTTCGCTGACGGCACTCACGGCGTAATGGGTCAGAAAGGCCGCACGACCACGCCAGCCATGCAGAAGTTCTTCAAAGAGCACCTGTTCAGTTCGTCCAAGAAGTAACCTGAATCGGAGCTCGATCACTGAATGATCATTTCGGCGGCGGCAACAGTCGCCGTCGCTGAGCCAGCTCGGACACTTTTTTGCGGAGCGGTTCAGGAAGCTCTTCGAGAAAGGTTTTGCCCGCGGATTGGTCCACCGTCAGCAATCGGATGGCGATCTCCCCGGCTTTTGATTCCATATCCGTGGGATCGAGTCGGAGCAACCATTGGGCCGCCAAATTCGGGTGTTCGCGGCGCGCGGCATCCACAAAGGATTTGATCGCCTCTGTTTGGGTCGCGACCGGAGTGATGGTGTCGAGCTTTGCGGCGGCGCCTTCGGCGTCGTGTTTGACCCATCGCGCCAGGGCGATCTTGAGCGCGTAGGTTCGGGGAGCTCCGTGGGCGAGCCCGACGAAAGCATTGAAGGCTCGTTCCGGTTCCTTGTATCCCCAGGCACTGGCCAGGCTGGCCATAGCGCGGCGGCGCAGTTCGTCGCCGGTCAATGCCTTGACGAAATCAAATGCGCGCTGAGGTTCCTTCTCTCCGAGGACATACACGCCGGAGACAACTGCTTCAAAACGGTTGGTTCCCGGTTCCAGCGAGGTGAGCCATTCCATTCCCTGGTCGGGTCTCCGCATGGCGCGATTGGCGATGAGACCGAACAGTCTCGATTGCTTGCGCAGATCCTGGATCCGGCGGGCCAGTTTCGCCGCCCGGTTGGGGTCCAAGCCCGCCAGTGCGCTGCTCGCTGACCGCAGGGCTTCCTCGCGTAGCGGTCCCGGTGCCAGTGTTTCCAGCCACGCCGTCGCCGGTTCGTTTTCGCGCCTGAACCAGGAGTCTGCGAGGGCGGCAACGGGTTTCATGCGTTCGTTCTCCGGCAGGCTGCGAATGAATTCGGCGACCGAGGCGAAACCATCCTCGAGATAGAAGGCGGACATTTTCCGGGCGATGGTCACGCGCTGGCCTTCGTCCAAATTGGCATGCATCCATCTGATCGCGGTTCCGGTGTCCCGGATGAGCCAGTCGTTCGCCGCGTCGAGAACCAGCTGATGACGGATGGGGGTTGGAGTGACCTTGCCCAGAATGGCGGTGGCTGCTGCGCGATGACCGCCGAGACTGTTCTTGAAAATCACCTCGGCGTATTTCATGCGTTCCGTGGTGCGCTCCAAGGTCATGGCATAATCCATGGCGATGGCAGGATCATTCTCGCTCCATTCGTCCAACGTATAATAGAGGGCGCTGCTGCGATAGGAACCAACCGGCAGCTTGATCGCCATATTGGCCACGAGCCGAGGTTCCTTGTCGGCCAGATCGTGAGCCGACATCGTCACCAGCCGACCGCGTAGCGACAGATCTTCGACCTGCTCAATCCATGCACTCGCTGACGCGCTGTCTTTGTCGTTCCACAGGCCGAGAACGGTATGCATCGCTTCGATCTGGTCCTGACCGTCCAACTTCGCGCTGAGCGCCATCGCTTGCTTCGGATCTGTCCGACCGGTGAAACGGATGAGCTGGCTGAGTGACACCGTCCGGAGTTGGTGGTCATCCAGTTTTTCCACCACTCGAAGTGCCGCCGCCGCATCCTTTGTGAGCCACACATTCAAAGCCGCGCCAAAAGCCCGTGTTCGAGAAGCCCGGTGGGTGAATTTCAATGCCAGGTTCGCGGCCTTCGCCGGATCGCCCTTGGCCATTCGCGCAGTGGGAGATTGCGTTGCTTCGCTGGGATGGACGCCCTTGCCATCGAGCATCAGCAGCCACTCGATCGCAGCTTCGGGATCCGACTCGGACATGAAGGAGGCGACGGTTGAACAATACCGATCCCGACGGGTGACCGGCTTGGCTGTAAGAATCTTCTCCTGCACCCGTTTCAAGTTCTTGCCACATGCGCGACGCAGGACCGGATACATTCTCACGGTGGAATTGAAGACGTTGCGCGGATCGTCCAGAAACGAGAGTGCGGCAAGCGGATCGACCGTGCTGCAACGATCCACCCAGACACTGAATGCCCGTTCCCGCTCCCGGCGACTCCTCAGGTTGGCGATGAGGCTATCCGCGGTGGTCGTTTGTTCCGGGTTGAGTTTGCGCAACGCATTCTCGACTTCAGACAATGTGAGCGGCACCTGTTCTGTCTGCTGTGCCGTGCAGTGGTCCAAGATCGGCACTACCAGGAACAAGAGGCATGCCATCCAGTGTAGTGCTGGATGAGCGCCGCCAAAGAATCTGTCGGGTTGGGTTTTCATCGGTGGTCGGTCGTATCAGCCCATTGCGTTCGACTCTTCATGATGGTCGGGAATCAGGCTCAATTTAGAACACGCGGAGTTGCCTTGGCCACTTTGCCGGGAGCCCGTTGGCCCTTGCCGCGTTTACCCCGGTCACCCAGGTCCGCCCGGGCGGTGGCGGCAATGCGATTCAGTCGGGCCACCACGTCGGGATGTTGCGCCGCGACGTCGTTCTTGCTGCCGATGTCTTTCACGACATTGAAGAGCAGCGTGGCGGGTTTGCGGCTCTTGGTGAAATGCGGATGACCGCCGGTCGGGTTGATGGGGAGAAACATCTTCCATGGGCCGGAGCGAACCGCCTGCAGCTGATCCTGATGGTAGTAGTAATAGGCCTTGTGCGGAGTCTTCGCGCCGGGTTTGCCGTAGAGCAGGTCCGTGATGTCCCGTCCATCTATCTTGCGATCCTTCGGGGCGGAGCCGCCGGCGAGTTTTGCGAAAGTCGGAAGGAGATCCATGGTGGAGGCGAGTTCATGACAAACCGTACCCGCCGGGACTTTACCCGGTTGCCAGACGATTGTGGGGACGCGGAAGGCACCTTCGCTGGTGGTGTAGCCCCGACCGTGCAGCGGTTGATTGGAGCCGCGGCGCACGTCTTTCAGATCGCGGTTGATCGGAGCCCCGTTGTCGGAGGTCCAGATCACGAAGGTGTTCTCGGCGATGCCGAGTTCGCGCAACTGCTTGAGCATCACGCCCATCGACCAGTCGAGTTCCTCGATCGAATCGCCCCAGGGTCCGTTCTTGCTCCGCCCCTTGAAGGCGGCACTTGAGAACGGTGTCTTCGTGCTGCCGGGCATCGCCTGCGGGAAGTAGAGGAAGAAGGGTTCGTCTTTGTGCTCGGCAATCCATTTCATAGCCCGTTCGGTGTAGCGTTTGGTCAGGCCGTCGCGATCACAGGGGGCTTCGATCACTTTCTCGTTTTCCATGAGCGGCAGCGGTGGCCACTTCGAACCATCCTTCGACCAGACGCGGGCGGTCATATCATCGGAGTAGGGAACTCCGAAAAACCAATCGAATCCCTGCCGCGTGGGCAGAAACTCCGGCTGATCGCCAAGATGCCACTTGCCGACGATCGCAGTGGCGTAACCCTGTTCTTTCAAGACCTCGGCGATGGTCACTTCGTTCGGATGCAAGCCGTATTGAGAGATTGGTCGCAGCACCCAGCCGTCACGCGGATTGACATGCATGCCGACGCGTTGCGAGTAGCAGCCCGTGATGATGCTGGCCCGCGAAGGCGTGCAGACCCCGGCGGTCACACAGAAGTGGGTGAACTTCCGGCCCTCGTCTGCCATGCGATTGAGATGCGGCGTGCGATGAACCGTGGATCCAAAGGGTCCGATGTCGCCGTATCCCAGATTGTCACAGTAGATGATGATGAAGTTCGGCTTTTTGTCGGCGAAAGCGTTGCCAGCGAGCAGACAGGCCAGCGCGATGAACAATCGAAGGTGATGCATCTCTCCTGTGTGTCCGCAGATCGCCCGGTGATCAATCTGAAAAATGCGTGCCGTTCGCGGCCGGGGAGTTTACTTTCCCGCCGCGCATGACTGGCACATCACAAGACAACAGAAAGGCCGACCGGTGTTTCAGGTAGGACAACAGGTCGTCTGCATCGACGATGCGTTCCCCGATATCGTGACTCTGGTGTACGAGCAGTTGCCGAAAGAGGGCGACATCTACACCGTACGCGCCGTGTTCGTCGGGCGAGGGAAGATCGTGAACAAGACCGCCGGTTCCAGCGATGGTGAGATCGGAATCCTGTTGCAGGAGCTCAAGAATCCTCCCGATCCCGGCCACCTCGGCGGCAATGAACTCGGGTTCAATTCAGAACGCTTCCGCTCCCTGAGTGAATTGACCGAAGACGAGATTGCGCACTATCACGAGGGCAAGGAACAAGAGGAACCGGAACTCGTTCCGGTTGGTCCCGGTATCGAAGACGAAAAGCACATCTACAATCGGACCATCGGCGTTCAAGCTGGTTCTGCTTAGCCGGCCGAGCTTGCCCGTCCCGGTGCCGGGAATCCCTCGTTTGCCACGAGTTCCTCCCGTATGGCCTGTAATCGTGCTGGCAGTCTCACCCTGACTTTCGCGCCGGATTCCTCGCTGGAGTCTATTTCCATGGAGCCGCCGTGGATCTCTGCGATTCGTTTCGAGATCGTCAACCCCAGTCCGAGCCCGTGTAGTCCGTCTTTCTCCGAATTCAGTTGCACGTAGGCGTCCGTGGCCACCGTTGGGTCGACGTCCATGCCGCCCCCTTGATCCTCGATCAACAGTTCCACAAAGTTCCCGAGGTCATTGGATGACACTTTGACCAGCTTGCCCGTGGTGGAGTAGCGAAAGGCATTGTCGGTCAGCTCTTCGATCAGGGCGGAGAGAAGGTCCGGTGCCAACTCGGCCCGACAGGGCTGCAGTTGGATTCGAAGATCGGCGGTGCGGTTCAAGGCTGCCGCCTTGGTTCGCGCTGCGTGGGACACGATCGGTTGAATGTCATCGACGGACTTCGACCGCATACGTGAGGTCTGGCCGGCATCTCCCACGGCGCTTTCCAACTGACCGAACAGCAGGAAGCTCTTGATCACCCGCTCCAGATGGCGGGCGCGATCGTCGATCGACGTTGCCATCTGGCGTATTTCCGTCGCCGACATGTCATCGGTACAAGTCTGAAGCACATCGCTGTACACCAGGATTTCGGACAGCGGGGCATTGAATTCCCGGGGTAACATGGCTCCGATCTGGCGACGCAGGTCGGAAAGTTTTCGCTCGGCGACCTTTTCAACCGCCCGGTGTTCATGCAGACGAGCCTCAACGCTGCGGAGTAGAGCGGCCATGGGAAACGGCTTGATGATAAAATCGTCGGCACCCAGTTCCATCCCTTCTCGTTCCTGCGCCTGCGCCTGCCCGGTGATCAGGATGATGGGAATGTGGGCAGTCAGAGGGTTTTCGCGAAGCGATCGCAATTCCTGGATGCCATCCATACCCGGCAGATCCACGTCGCTCACGATGAGCGACGGCATTTGATTCTGCGCAATTTCGACCGCTGTGCGTCCATTCCCCGCCTCCAACACTTCATACCCTTTCAGTTTGAAGACTGTCTTCAGCGTCTGGCGCAGACTATCGTCGTCGTCAACAATCAGGATCTTTTTCATGCGATCCCCGAACCTAGCCGGACGCCGGGACTCCGACAACCCTGAGCTCACCAACTCAGTCCTCACTCAATTCCGCCTTCACGCTCCGCAACAGGTCATCAACACCGATTGGCTTCTTGAGAATCGTTCCGACC
>Ga0055584_100001917_pt1 | contig 20457 bp, 20 predicted proteins | sample OSDHelmetaG_FD_58716 | JGI IMG/M metagenome (GOLD analysis project Ga0055584, IMG submission 58716) | Pelagic marine sediment microbial communities from the LTER site Helgoland, North Sea, for post-phytoplankton bloom and carbon turnover... | ecosystem: Environmental > Aquatic > Marine >...
CAGGCAGCGGAGACTCCGTTTTTTCCGAATATCATTGGACTCAATATGACAGCGCCAATGCTCTATGTGCACGGCACTGAAGAGCAAAAGTGCAGTTTTTTGCCGGGTATTTTTTCTGCCGATGAAATTTGGTGTCAGGGCTTTAGCGAGCCTGGGGCAGGGTCGGATCTGGCCAGTTTGCAAACCAGCGCAGAGAAAAAAGGCGATCAATGGTTGATCAATGGCCACAAGGTGTGGAGCTCCCTGGCACATTTGGCTGATCGGGCAATTTTGCTAACGCGCACTGATAAAACAACCAAACACAAGGGCATCACCTATTTTGTTGTGCCTATCAAGTCGGGGTTTGGGCATGGGGTCACGGTGAGACCGCTGACTAAGATGACCGGCGAAGCGGGCTTTAACGAGATCTTGTTTGAAAATTATCTGGTGGATGATTCCATGCGTGTAGATGAAGTCGGTAAGGGCTGGTCGGTGACACAGACTACACTACTTCATGAACGCGGGGCTGGATCAATGGTGGCACCTATGGCTGGCAGTCAGCGCACAGGTGTGGTGCCGGTGGCAGCAGAAGATCTTATCGGCTTGGCCAAAAAAAGTTATCGCAATGGTGAATGTTCGGCGCAGGATCCAGTCATGCGCGACCAAATAATACAGATGATGATTCGTGATGATGGCATCAAACTCAATGCCCGACGGGCAAATGTAACAGCTTTGACCGATCATCCAATGCGTCTGCAGTTGCAGGTGAAAATGCTAGGTACTGAAATGAAACAGGATGTATCTTCGCTGGCGATGGCGCTGGAAGGCAACGCCAGTAGTTTATATGTTGGTGATAGTCATGCACCCGAGAATGGCCGCTGGCCAAAGGCCTATATGAGCACTTTTGGCACTACCATTGCCGGTGGTTCTAACGAGATTCAGCGCAATATTATCGGTGAGCAGGTGCTCGGCCTGCCCAAAACTAAATAGGATTAAAACCATGTCAACGATTGATAATTTTGGTTTTGGTGAAGAGGAAAAGATGCTGAGAGATTCAGCACGAAAATTCTTTACAGATAATTTATCCGGTGAGCAGCTGGCTAAACTTGTTGCCAACAGCCCGGAAACTTTTCAGCAGCCCGCTTGTGCCTGGGACAAAAAACTTTGGCGGCAGATGGTGGATTTGGGATGGACAACGGTTTCAGTTCCTGAACGAGCTGGTGGTATGGCAATGAATTTTGCGGCAGTGGTTGGGCTGGTGGAAGAGGCGGGACGCGCGGCTTTTCCATCGCCACTACAATCGACCATCAGTGCAAGCTATGTATTGGATGCCTGCAGGAATCAAGCCGCAGACCACCTGCTTGTGAAGATTGCCGGGGGAGAGACTGCTTCTCTCGCGATTATGGATAGCACCGGTGCTTGGTATGGTGTGGATGCAGCGGTAGAAGAGCACAGTGGCTGTTTGAACGGTAGCGCCTGGTTTGTGCAAGATGCGCTCAAAACTGACAGTTTTGTAGTGAGGGCAAAATCAGCTGCAGGTGTTGGTTTGTATCAGGTTGAGAGTACTGCCGACGGGTTGTCAGTAGTGGCGGATAATATCACTGACCTGACCCGCGACCAGGCCCATCTGGTCTTTGATCAGGTGAAAGTCACGGCCGTGTTAGCTGAGCCTGGGCAAGCTGAGTCTGTGGTCAAGGCTGCGGAGCCAGCACTGCTGACCATTCTGGCGGCAGATATGTGTGGCGCAGCAGAATGGCAATTGCAAACGACTGCAGATTACGCTCGGGTGCGCGAACAGTTTGATAAGCCTATTGGCTCTTTCCAGGCAATTAAGCATCCTTTGGTCGATTTAATGGCAATGATAGATTGCGCTCGTTCGCACACCTATAACGCCGCTGAAGCGATCAGTTTTAATCCCGATAATGCCGAGCGCTGTGCACGTATGGCTAAAGCGGCAGCTAGCGATGCGGCAGCATACGGGTGCAGTCGTTCGGTGCAGTTTCATGGTGGTATTGGTTTTACCTGGGAGTGTTTTGTGCATATTTATTTTAAACGCCAGAAACACAGTGAAATGCTTATGGGAGACGCTTTTTACCAAAGAGCGCGTCTTGCTGAAACGATTATTGGGCCCTTGGCAGCCTAGGAGAAGCGCAATGGCAGACTGGAAATTTGTGACTGTTGCCCACCGGGCTTTGTTTCGCTGGAGTGGCGGAAGAATAGGTGCCCATATGGGTGGAATTGATATTGTCATGGTCGATACCATCGGTCGTAAGTCGGGCAAGGTCCACACTATTCCTATTGCCTGCTATCCCTGTGGCGATGACGTGGCAGTTGTGGCTTCAAATAATGGCAGCGACAAAGATCCCCTGTGGTTGCTGAATTTGCGCGCGCAACCCGAGGTGGATGTACAATTAGGTAGGCAACGGTATCGGTCCAGAGCGGAGGAGTTGAGCCGTGAGGAGGCCGAAAAACTATGGCCTGCAATTATTGAGAACAATCCTCGCCAGGCCCAATATCGAGAGCAGAGCAGCAGAGAACTACCGATTATCTGTTTTCGGCGGCTTTAGTTACGGTACTGTTTGGATAGAAGCACGTTGGGGCTTGCCCAGTATTATGAATAGAGTCATCATTACCAGCGTTACTCCGAACACAGCCCAGAAGATTGGCACATAGCTGCCGGTCGTGTCGTAGGCGACCCCTGCCATGGGGGCAGCTAACAGCATGAAAGGAAGAAATATAAGACCCTGGTTTCCACTGACTTTACCCATCACTGATTCGTCGAAATAGGTGCTGATAAATACTGGATAAAGCGGCAGAAATGTCCCTGAACAGAGTCCTACGCCGGCTGCAGAAAGATACAACAGATAAATGTTATCAGTGTGAATAACCGTCAACCAGATTAAAAGCTGCACAGATAAAAGTACGAAAGTGGTGGGTATGAGTTTATCTCTGAGCTTGTCAGCATAGATGGCATAACTTATTTTTCCGACAAAACCAAAGGCGCCACCAACAGATAAAATTAGTGCAGCTTGCTGGATATCATAGCCCAGGTTTTGTGCGTGGGGTATGAGTGCAAAGGAATAGATTGCACCGGCTGCGTAGGACAGGCCAAAGCAAATACCGGTCAACCAGAAAGCTTTACTGCGTAAAAGAGAAGTTTTCACGGGCTGTTCGCTGTCTTTGGTCGGTGACTCGGCAGGGGCAATTACTGGCTCGAGTTTTTTATAATGTCTAAGCCCAAAAAGAATAGAGACTAAAGCGCCGGTGCCACAGATAAATGCCAGCCCGACCAATCCATTTCTCCAGCCAAATACCGACATTAAAAGTGCAGCCAATGGTGGCAAGAAGACGCCGCCAAAACTTGCGCCGGCGGCGGCAATAGATAGCGCTCGGCCACGATCGGCAATGTAGTTGTTAACCAGCATAACGTTGGCAGGCAACTGCCCGTAGAGCGCAATGCCAACGCCTACGCAACATAACATCAGCCCCATGAGTGCCAGGCTGCTGCCTCTGGAGAGGGCGAGAAAGGAAAGTAGCATCACCAATACGCCGCTTACCATGATTTTTTTAATTGAATAACGATCCAGTAATGGACCAATTATCGGACCAGCTAATCCCATGACCAGGGCTATTAAAGCCATGCCAATGCCCAGCGCCGCTGCACTGGAATTAAACTCGTCAGCGACCACATTGACAAACAGCCCATAAACACCAAATAGACCGATGCTGGTGGTGTTGAGTAAAAATCCTGCACCCGCCGGACTCCAGTACTGATAAAAGGATGGTGATTTTTTTTGGTTCATAGAATACCGTCAGAAATTAGTTTGTACTGGCAATGGTTTAATGGGACCGCTTAGTGGGCTGGCCGAGTATAGCAAACAGGCTCATGGTCACCAGGGTTACTCCGGTCACGGCCCAGAACATTGGAACATAGCTGCCGGTTTGGTCGAAGGAGACTCCAGCCAGTGGCGCTGACATAAATAAAAATGGAATAAAAATCAGCGCCTGGTTACCACTGACTTTACCCATGATGGACTCTTCAAAGTAGGTGCTAATAAAGACTGGATAGAGCGGCAGAAAAGCACCGGCGCACAAGCCCAGGCCAGCGGCTGATAGATACAACATGAATAAATTGTCAGTATGAATAATGATAAGCCAGACCAGCAGTTGTATGGTCAGCAGGCACAGTGTTGTAACCACCAGCTTTCCTTTTAGCCGGTCTGCATAGATGGCGTAGGCAATTTTGCCAATGAAGCCAAAGGCGCCACCTACCGAAAGAATCAGGGCTGCGGCCTTGATGTCATAACCCAGATTTTGAGCATGGGGGACAAGGGCAAACGAATAGACCGTGCCGGCGCCATAGGATAAACCAAAACAAATACCGATCAGCCAAAAAGCTTTACTGCGAAATGGACTGGGAATCTGTACGTTGTTTTCGGTCTCATTGACGGCTTTGCTTGTAATCGGTGTTTCCGATTCAAGCTTTTTATAATGTTTTAGGCCTATTAAGATCGCATAGAACGCTATCACACTGCAGACTGCTGCCAGCACCACCAAACCCTGACGCCAGCCGAAGCTGGATATTAAAATTGCAGCCAGGGGCGGTAAGACTATGCCGCCAAAGCTGGTGCCGGAAGCGGCCACGGCAAGGGCGCGGCCACGATGGCTGCTGTAGTTGTTAACCAACATGACATTGGTTGGCATTTGGCCATAGAGCGCGATACCCAGAGTGACAAAACACAGTGCCAGTGCCAGCGCAAGTAGGCTGCTGCCACTGGCCAATACGACAAAAGAAACCAAGGTTACTGTGACCCCGATGAGCATAATTTTCTTTATCGGATAGCGATCAAGAAGCGGGCCGATAATGGGCCCGGTGCCACCTATGACCAGAGAGGTCAAGGCCATGCCAACGCCAAGTGCTGCGACACTTGAATTAAATTCGGCCGCAACGATATTGACAAAAACCCCGTAAATACCAAATAGGCCGATACTCGTGGTGTAGAGCAAAAAGCCTGAAAAGGTTGGGCTCCAATACTGCCAGAAAGAGCTTTCTGTTTTAGGGTTAGTGTTCATGGATTCTCATATTATTATTGATGTCTCTTGTTGCACCAAGCACCTTGGTCAGCAAAAGCCATTGAGGTTTGACGACAAGGGTACCAGACTTATCGTGATCATCGTGATGATATTAGCAATAGATTCACTGAGTTATGATCAATATCTGTGAACGCTATGCCGAGTTGAGCCTATATTTTTGTTGTGAGCAGGAAAGTTGTCAGTAGCATTGGCCACATTTATCAGTGAAGTGTTGTATAGATCACAGTAGAATGCCTGCAAATTTATTTGAACCCGATAAGACTGAAGTTAAAAAGGAGTTGAAAATGGAAGCATGGATTATTGACGCGGCACGTACGCCAAGAGGTATAGGCAAGAAAGGTAAGGGTGCGTTGGCTGAAATTCATCCCCATCGTATTTTATCTCCAGTGCTCACGGCATTGGCAGAACGCAATCAGCTGAATATTGAAGATATTGATGATGTGATTGCCGGTTGTGGAATGCAAAAAGGTAAACAGAGTTCCTGTATCGCGCGCATGTCTGCACTGGATGCAGGCTGGGGTAATAGCGCTGTGGGCGTGACGTTGGATCGTTTTTGTGGTTCTGGCTTAACTGCCGTTAACATTGCAGCTATGGGCATTATGTCAGGTATGCAAAATCTGGTTGTTGCCGGCGGTATTGAATCGATGTCTGGCTATGCCGACACTCCAGGTGGTTTCCCGATTTTGGATAACGACAATATGCATCTGCGGGCACTGCATCCGCAGCCCCATCAGGGTGTTTGTGCTGATGTCATTGCAACATTGGAAGGCATTACTCGTGAAGAAACTGAACAGTTGGCGGTGCAGAGCCAACAGCGCGCAGCTCACGCTATTGAGAATGGCTATTTCGATAGATCATTAGTGCCAGTGTATCACGATGATGGCTCATTGGCTTTGGATAAGGAACAGTTTCCCCGCCCTGAAACAACACTGGAAGGCCTGGCTGGTCTTAATCCGGCTTTTGCCGGCTTGTATGATTACCCTGTAGATGAAGCCGGTACCACCTATAAAAAGATTGTTGAAATGACCTACCCCGGTTTGGATGTGAATTTTATGCATCACGCCGGAACTTCTTCGGGTATTGTCGATGGCGCGGCAGCCCTTGTTTTGGCCTCTCCCGAATATGCCAAGGCGAATGGATTGAAACCTCGTGCTCGGATTATTACTGTGACTACGGCGGGTGATGCCCCCGAGCTGATGTTAAATGCACCTGCTCCGGCTGCGCGAAAAGCCCTGAAAATGGCCGGTATGGAAATGAGCGATATTGACTTGATTGAAATTAATGAGGCCTTTGCTGTTGTGCCTCTTAAGTTTATGAAAGAAATGAATGTCGATCAGTCTATTGTCAACGTCAACGGCGGGGCTATGGCCTTGGGGCATCCTATCGGTGCAACGGGTGCGGTAATTTTGGGTACCTTGCTTGATGAAATGGAGCGCCGCGATTTAAAAACAGGAATGGCAACTTTGTGTGCGGCCGGTGGCATGGCGCCGTGCACAATTATTGAGAGAATCTAGGCTTGCATCGATGTTCAAGCAGCAGTTGCCCTGAAAGTTTTGGGTCAACTGCTGAATATCTTTGATTGGCTCGTTAGCTGGGCGTGACCATGGCATCTGCTGCGTAGGTTTCAGTGTATTGCTTGAATTTTCTGAACATACGACGATTGACAAAGCGCATAATCGGACGTGTCAGGAACATCATATGCTTTGAAAATCCTCGGGGTTCCATTGCCATATGCCACTCAACTTTGCAGCTGCCATCGCCCAAATCTGTTACTCGATAATCTTCGAGAAATTTGTCGGTGGCATTTTTACTGCAGCCCACAAAAGAAAATGCCATACGTTTGCCGCGATCCCATTCCACAAATTCTTCAAATCCGGTCATATCGCCGATCATATGCACACTGCGAGTAGTGCCAATGCCGTAGGGTTTTGGTGATGTCCAGTCGACTTTCTGAATTGGCATTGCCCATACAGTCCATGAATGTGCATCTTCAAAAACTTCAAATATTTGCTCGGGTGTCGCTTTGATGATTTCTACAGACACAAAAACATTTTTTGTTTGCTGCAAAAACTCCACACCAACCTTGGTACATTCAAAATAATCACGCATAAAACTCTCCAAAAGATACTGCTTTAGACTTGTTGGTTTGCATTGATGTCTATGAAAAATTGGGTGAAATGATGGGCTGTAATTTTGGAGAGTTAGATCATTTTGTCAATTTCAGCAAGCAGGCTGCTCGGCAATTCACAGAAGGCGTGACAAAGTGTGCTTTCGACACAGTGCTCGGGTATTTCACTATCGAACCACCTGTCGACCCATGCCCAGTGGTAGGGGTGTGTCATATATTCGCCGGTTAAATCACCGAGGTTTGCGTATTCCTGCTGCCAGACATGGCTCCATTTACTGTTATCTACTGTGCGGCTAAAGGACCAATTACAGATACCCTGTAAGTGATCGGGCATGGCCAATGTGTCATTTTCCAATCCATAGAGCTGATCTTCGGTGGCATCTTCTTTTACTTTTAATAGCAGTGTTCTGCTAATGCCATTTTTCAATTGTGGTGAACGCAGCGCTCCAGCGATGGGTTGGTGTATTACCAGATCAATGTTGCTGGTGATGTTGAGCTGTGTCAGTACGTCAAGAATTTCTTGTTGGCTGTGAATGGATAAAAAATCACAGGTGTATTCGCCAGTGCCAAAAGAACCTTCGAGATTACGACCCAGATTGAGAATGCCATTGTGACTGAGACTGGCAACCGTATCTCTGATGGAGTCTTCGAAATTTTTTTGATCAAGGCCTGCTTTCGGATTTAATTGTGTGGTCATGCAATACATGAAATACCTCCGCTGTGTTACGAGGTTAAAACATAAGAAGGGGCAAATGCAATTTGCAAGGCTTCTGGCATAGAGTTACTTTTATCAGTCGTCGACACAGAGATTTTGAATAATGATTTATATACTCGATCAAATTACGCTTAAACCAGGGTGTGTGGGAGCGTTTATGGGCTGTTTTGAGGCGGATTATTTGCCTGCAGCAGTGCAGCGCAATATGAAGCTGTTTTTGCGCAGTGTGTCACCTCCGGTCGAATTGGAAGATCACTCGAGCGAGGTTATCTTGCTGTGGCAAATAAATGAGATAGGAGACTTCTGGTCGATGCGAAAAGAGGCCAAAGTAGATGCTTCGGTTGCTAGTTTTTGGCGGACTTGTGAAGCATGGATCGAGACCCGAAATCGCAAAGTTTTGTCGCCGTATTCGTCTGATTCTGAGGAGCTTGCAAATGTCTGAAGTGCAACTGGATTTATCACTGGACGAACTACTCACCACTACCCGGTGTGTGCGAAAGCGTCTGGATTTTGAACGCCCTGTGCCACGAAAATTAATCAAAGAGTGTATTGATATTGCCCTGCAGGCACCCAATGGTTCTAATCGTCAACGCTGGAACTGGGTGGCGGTGGACGATGGCGATGTTAAGCAGAAAATTGCTGATTTCTATCGCGAAGGCTTTGCTATTGAACGGCAGTTGATGGCCGAACAATTGGGCACGGAAGTCGGAGCCCTAGAGCGAACACCGATAACTGATTCAGTACAATATTTACTGCAGGAAATTCAGAATGTGCCTGTCATGGTGATTCCAACCATTGAGGGCAGGGCGGAACAATGGGGGGTGATGCAACAGGCTTCACTTTGGGGTTCAGTGTTGCCACCCACCTGGAATTTTATGCTGGCGCTGCGGGCCAGAGGGTTAGGCTCTGCCTGGACGACAATACATCTGCATAAAGAAAAAGAAGTGGCCGAGCTATTGGGTATTCCCTATCAACAATGCACTCAGGCAGGTTTGTTCCCAGTGGCTTATACCAAGGGCACAGACTTTAAGCCTGGGCCTCGGTGTGATGCGGCTGAAGTGATACATTGGAATCAGTGGTAAATTTAACTATCGAGCATGGAGTAACACAATGGAAAAGCAGTTACAGGGCCGCATAGCTCTGGTTACAGGAGCCAGTCGTGGCATTGGTAGAGCCTTTGCTCAGCGTTTGGCTGCAGAGGGGTGTGATGTTGTGGTTCATGCATCTGGACGTTCTACGGAGTTGCTGGCAGAAACCAAGCAATTGGTAGAAAGTTTGGGTGCTCGGGCGGCCTGTCTGGAGGCTAATTTGGTAGAGGCAGATGAGCGCGAGGGGTTGATTGCAAAAGCCTCTGAGTTTTTTGGCCCTATTGATATTCTGATCAACAATGCGGCGGTTACCAATTTGAGCGGTTCACCGCTGACCGAGACCCTCAAAAAACGCCGTCGAATGATGGAGCTAAATGTGCAGGCACCAATGGATCTTGCTCAGCAGGCAATTCCGGTGATGATAGAAAACGGTCGCGGTGACGTGCTTAATATTGGCAGTGCCACAGTTAATCAGCAGGTTTTACCCTATAAGGCTGATGCTTCAGTGGTTCATAGTTTAGCTTTTTATGGAGCATCAAAGTCTGCGCTCAATCGTATTTCAGAAGGCCTTGCCCACGAAATGTTTGGCACGCCAGTTAAGATCAATGTGTTGGGGCCGACGTCTATCTGTATTACTGAAAATGCAATTGAAGTCAGTGCCGGTATGCAGAAATCGCGGCCGGAAATGCTGGAGACTGTTGAGATGATTGCAGAGGCAGCGGTGATCCTGCTGGCAGGTAATATGAGCGGTATGATTACCGACACCCGTGAGTTGCTGACGATGACAGGCAGCGCTGTGCATTCTTTGGATAAGGCGAAAGTGTTGGGTGATGCAGCCAGCTTTGTGGAGCTTTAGATGCAATAGCTGATGTGGGTTGTTAAATCGACTTCAGCCGTAGTCAAGCAGTGGAGGCCGGTCGCAGGCTTGAGTCATTGTTCTGGGGCTGCACTGTTGGCCGGTATAACGCCCAGCTAGCAGTCCACTGCAGTTCACAATTTTAAGGCCAGCAGTTCTTGCTCTATACCAACAATAGTGTAGCGAATAGCATTTTCAAAAAGCTCGGGCAGGTCGTGGAGTTTTTCGTTAGTGATGTTGTTGCCGCTGGCCTTGTTGTGCATAGAAATAATAAGATCCTCATAAGCCAACTCTTTAGGTGTGCGTCTTCGACGCCGGGTTTTTAATGTCGGGGTTTCCAGTTCTGACAGGCACATGCTTAGCACTTGAAATACTATGACTCTACAGCTGCGCATAGCAAATTCATCCGGGAACTGATGCTGTTTAAATATTTTTAGCAAACGATTTGCGTAATTCACTACAACATCGCGATATTGTGAGGAAATTAAACGCGACAGGTTGGGCGTTTTACGCAAAGTACGGCGCATTGCTGTCGCCCAGGTAAAAACACTTTCCTGCCAGCTTTCAGAGGCTTGCCAATCGAATTTATGAGCATCGAAATAGTAATTCAGTAAATGCCGGATCAATTCTTCCCTTTTACCTACCTGCTGGTAGAGGGTGTTTGGCGAACACTTCAGGTCGCTCGCCAGCTTTCTCATACTCAGGGCATTGAGCCCCTGCTGATCGAGTATATCGAGTGCGGCCTGATAGATAGTCTCAACCGTGAGTAGCGGTTTGGCCATAACAATGTGTCCGGTAGCTGATTGCTTTTATAAAATAACACTGTTATTTTAACCCTGCAAATAGAAAATCAAATGACTAATTTATTGAGGGCATGGCAATGGCGTGGGACTTTAGTACAGAACCGGAATTTCAGGAAAAACTGGATTGGGCAAAGCAATTTATTAATGAAGAAATCAAACCTTTGGAGGTTGCCTTCCCCGGGGAATACATAATGTATGACCGTAGCAACCCGCTGAGGGCGGAAGTGATAAAGCCCCTGCAAGATCAGGTTAAGCACCAGGGCCTGTGGGCCTGCCATTTACCCCCTGAACTCGGTGGCCAGGGTTATGGCCAGCTTAAGCTCGCTTTGCTGCAGGAACTGGTCGGTCATTCCAGTTGGGCACCGATGGTATTTGGTTGTCAGGCCCCGGATTCGGGTAATGCAGAAATTCTTGCCCACTATGGTACTGAAGGTCAGAAAGCTGAATATTTGCAGGACCTGTTAGCGGGTAAAATTGGTTCTTGCTATTCAATGACAGAGCCGCAGGCCGGGTCTGATCCCAACCAGTTTGTCTGTTCCGCGGTGCGAGAAGGCGATGAATGGGTGATCAACGGCGAGAAATGGTATTCCTCCAGCGCAAATACCGCGGCTTTTATTATTGTCATGGTCATTACTAATCCTGATGTGCCGGTCTATGAGGGTGCTTCGATGATGTTGGTGCCTACCAATACTCCGGGGCTGGAATTTATCCGCTATACCGGAAATTTCAGTGATCGCACTGATCACGATGGCCACCATCCCTATTTGCGTTATAACAATGTTCGTGTGCCCGCAGATAACTTGTTGGGTAACGAGGGTGAAGGCTTCAAACTTGCCCAGGTGCGCTTGGCTGGAGGGCGTCTACATCATGGTATGCGTACTGTGGGAATGTGCCAGCGTGCTTTGGATATGATGTGTGAACGGGCTCAATCGAGGAAGGTGGGTCGCGGTATATTGGCAAAGAATCCGGTTGTTAAAGAACAAATTGCGGATAGCTGGATTCAGTTACAAAACTTCAGAATACAAGTATTGCATGCGGCCTGGGTTATGGATCGCGAGGGGCCACTGGCCTATAACACCCGCTTGCATGTGGCTGGAGTAAAGGTTGCGACCCCGCAGGTTATGAAAGATTTGGTCTGGCGTTCGATGCACTTACACGGAGCTTTAGGTGTATCCGATGAAATGCCATTGGGCAAGATGTGGGATTCGGTACCACTACTAGCCGTAGCCGATGGTCCGACAGAGGTTCACAAATCGACTATTGCCAAGGAACTGTTAAGGAACTATGAATCGGTTGAAGGGCTGTTCCCAAGTGAGCATATCCCGCCGCGCAGAGAAGCCGCACTAGAAAAATATGCGGACTTTATTGAGCGCTATGCCAGTGAGCTGTAAGCTCAATAGAAAGTTGGCGAGGGTGGCGGTTTGAAGCAACAGATTATTGGAAAAAGGCGAAATCATGTCTGAAGACAGTGGGCTGATAGATATCGAAAAGCTCGATCGCTGGATTCGCGACCAGGGTCTAAAGACAGATGAAGAACTGAAGTTGCAGCGGATACAAGATGGTCGCTCCAATGAAATGTTTTTTGTTGAATGCGGCCAGCAGCACTGGGTGTTGCGTCGCCCTTCAGGAATAGCCTGGGAAAAAACCGAAAAAGGCCTGTGTCGAGAGTTTCGCTTGCTCGATGCAATCAAAGATACCGGGGTGCCAATACCTCGAGCGGTGGCGCTGTGTGAAGACCGTTCTGTGCTTGGTGCTGTGTTTTATTTAATGGAAAAAATCGATGGTTTTACGCCAGCCTATAAGCTGCCTGAAGAATTTGTTGCTAGCGCTGAATTGAGGCAGCAAACGGTTCGCGCTCCGCTGGAGGCAGCAGCAGCGCTGCACAGTCTAGATTGGCGTGCGTTAGGACTTGAGGATTTTGGAAAAATTGATAACTTTCATGAGCGTCAGGTTGGTCGTTGGGCTGCTCAGTTGGAAAGCTATCAGGGACGAGAGTTAACGGGTATTAAAGACATTGGTAACTGGTTGGAACAAAATCTGCCCAGTCGTTGGACGCCGACGATTATGCATGGCGATTACCACGCCCTGAATATGATGATGGCCCCTGAGCTGCCACCTAAGATGGCAGGTATTATAGACTGGGAGACATCGACCATTGGCGATCCGTTTATTGATATTGTTGGTTTTCTCGATATTTGGTTCGACACCAATAAACAATATTCATGGCCCGACTATGAAGACCTGGTTGATTATTATCTGAGTTTGGTAAAGCACCGGCCGGAAAACTTCACCTACTATCAGGCTTTGTATCACTATCGTATGGCAGTCTTACTTGAAGGGATCTATCAGCGTTCTTTTAATGATGAAACACGGGAAACCCAGCACGCTGTCGGGGAGCGCGCGCTGATTGCTGTAGAAAGGGGTCTGAAAGCTATACATTAAGGAGAAAACTATGAGAAGGGTAATAACGGGCATAGACGAAAAGGGTAAGGCGATATTTACCCGTGACGATCAGTCGCCGAATTTTATAACCATGGGTGCCACTGAAATGGGTACCTTGTGGAATAGCACAGACCCAACCCATATTGATGCAGGGCTTGGCGATCCGGCTGAGGGTAAAACAGGCAGTGTACCGGGCCTCGGTGAGGTTAATGTTGTCTATGTCATCTTTCCCACTGAAGCTGAGCGCGCCGCCAATAGCCATGATGGTCCCAGTCAGGTGTCCTCGGAATTTCAGGTTGAAGATCGAGATTCGGGAATGCATACCACCGATACCATCGATTACGGTTTTATTCTTGAAGGGGAGCTGACACTGGAGTTAGATGATGGTCTGCAAACTGTTTTAAAAGCCGGTGACTTTTATGTACAGAATGGCACCCGGCACGCCTGGCACAACAGGGCAGAGACCAGGGCGGTATTGGCGGCGATTATGGTGGGTGCCAAGCGCTAGGTCTCGGTATCAGCTAGGGCTCTAGTGCCAACTTGCAGCCTCTAGGCTTCCGGCACTGTAGGTTTCCTTTGGTGTCTGATATGCTGGTTTTGATTTTAATTAAGCGCAAGGTATTAAGTTTTATGAAGATTTCTGAGTTATTTTCTGTAGAGGGCAAGGTGGTCCTTATTACCGGTGGTTACAAGGGTATTGGTATGATGATTGCCCGTGGCTTTGTGGAAAATGGTGCCAAGGTTTACATCACTGCACGTAATGAAGCCGGACTTCAGGCCTCGGCAGCAGAGCTGGGTGTCTTGGGCGAGTGTGTTGCCATCACTTCCGACCTTTCCAGTCTAGAGGGGATTCAGGCTTTTTCCAAAGAAATGCTTGGCCTTGAAGATCGAATCGACGTGCTAATCAATAATGCCGGCGCTAGCAGTGTTGCTCCGTTTGCAGAGTTTTCTGAGGAACAGTGGAACAGTGTTGTTGATATCAATCTCAAATCACCTTTTTTCCTGACTCAGGCTTTGTTACCTGCACTGCTTAGGGACGATTATGTCCATGAGCACTCGCGGGTTATTAATGTGGTGTCGGTAGATGGTCTGGGCACGAATCCCTACGAAACATATTCTTATTCCAGCAGTAAGGCAGGTTTAATTCATTTGACCCGTACCATGGCCAGGAGTTTGACTCAAAAAGGCGTGAATGTATGTGGTTTGGCACCAGGAACGTTTCCCAGTGATATCAACTTTCCCGCCCGCGATAACCCCGAGGCTTGCGCCAAGGTGGTTCCCGCTGGGCGTGTCGGTAACGATGATGATATGGCTGCCGCCGCAATCTACTTGAGCTCTAAGGCCGGGGAATATGTCATTGGTGAAACACTGACTGTGGATGGTGGCCTAGTGATGGCAACACCCTACGGTATTAAAGGTTGAATGATAAGCGAGGAAAGCCTTATGGCAACAGCAACAGCAAATTACGATTTTTCTGGGTGTCACGTTCTGGTGACCGGAGGTACAAGCGGCATTGGCTATGGCATTGCCCGGGCCTTTGATGAGGCTGGCGCCTATGTGATTGTTACTGGTACCCGCAGTTCTCCTGCCGATTACGATGATGTCGATTTGGCTAGCTTTGAATATCACCAGTTGCAGCTTACTGACACGGCTGCGATCTATGCATTGGGCGCGAGTATTAAAAAACTCGACTTTCTGATCAATAATGCAGGGGGTAATTTGTTGTTCAAAGAAGGTGGTGAGTGGGCGCCGGAAAATTTTGATGAGTCTATTCGAATCAATCTGCTTTCTGGGTTTCATATGACCACGTCTGTTATGGAGCAGCTCAAGCAGAGCGAACTGCCCGGAGGCTCCTGTGTGGTCAATATGGGTTCACTGACATCCTTCTTTGGCAATGTGCTGACACCAGCCTATGGCGCTGCCAAGGCTGCTAATGTTGAGCTGTCTATGACTCAGTCTCATTTGTTGGCCCCCGATAACGTCCGGGTCAATGCGGTTGCCCCAGGCCTGGTGTCAACACGTATGACTGGACCCATGCAAGAAATGGAAGAAATGGAAGATTTTCTTGAGGTGATGATGAATCGAACACCTTTGCGTCGCTGGGGTATGCCTGCCGATATTGCCGGGGCCACCCTGTTTTTGTGCAGCGATCAGGCAAGCTGGATCACAGGTCAAACCATTACCATCGATGGTGGATATTCTACAGTGGGTTAGGGCTCGAATCAGCTGGGTTTGTAAGCTCGGATAGTCTTTAAAACCTGACATCACAGTGGGACGTGGTCCACACAAAGGCTGATGCATTTTAGCCAAGAGTCGCATACACCACCGAATGTGGCAGTACTGGCAGCCGCCTATAATGAGAGTAACGAATACACCATTTGTGTAGCGCTATAAACAAGCGTTTATGCTAGAAAATGAAAAGCCGGTCTCGACCGGCTTTTTTTTGCGTCAATTTTAAACCTTAGCCCAGCCAATCTTTGGGTATGTTTTCTTCAACCAGCTGAGTAATACTAATACTGACGATATCGTGTTCTTTAGCGACTTCGGTGGCAAAGCGTGACTCTTTACTGCTGCGAGCAATGACCTTGGTGCGTGGGAATTTATATTTGATCCACAGTGCCGTGCGTAAGTTGTCTTCCTCCCGACCGGTGCCCAGCACTACTACCGTGTCTTTTACGCCGAGGTTGGCTTCGATTTGGAGTTTTCTCCATACATCCGGATGGGAGATGTCACCTTCAAACAAAGCCCGATGATAGTTGCCGGTAAATTCCATTTGTTCGTCTGCCACCATCACTCTGCGGTGTGCGTCTTTATCAACAATAACGACGGTATCTAACTCTTCACTGGCCTTATCTTGAAGTTCCTCAAGGATGGTTTGCCCGAAGCGGCCAAATCCGGCCAGAATCACTACATCTTTGGGTTTTGTTTCCTGAAAATGCTGCAGTAAATGATTGTGCACCAAACCCAAAGCTGCCAGGTGGTAGGTGTTAAAAGTTTGGCATTCCTTGGCAACTCTGGAGGTAGACATGGCACGCATAAAACGAAGGTTGCCACAGTGAATCACCACTTTTTTGCCGATGTTTGGGAATAGGTTAAGAATATTGCTGGCGGCTTCGTAGCTACGCAGGCTGTCATTGCCTAAAAGCAGGATCTTTTTTACATGTTCAAGTTGCAGTTGTTTAATAAAAAAATCGTGGGTGATATCACCGATAATCACCGAGGCGGCAAAGCTCTGCTCGAGTTCTTCAGCGGTACTCTTCTCCAATCGTTTGCTGACCACTATAACCGGAGTATGGATATCGTGCTTTCTCAGTACGCGCAAATAGCTAAGGGTCAGTTCATTGGCACCAACCACAACAATATGGTTTTTAATGCGTCTGAATTTCCAGCCTTGGGGAGCCAGAGCTCGTAGCAGAGCATCTATAATTGTAGATGCAGCAAGAATGGGCGCACCAAAGTAGGCCAGCCACATCAAAAATCGACCCAGTTGTGTGCCTCCCACAGGCATGCCAAGGTCAACTCCACCGAGAACGAAGAGGCTTAGGCTGTAGTAAATCTGAGTGAGTATGCCGCTATCGACCACATCAGGTCGTTCACTGACATAAACACCCAATTGAAAACCGGCAATGGCGCAGCTAAAAAATAAAAGGGCCCCCAGAGATCGCCAGTTTAACTTTTTAGCATTATTTTTTTTTGTGAACACAGCAGCTAGCCACATAATTATTTAATCAAGTTCAGATTGTAGCCGATTGCGTCGCTGTGGTCAGTGCATAGCTGCACGACCCAATATGCACTGGTGCTTGTTGTGAACCTGGGGTGGAAGAATTAGAATCATTAATCTAAATACGATGAAACTCTTGGGTATGTACTGTGCAATGATCCATTCGTCGTGTCAGATAACTGCTAATAACAATAAAGAGAGGTACTAAAATGGCCGAGTTTGGATTGATGTTGGCGATGACCGAGCATACTGTACAGCCGGTTGAATTGGCGCAGTTTGCTGAGCGAGAGGGTTTTGAATCCCTGTTTTTTGGTGAGCATACACATTTGCCGATTGGTGATCACCGCTTTACCGAGCGTAATTTATCCGATCAATACAAACAGTTTTACGACCCCTTTATAGCACTGGCAGCTATTGCTTCGGTTACAGAGAAACTCAAGCTGGGCACAGCTGTTAGCTTGATTACTGAACACCATCCGATCACCTTGGCCAACTTACTCGGCACCTTGGAACAGGTGTCCAATGGTCGGGTCATGCTCGGTGTAGGCACTGGATGGAATGAAGTGGAATTGGCTAATCACGGTGTCGAATTTAAACATCGCTGGAAAGTTTTGCGCGAACGAATTATGGCAATGAAAGAAATCTGGAACAACGATGAGCCTGAGTATCACGGTGAGTTTGTCGACTTTGACCCCATATGGTGTTGGCCGAAGCCTGTTCAGGTCGGTGGCCCGCCGATATTAGTCAGTGGTGGCAAAGATCCAAATATTATTGCTCGTCGGGTGGCGAGTTTTGGTGATGGCTGGATTCCAATGGACGGTCCCCACGATTTAGAACTCACGATGAAGGCCATTAACGCCAAAGTAGAGGAAGTGGGCCGAGCACCTTTAGATCCTATGAATTTTGTTGTATGTCTGGGTTATGCTGCCGAGCCAACAGCCCAGCGCATTGAAGAGGTGATGGCTATGGGTTTTGGGCGAGTTACTTTTACGCTCAGCGGTGATGATCGTGGTGTGGCAATGGCGCGGGCTGAAAAAATGGCTCGATTGATTGAACAGTTTAAATAGTAGTGTATGTGTCTAAGACATATGTAGTAATCGCTATTAATGCAATTGCTGCATTGTTATGGGCTCTCACCACTAATCAAGCGAATCATTTGAGGCTCCTAATGGCCAAATTTAGCAAAATCAACCCTCTGTTTGTGACCTTGGCGATCAGCTTTTATTGTTTGGCAGCCTATGCTGTTGAAGAAGACTCAGTCAGTCAGCGTTCAGTGCTGATTGATTTGCAAAATACGCCTGTCGAACTCCACAAAATTCCGATAGAGGTTCACCGGGTAGGGGATAATGTTTTTTGGGCTTCAGGTATAACCAAGCTATATCTAATCACCACAGCAGAAGGTCATGTGTTATTTGATGGCGGTTATTCAGAGCAGGCTTTTAAGCAGTTAGCGCTGCTACAAAAGACCGTTCCAGGAAACATAGTCAAGGCAGTTATCAGTCATTCGCACCCTGATCATACTGGTCTTGCTATCTCCTTGCAGGAGCAAGGAGTCGAAGTTGTAGCTCACCGCGAGTTTATGGAGGAGCAGCGTTACCTGAATGAATTGGCACAATATCAACACAGTCGTAATCAACCGTTATTTCCGTGGATGCCTAAAGAGTTTCCCCGTGATGGGCCGTTTCCCCACGGTAGACTGATTCCAAACGAAACTGTTGGTGAAGAGGATTATGCCTTTGAATTGGCAGGGGTGAAGTTTGAGGTATTGTCGACTCCCGGTGCAGAAGGCGCCGATAACCTGGTGCTGTGGCTGCCTGATCAGAAAATGTTATTCAGTGGCGACACCTTCGGACCTTTTTTCCCTGCCTTCCCTAATATATTCACTATGCGTGGGGAAAAAGTCCGCAAGCCTACTGAATATATACAGAGTTTGAACAAGATGATTCCTCTCGGAGCAGAGATGATCTTGCCCGCACATCCGCCTATTGTCAGTACTGGCGAGGCAGAAATAACAGCCGGTTTAAAGCGTATGCGCGACGCGATTCAGTATGTGCACAACCAGGTTGTTAGCGGAATGAATGAGGAAAAAACTGTCTACCAGTTAATGGCAGAAATTGTTTTGCCTGAAGAGCTGACGTTGAGTCAACAACACGGTCGAGTTTCCTGGGCGGTGAAAAGTATCTGGGAGTACTACGCGACCTGGTTTCACTTTGACAGTACTGTTGAGCTTTATGCTGTGCCGCCAAATGCGGTTTACGCTGATGTAGGTAACCTTGTTGGCAGTGATGTGCTGACCCAGCAGGCCGAGGAGTACATGCTTAGCGATGAGCCTGTTAAAGCTATCCAGGTTTTAGAAATGGCCAATGCTGCCGATGATAGCTATGTGCCGGCTTGGCAGAGTCACCGTAAAGCACTGAGCATTTTACTTAAGCGAGCTGAAGGTGGGTTAGCTAACAACTATGAAATTTTTTGGTTGCGTATGCAAATCCGAAAAATTGATGACAAGCTTAACGAACTGGCGGGAGCCTAAACAATGATGGCGAGCAATCTACCGGCAACGCCCGAAGCGATTACCCCGCAGTGGTTGAATGAGGCGTTGGCGCAGTCTTTTCCGGGTGTGGAGGTTTTAGCAGTTAATGCTGAACCAGCTAAACACGCAACAAACAGTAATTCAGTGCTGCATTTAACGTATACAAATCGAGCGGGTGCGCCCGACAGTATGTTTTTAAAGTTACCGCCTCAGGTTGGTGATCCACGCCGGGAGTTGGTTAACCAAAGTGGTATGGGACGCAGAGAGGCACTTTTTTATCGGGATTTGGCCGCAAAGCTGAAGATGCGGATACCCGATGCATACGTCGCCGAATATCGAGAAGAGGACGGCACGTTTATTTTGCTGATAGAGGATCTCGATGCCAGCGGTTGTTATTTCCCAGAAATAACCGAGGGCTTTAGTCCTGAGCATGTAATGAAAGCCATGCCGCAATTAGCCAATTTACATGTGACGTTTGAAAACCCCGTGGAACGTGAAAAGGATGCCCCCTGGGTACAGCCACCTAAACGATGGCGCGATTATGCTGTTGCTATGTTGCAATACGGATTGGATAACAATCGACATAAACTCAGCGATGAGTTTGCGGAAATTTCAGACCTATATATCAATTACCAGGAGCAGATTCATGATGCCTGGGAGCTGGACAGGAGTACTCTGATTCACGGTGATACCCACTGTGGCAACCTGTTTGCCGATCAAGGGGAGCCGGGCTTTCTGGATTGGGGGCTAATTAACCTGAATCATCCTATGCGTGATGTCAGCTACTATATTTGTATGGCTCTGAGTCCGGAAAATCGTCTGGAACATGAAAAACAACTGATAGCACATTATTTAAAAGCACGTGAGGAATACGGCGGTGAAGTCATCGACTTTGAAGAGGCTTGGTTGGCGCATCGTTTACACGCTGCCTATACCGTGGTTGCCAGCTGTCAGGTGGTGATGTTCCCTGAAGATATAACAGCGGAGAGAGAAGTGTTTTCCAACGCATTTATTGGCCGTTCGTTTGCCGCTATTCGCGATCTGGATTCGCTCAGTTTGCTGCGAGAAAAAATTGCTCTTTAGCCAATTACCGACAGACTG
>Ga0055584_100001918_pt1 | contig 20448 bp, 16 predicted proteins | sample OSDHelmetaG_FD_58716 | JGI IMG/M metagenome (GOLD analysis project Ga0055584, IMG submission 58716) | Pelagic marine sediment microbial communities from the LTER site Helgoland, North Sea, for post-phytoplankton bloom and carbon turnover... | ecosystem: Environmental > Aquatic > Marine >...
ATAGAATGTATCCATATAATTTTACAAGACAAACTGAGATAGACAAAGCATCCGGTAGATATGGTTTTACAGATAGTTTTGTATTAGCGCCAAAAAATATTAATGCTATGGAGACATTTGATATTTCTTACAGTTCTTCTGCTGGAGAACACACACCAGTTGTGACCGTTAATGGTACAATCCAAGGACTAACACGGTTGGGTATGCATGACGCTGGAAGAAAATATACTGATTTAAGCAATAGCACAATAGGAACTGCTCCTAATAATGTGGAGATTGACGGATCTGGTCAAATAGATAATGCTTTCATTGCATATAGTCAACTAACTAAAAATGGAAGATATGGATTCTGTAGAATGTTTAGTAGGGCGCAACAAGCAACTTCTCAACATTTGAATACGAGTCCCAGATCCATTACTATGGGTAGTAATGATGTGGCAGGTCAAGTCACTTATTCTCTTGAGTACGATGCTAGACCTACTAACTATTTTGAAGGCGTTGCTTCTGAAAATATTACTGTGGATGACACATATCCGGGTGATATGTACACGACGATTCCTATTCTTGGAAGACCCACTGGACCAATTTTACAGTATCTATATGGTAGAACAGAATACAAAAGAACACTGTCGGTTGAACTAATAATAGATTCTTCATCTACCTCTAATGCTGCAACTTTTTCGTATGCTAAAAGGGAGACAGCGTTAGGTAGTAAACCCAGCTTGCGTCCGGGTTTCAGAGAACAAATACAAGGACTGATTAATTTATATAGTCCAGCCAATGAGCCGGGGATTAAAAATTGGTTTCAAGATCCTCCTCAAGAAAGTTGGACACCAAAAGAATGCAGATATACTTTTACTGTTACTTGGACATATGAAATTAGTGAGTAATACATGGCTGTTAAAACTTACAATGTATCGTTTGGTAGTACTGGCTTCTATAATATTGATGGCAATGTAAATCCATCATTAAGTTTTATCGACGTACAAGATGGTAACTCAGTACATTTTGATATTGATGCTATTGGACACCCTTTTTATATCAAATCGGCTTTGGGTGAGGGATCTTTTGGTTCTTATGATGATGATGTTGATGTAAATGGAGTACAATATGGTCGTATTGTTTTTACAAAAACTGGAGACACGCCCGATTATTTATATTATCAATGTGGTAATCATGGCGGTATGTGGGGCCAAATATATGTAAGAGATTACGCTCCATCACCGCTTCCAGCGACAACATTTCCACCAACAACTACTACCGCTAGTCCTACTACAACGACACCAGAACCTACAACTACATTACCTCCACCTTACGAGCCTACTACTTTACCTCCAACTCAAAGTATAGATCCTTATCGTCCCTCTTGGGTACACACGCCAAATAATACTCCATCCTCTTTATATAGTCCGGGCTTTGTTTTCTCGTTGGCTTCAGTCTCCAGCTCTAACAGTTTCCCAGCTACTACTGTTTACACCAATACATCTAACAAATACAGATGGGGTAGCAAATACATAAATGCTGGTGCTACTTGGGACATGACTAGTGCCTCAGTTGCTAAAAATATAGATGCTCAAACTCCGGGTGAATATCATAGGATGGGCGGCAGGTCTTATGGTCACTTTGGAGATTTAGATATTGCTAAAAATGGTTCTACAGCTGCGGAGGTTAGAGAAGAATACCCAGCTTTTCACATACCCACAAGACATATATGGCATGGAGTAAATAAGTATCACGCCACGGCGGGTCCAAATTATAATAGCAACTGGCATAAATCTTTTGCTGTTAGAGGAACAACGCCCCACCTATATGAAATAAGTAAAGTTGTAAGAGATCCTAATGATCCGGGTGGATATACGTCTGACGGGAAAGTGACAGGAAAGAACGGTGCAACAAAATTCGCACGTTCTCCTTTTCACACTCGGTATGATGTTATCAAGGAAGTTCATAGCTATCCATTCACCCAACCACACTCAGCAGATACGGATTTTACCGAAAATCTACTAAGGATTAAGGGAGTAGCAGCTAACCCATTATCTAAAGGTGAATCTTACGGTTCAACTCTCGGTTTAGTATTTTCAAGATTTTATCATTATGATGCACTATTGGTGGAAGGGCCAATCGGATTTATTAATCATAACGGATTGAATGGTGCAGGTCAGGGTAGCGTTGGTTTTACTTATAAAGTAACAAAAACTGAACCAATTGCTCGCAAGGCTAGCGGTGGAACCTACTCAACCCTAGAAAGAGTATCAACTTGGAGTCCATATTCTGGAGCTTATTATTTAGATTTTTCAAATTACAATGCATACAGTAAAAGATTATACAAATCTTCAATATGGAAATAATGTGGAGGAAACATGACTTTTAATAGTATTAATAAAAACTTTTCTACAGGCGTTGGAAACACAGCGCAGCAACAGTCGTTCCTTGGAACTACAATTGAAAGTTTTAATGTTACCGCTGGATTTGGAGATAGTACTTCTACGTGTACAGTTAATCTAGCTACTGATAATGATTTTAATTCTGACGGCAAAGGTTTAGGTTTAGGTGTAGATGTTTATCACACTGGCAGCGGAGACAGATTCAGACCGCCTCCAATTGGCACTCCTGTATTCTTTTCATATGGGCTTCGCAGGGCTAATGTTGGTCAAGCGTTTGTGAGAACTATTGATGACTATTACGGAACAAGCTATGCTGGAGGGTATGAGAATGGAATGCCAAAGTATAACACCGATGGCACAGTAAAATCTGGTAATCCCGGTTATTGGAATTTTGCTTTTGGTGGCATATTACAGTCGTATACTCAAAATGAAAGTAATACCGGAGGACTAAGACACACTGTTACAATTACAGATCCTAGAGAAATATTAGCAAACTGTACTTTGATACTTAATAATTATGGTGGTACTACTTTTAATAATTCTAACTTAATAAATATATATGGATTTTTAGAGCATAATGCTGTAAATGCAGCTTTAAGAACGAATAACGACCCAGATGTTCCTAGCGCTAATAAAGATGTTTTAAATGCTGCCGGTCAAGGGATGGACGTATATTCAGCAGGAGGCATTAACGCCTTGAAAGTCGCTGCGCGACTTGCATACCCTGACATGAATGCAGACGCTGCTTATTATTTTTATAGTCTAGGTAATTTTGGAGCTGGAGCCAGCCACCCAATGACGGGTGCTGGTATGTCACGAAGAAGTACCAGTGGAATTCCATATTATAGAGTTGTTCAAGCATACAATTATCTTATGGGGTTTAGTGATGCTACTATCCATGCTGAGTATGTCACTGCTGGATATGGAGGTTTTTTAAAGTTTAGAGGATTGAAATATGCAGTTGATTTAAGCAGTCTCCCGATTTTACCAAAAGCATACATGCTTGATTTCGATTCTATGTCTATATTAGATTATTGTCAAGAGGTATGTGATGTCGCTAATCATGAATTATTTTTTACATTACTCCCGATTGTTCCGGGTACGGCTACGTCAGGTTACTCTAAGCAGTGCGTTGGTGTAATTAAAGCAGTTACTATTGACAAGTCAGTAGCTCCTGCTCCGGGTCAGATTAGAAAGTTTGTCGATAGTATTTCAAATACAACTGATGTGACTAGGCTAGAAGTAGGATATGAACTAACCAATGAGACTACTGACAAAGTAGTTACCGGAGGTAAAGAAAGTTCCATGTATTATCTGCCTACTCCTTATGGTGGACCGCAGCATGGAATGCATCATTACCGTACAAGCGATGCTATCGTTCCCTACTATGGAAACCTTAGTCCAAACGTTCCTACTATACCAAGAGGTTATGGTTCCTTTAGTCAAATATGTCTAGATGCTGGGAGTTGTCAGGCAAACGGTGTGGGTAGATATTATATAGCTACAGAAATGGAACTGCGTGTAGCTGCTGTTTCATACGAAAAATGGGAAGAATTTTTATTACTGTATAATAATCTATTCATGGAGTCTGTAGAAGATAATGATATACAAGATTTATATTATGCTAGTCAGACGAAAGTTCCAAAGGGATTTCAGGGTGCAAGTTTTGAAATAAGTAATAACTATCAAGTCACAGTTCCTAGATGTGTTTGGCCTAACCACACTAAGGAAGAAGGTTTTGGCAGTGATGGAGCGCCAAAAAATCCTTGCCATCCTCCCTATGGACATCCGCTATACTGGGGCAGAGCTAGGAGTATTGGTATACCTAGAGCCGGTTCTGCTGGAGTGAGCGCTTTGGCTGCACAAATCATAAGTAGAAGCGATGCCATTTTGGGAGACTTTATAGATCCTGAGATGAAAAGCGGTGATACTAGTATTACTGGAGCTGGGGAGCCTTCTAATGCTGAAAAAAGAGCAAGAGATAGATTGGGTGCTGGATATGAACCTACAGGTAGTGGCGAAAAACCACCAAACTACAAAGAGGTAGGAGTCATCGCTAAAAACAATGCACTTAACGCTGCTGCTGTTACTGCTCAAAATGACAAACTAATGAGGTCAGGACATAATAATTCTAAAATAGTTTATGATTTTGTTAAAAAGGTTGCAGATGAATGCTTAGGGAAAAAGTACTTAGTAAAAGTTCCACAAAGACCAAATCGAAATTACACTGCTCAAGGTCTAGGGGGTTTCACAGCTACCCCTGCTAATGATTATACAGGCGTTGGTCCATATGGTTTTCCTGCTGTAAGCACAGCTGGAGGAGGTAAATTTAGCGTTAATGGAGTGGAATATTTTCTTCCTACTGTTGGCGACTCAACAGGCTCTATTGTTAATACTTACTTAAAAGATCCTTTTGTAGCACCAGTAAGCAAAGATGGTGGTGGATTAGCAGTTAATTACAATGCCGCCATAGGCTCTTACACCTTTAACTATACTCCCTCTAAAGCTGGAGGATATTATGGATATTACGGTACTCCTGATACAGATGATAGAGTGGCGTTATCTCTAGAGCCAGCAGATAATGCTTTCTTAAGAAGTAGTGATGGAAGAACGGAGTGTTATGTTAGATTCTGCCACAGTCAGAACATTAGCTTTGCTAACTTTGACAAAGGTAGTTATACTCAACAATTTGTCAATCCCAAAAATGGCGCTCACATTCCAGATGTGTCGTATGCAATGGAAAATTCACAAAATCCAAGCGATAAATTAGCTGGAAGAGTAGCAACACCTACTGGTGGTAATTCAGTAACTGTAAACGGTCAAAGTTTCGTACCTCATTCGACAACCGCTTTTGTGAAGGCAGACATAGATGAAGAATTTTATATAGCACCTCCTACGAAAGTACAAAGTGTTAAAGTATATGGTAATAAATATGGATATAATGTAATTCATTCACAACCTCAAAAGTTGTATGATGAAGAAGATTGTACTGAATATGATTCGTATGCTGTCAATACCAGATACTATTATCCAAGGAATGTTCATGCCGGAAGTGCATCTATTACAACAATAGACTTAGATCAGTGTTATGCTGGCAAAGCTACAGGCAATGCTAGAGCTGGAGTTTATGCTTTGATTACATTGCCAGACAGGGCAGTTCCTAAAATCAGCACTAAATTTAGAGATGGTATGGATATGCAAATCCAAGCAGCTAATATCAAACACTATCTTCAACTTGATATAGTGAGAGGTATGCCCGGAATCTCAAATCAACCTGCATTACGACCACAAAATAGCTTTATTCATAGTGTAAATGATTTACCTAGAAGAGAAAATGATCCTTTAGGGCTTACGTTTTATCAGTCTGCACAACAAGCCGCAAGAAAAGCATATCAAGGACTAGGTATGAGCTTGATACCGCAGATTATGATAGCTAGTCCTTCTCCTGTAGTTCCAGATTTAGTTGCCCTACCTTTACAATCAGAGGAGAGAAGTTACGGCCCGTGGACTTCATTCTATAATGCTTATGATAATATAGGCGGTAAAATGGAATATATACATGACGAAAGTTTAACACCTTGGAATTATGGTGGATATGCCCTAATGGACAAAGCTGGCAGGACTAAAGTAGAGATGGGTACTAGTGCGCAACTAATGGCTGAGAGGGGTAGTTTCAATATGCCTATGGAGCCATCTGGCATAACGCTAGCACGCACTCTATACAATGTAGGTGGGCCTTTAGTTACTGATATCAATATTAAAGTTGATTCACAGGGTATTGAGACTGCGGTTAAGCTAACAACTTATACAGCTTCATTCGGTAAGATGAAAAAGCAAAGGGAAGATCAGTTGAGAAAGGCGACTAGAGAGCATCAAAAGATGGTTGATACAAATAATAATTTGATTAGAAGGAATATGGGTAAATCCCAAAGAGGGTTTAGTTATAATGCTGCTATTAATCAATTAAAGAAACAACTGTTAGTGTCTGATTATGCTAGTAGAAATTATAGTAATGTAGAAAGATATGGATCTTCAAGTTCCACCGACACGCTAAACTACGGAGTTGACCCTCAACCTTCTAATGCTGGAGGTGTTGGTTATGTTCCCGGTTCTGATCCAACGAATCAGGGTTACATGAATAAAAATAGTTCTTTGCAGTCTCAAGAGGCTCAAAACTTTGCTAACAATCTTATGTCTATTAGTCCTGTACAAGCTTTAAAAACTTATTGGAACACAGCTTCAGATAAGCTACAAAATTTGTTTGCACCAACCGCCGCTGGGTGGCACTCTGGTTTTACTGTTAACCCTCCCGAGAAACCAAGCCCGCGAGGTAGAGATTATGGGGATGGTTACGATGATAGATCTATTTCTGTACGAGAACCTGAAAATTAAAGGATTTAAAAATGTCTAGAGGAAATATATTTGTATCCCCAAAAACTCAACACTATATGTACATACCAAAGCTTGAAGCATTTGGTTTGGCGTTTATGGATGCTTATGCATTTAATACTTTGGCTAATCCAAGCAATCCCATAGCTAAGAGATATAGAGAAGTATCAGCTCATCCAGATGTAGGTATTTATAATTATGCTGATTGGTCTACACTTGGTATGGCTAATTGGTTAATCAACACGCAAAAATGTGATTATCTATTATATGAAGTATATGCAAGTAACGGAGATATTGTTCCTAAATATCTTGGGATGACTGGAGGACTAACATCTGACGATGTAAATTTAGCAGGATTAATTAACTACGTAGAAACAACAAGTTACGAACAAAGACAAAAAGATTATCATGACGGCGATGAAAAAGCAGTTTTATTACATGCTATACAAACTAGTATTACTGGTTATTTAATTGGTGTAGATAGAGCCAATTATTCAAATGGTATTAAAGTATATTTTCCTCAACCTTGGGCTAACAGAACTAGCAGACAGGCTTCTCTTAAAGGAAATACTTTGTATAGCGCCGTACCACGACGATCTAGTGGAGCGAAGTATCACTATAGAGGAAGTTTATCGGAAGATGAAGGAGTTCACACTGGAACTGGCGCTGGTCTATCCAATGAGGATCATTCTGCAACAGTTTCCGGTCCACTGAAAATGAGATGGAATCCTGCACAAAATGTGTGGGAGGCTGGAAATACTTTCTTAGCAGTTCTATTAACAGATGTAGATGGAGCAAATGTAAAACAAACTTCAGTTACTCAAGACAATATTAATAATAGAGCAAGTGAAGAATTTTATGCATCCGATGGTGTAGAGAGGATGAATGAATTCACAACTGGTCTAGCTATGCCTGTTAATCTACAAAGCTCCAGCCCTAGAAGCTTTGGCCCTAATTTGTTGAAGTGCGGAGGGGAAGATGCAAATGTAGAAACTATTAGAGTTGTTAATAGAAGTAGAACCAATTTCAACGCAGGAGAAAGAGTACTAGTTTACCAAATAGATGGAGAAAACATTATTGGTAAATTTACAGAAGAAACGGTAGAGGAAAGAACGCCTATACCGGGAAGATGGAACTTTACTAAATTTATGTCTAATAGTGATGAATATTTTAGATATACATATGCTGAAGATGATTACCGGCCACAGATTGAGCCTGAAGGAGCAGCCCAAGCTTTATATGCTAAATATTATTCGGCTCAGAATATTGGTTCAATTACAGAAGATGGCGCTCGCATAAGTATGAACGATGTGGGTTGGAACAAAATAAAAAACGATCAATTACCTATTGATAGTAGTCATAGGGATAGTTTTAAGTTATTTGAATATTGGCAGACTCGTACTACAGATCACATGGATGGTGTAGCTACTGAAGGTGTAGTAGATGAAGAAACTGGCGAAGAAATTGTTGAAACCAGAGGATTTTCTTACTTGCCCATGTTTGGTGGCACACACCATAGAATAAATATAGAACATGACCCCACTGGGGGTGATTCTATAGGGCAAGAAAATGTTCTTGGAACAGAAATACCATTATGGTTTGGTCCGATGTTCCCAGATGGAATGGTTACACAAGCTTCAGCAAAAGGATACAAATTTCATAAACTACACACACCGGCAGATGTTGCATATCCATATTTCTGGAATGCTCACGCTTCAGTGAAAAAACTAAATGAAGCATTACCTAAAATAATAGGAGAATCTGGGGTTATTACTTCTTCTGGCGTTTCTATGCCAAATAATCTAAAAAGAGTACAGTTTAACTTCTTACAACCTGACCTGATGGGGTGTGGTGACTTAGCGACTATACAGTTACCATCAAAGATAGGTGATAGAGGAAGATTTGGTGCAGCTGATACTTCTCCTAGAATGTTTACTAGCATAGCCGCTAGACACGCAGGTTTTGCAACAGGTAAAGATTATGGAGGTTCAGCAGAGGCGCAATTAATGTTTGATATGTTTAACAGGAGACCAAATGAAATTACTAATGTTTGGCGAAGATTTTCAAATCCTGTTGGACCAGCTCAGATGTATCATGGATTTATAGACCCCGGTCCTATGCCATATTGCTTTAAATATGATGCATATATAGATTATGTTCCTTTGAGTAAACCTATAAATGCTCCCGGTTTGTTTGGTGGAGATACTGGACCTGAATCTAAAATTACTCCGGGTGAAGAATTTTTTGGTGGTACTCCCGGTATATGGGTTGGCGCAAATGCTGTGGGTATTACTTCCGCTAGACTAACATTAAATCAGGGGTCTGGAGACTCTTGGAATCTTCAGTGTGATACCAATCAGACTTTCGGAATGAAAGGTAGATTTTATGGAGGAGGTGGTGGTGGAGGTATATATGTTACAATTATCGGTGCTATGATGGCATTCTCTAATGACACTAGAGGTAAAACTATTAACGGTAGCGTTCCTATGTGGGGGTCTAATTTAGATCGTATAAGTAGTTTTGGAACTGGTTGTTGTCATGTACAAGTGTGGGATGCTTGGCCTGACGAATTTACTGCGTGGTGTCCTCAATATATGTTTGCATTACATAAAAATCCTGTACCTCTTGAAAAAAATGTACAGACTCAAATGTTTATTAACTTAGGTATTCCTGAAACATATAAGTATACCGAAACTGTGGTAGACTATTCCAACGCCTCAAAGGACAGCGAGGGAGATTGGGCCAGCAAGCCTGAAGAGATACAAATTAATGTTGGTTATCCATCAGCGATGACATTTAAAGAACCAACGTATGGAGACACTATAGAAATTGATGAAAGTACATATCAATCATTTAATACAGAGAGAGATGGGCGGTTAGTTGGCATAGGAGATACTGTAACCTCTGACACTAAATTAAGACCTGTGAATCTATGGTATAACAATAGAATGAGAGAAGGAAAACTATGTAGTCTATATGGATATCATCATAGAAGAAGAGTCTTGGGTGTTAAGGGTCGTTCTGGAGTTATAAAGAATCAAGAAGAGGGTTTTTTAGTCGGAGACTACAGGGTTGGCAGGGGTGATAAAGAGTTATACGTAGAAGTCAAAAGACAAAAAGTAACAATAAAAGAAAAAAACATTGCTAAAAATGATGGAACAACTCATACAGAACAAGAAGCCGGTGCTGGATACCTTCCCAGTGATCTGCCTGTCTCATATATGATAACCGATGGTCTTGGTAAAACATGTACTATTGAATTTCCTGAACTTAAATGTTATGAAAAATATTATATTGATCAAGGTCCAAAACCACGATCAAATCTAAGCAGGGTTAGTAAAGCTAGCACAACTGGAACTGACACAGTAATAGGAAATAAAGGCACATCCATTATGGTTGAGGGTAATAAAAATACCGCTTATTCACCATATCCATCTAGGGCAGGTGGCATTTTAGAAGGGTATGAGGCAAGATACGAGGTATTTGTATATGTCCATAATGACGTTAGTTTTACGTGGATGAATCCACCAGAATCTACTACTGGGTATCAATTTGCCCAATATATTACCCTCAGTTTAGGGTAATTTCGTGTATAATACTATGTGATCACACTAATTTTGGAGACTAAAAATGGCTACAATTAAATTCTATGGGAATCGTTTCGACGGTGCGAACGAGGTCCAAGACCTTATCAACCACAGTTCAGGCAGCGGATTGGGCTTCTTTGCTACCGCTGGCTTTGGCTACCCCGTACCAGTAGATGAAACACAAGGAAGTACTTTTGTCACGGACGCAGACGGTGCTACTGAAGGTCAGCAAATTAATAACAATCAATATCCAAAAGGCGAGACGAACGAAGCGTCAAGAGTCAAGGTTAATGGTGTTTCTACTCCAAAAGATTTAAGCGCACTGAACAACAATGAAGCCACGCTAAACATTCGTTTTGAACATACATCAGCAGTAAGAGCATCGCAACCTAAGATTATTATATACAACAGATCAACAATTACAAGTCATGCAGAAGATGTGGTCACATACGTCTTTGAAGTTCGTAAGCCAGCTACTACGACTACTGCTAATCTATCTCATAGAGCCAAATCTACTAATGAATGGACTAGTTTTGATTCAACAGTAGGTGGAGCGCCAAGCGCCTTAACTCTTACTCAGTCTCCCGGTCCCAGTGGTCTAAATGCTAATGCTACTGATTTAGCTAATTCAGCATACCAGACATATATTACTAGTAGTTTGGGATTAGCAGCTGATGATTATAATGATGCTGATCAAGGAACTTACTTGAGGCATGATTGGTATGTTGCTCTTAGTTCTTCTCCAACCACTATTGGTGAAAAGAAAAACTACGCACTATACTTTACAGTAGACTATATCTAATAAAAAAGGGGCTTGCGCCCCTTAGTGCTAGTTAGCATGTACATTACTCTCACGCGAGGTCTAGCAACTCGGCTTTCGTTGAGTAAAGTTTATTCTGCTGTCTTAGTCTTTGGATTCCACTTCGTCCAACCGTTGTCGGGAAGCCATGTGTCTCCATCTTTGCGTTTGGGGAAGAGTCCTCCACCCTTTTTCATAGAACCAAACGCAAGCTTGGCTCCACAGTCCGCACATCGCAGCTCAAAGTATTCATTTTCATCTACAGTTCTAACAACGAACTTCAGATTTTCAGAACCACATTTTGCACATTTGCTTTCTTCAAACACCTCTTGGAATCTTGAGATTTGAGTAAACAATTCTCTGTGAGTATCAGCTTCAAATTCTGCTGTAATTCTTTTGTTTGCTGTTGTATAACTTAGTTTCATTAGTTTCTCCATTCTTCTTGATAGCCCTTGAACTCACTAGGAATAGTACTTTTGTCTCTTTGATAATCGTTGAGTACATCTATAATATCACTAGCTACCTTCTTGGAAATTTTACGATTATTATCCACCTTAAACTTATCCTTAAATAACTTTCCTCCATTGACATTTAATTGCTTACATTTAATATCAATGAAATTGTATTGAGCATCACTCATCCTGCCGGAATCATTATACTCTCCACCGCTGCTATTGTTTTGCTTAGAAAGATCACGTACAATCTTTGCTGTGTCTTTCTTGGTTAATTCTTCTGCTGCCACTCCCTTGATTTTTAGTACTTTACGCAACGCCCTAGCTTCTGCCCTTGTACTGGCAATCGCTACAGCAAAAGCACAAAACATATCATCAGTATTACCCTCCCAAGAGTCAGCTACTTCTGAGCATTTGAGACCGTTCGCAAATTCGATGGTAAAAATCACTGTGGCTCTACCATGATGGTCGTCACGATCTGTAGGCTTTACCCAAGTTGGACCACTGAATTTCATTGGCCCTAGAACCAGCTCAGAAACCCTCCTAAGACCTGTAACTAAAGGATGACCGTTGACTAGCTCATCCTCCTGAAACAGCGTCATAGCGTAATCATGCCACTCTGGGGATAGCATACTAGGCGCTTCTTTGTCTACAATCACATCCTTGACAGATGTATTTGTATTTGATGGTGTTTTCAATTCTTCTACTCCTTCAAAAAGGTTCTCGTCTTGCATTTCTAGTCCTTTCAAGCTTCAAGTTCAATGTAACGTTCAGATTTTTTAGGTGGTTTGTCTTCAATCTTGTGGAGTAATTCTGCCAACCTATCCTTTAGATTATGCCTATCACTTAAGCATAGCCCATCAGACAGGTGCTTTACTCTAATAATAACAAAACCCTTACTCAAAATCAACCCTGTTTTATGAGAATCTGATTTAATCTGTTTCTGCAACTTCTCTTCTCCCCATATAGGCAGAAAATGAGAAGGTCCATCTATTTCTATTATAGCCTTCATTTCAGGAAAGTACATATCAATTTCTAGATTTTCATTTGGCAGTAGATTTTTCTTATGTATCTCTATCTTAAATCCCTTTTTTGTGAGTTCTTCTTTTAAGAATTTTTCTAGCTTAGACCCTTCTTTCCCAGCCTTTTGTATTGCCTGTATTGCTGATTTACTAATCGTGCTTTTCTCTTCAGCGGACATATCGTTCCATCTTTTCTTAGCTCTTTCTACGTATTCTTGATATGTCTTATCATCGAGATTGTCCCATCTTTTCTTTAATGATTTACTTATTTTAATTCTTTCTTCCTCACTCCTTTTACGTCCTTGCGTGGGTATCTTTGATTGACCCTGAGCTAGAGCATTTTTTTGTGCTTGGCTTTTATCGTTTAATTCTACATTATTCTTTATCAATATCCTTCTAATCTTATTAGGATATGTATTTAATTTCTTAGCTATTTGATATGTACTTAGTTTTTGTTCTTTGTACATTGTTATGATTTCTTTGTCTTTCATGATAAATACTCACTTAGTGTTCTCAAGTTTTTTATGCCCACTAAACTTTCAGCTAGTTTCTGAAAGCTTGGTGAAGTTTCTGGTCTCATACTATCATCAAGACCTATTAAGTATTCTATATCTGATTCATGTGCGAACCAATTTTGCATTTCGCGTATGCGTTCGTGCATGATAAACTTAATCTGTATAGGTCTTTTCACTGTACGTACTAGTTCCACATCTTCAGGAGCAACACATATTACATCTCCCGTAAAAGATAAAAGGTCAGCTTTAGGCAATATTGCTATTGCTTGTGAATTTAAATTCAACGACTTGTCTGCAAATATGGTTGCATTTATGTTATTGTTTGCAAATAATTTACTAACTATATACTGTTGTAGTTCTTGATTGTATTGAGTAAATATTAAGGATATATTCTTCACTATAGGCTCCTATGTTCCATGTTTAAACATTTGTTTACGTAGAAATAAAATCTTTCTAATGCGTGTTCTACTTCTCCATCTGCCCTGTACCCACTCTCAAAGAAATCTTTATATATACAGGAATGAGTCATGTCAATAACAACAGATCTAGCCATGAACATTGTCCCAGATGAAAAAGTAAAATCTAAGTTTTCTTCACTTACCATTCCGTGAGCTGTGAAAATAATATGCTGCAATTCCCTTAGCCATAACATTGTTTTTCTTGACCTGACTACTTGTGCCTTCATACTAGGAGGTGTCATAAAGGAAATGTTTTTAAGATTTTCTTCGGACTTAATTTTTTCTTCTCTTTTTTTAGAGGTTATCATTCCCAATGTTTGATCATCAGTATATTCTATTGCTTCATCAGTTACTAATGGGTTTACCAAGTCCATAGTCCATGCTTCATCCTTTTTATCGTGAGTGTATAAAATCCATTTTTTGTCTTCACAATTTGTGTCATAGGAAGATATAAAACCGTTTTGATCAGTACCATAGTTTTCTACAGTTACGTACCTAACATCTTTAAATTTAGACTCTGCATGTTTTAATATTTTGTCGTTATCCTTAGAACCTTTAATTAAAGATAAATTAATTCTGTCTGAAAATTTTGTAGCAAGTTTGTCTAATAAATTTTTAGACTTATCTAAATACCACAAGTGACAATGTAGTTCTATATCTTCTATGCTCATTTTTTAACCTTTGGTAGATGACTTAAAAGCTTGTCTACTTGTCGTTCAAAACTAAAATCTTTTTCCACCTTATCGTACAATGGCTCGAAATCTATATTCCCTTTGTTACTTAATGACAAATCTACTTCTTCTTTTAATGTTTTATGTATATGTTTTACGTTAATTGGATCGTACACATACACTGGCTTTCGCAATCTCATAAGTTCATAAAAATCTCTCCCCAAAGGACAAGTATCTAATTTCCAAAAACAAAATGATTCGTAATTACATAATATGTTCTTATAACCTTCTAAAGGCTTTAGCATGTTTAAAAATTGATCTGGACCAGTATAATTTGGAAAGCGTGTACACATTGTGTTAAAAGTAATACCCATTTGCGCTAACTTGTAAAATTCACTAATGTCGCATTTATTGTCCTGTACAACAAATAGTGTATCAATTGTTCTATCCCATTTAATATCCTTTTTGTTATCCAGTAGGTATCCGGTTTGACCGTGACAAAATTTTATTGCATTCTTAGGTTCTTTAAGTATGAATCCTTTTTTCCCAAAATTAAAATTCCCAACAAACTTATACTTTATTTTGTGTCTCAGTAACATTTCTTCTGCCAATAGTATATTTTTAGTATTTACATTATAAGGCAAATTTATTACGAATAATGTATCGTTAGGCACATTGCATAAATAATGTTGCATATCTTGATCTATTACATTAATATCAGTAAAATAATAATCACATGGGAATGATTTAATCCTTGCGTAAAAAGGTTGATCTCCCATGTGCAGTTTAACTTCATGACCTCTGCTTGTTAGTGAATTTGCTAGAGCATAACAAGTGTTTTCTTGCGTTGTAAACGGACTAGAGTTGTCTATGGATATTCTCATTTTATTTCCTAATATTTTCTAGTGTCTTAATGTTTTGTATTTTTAGCACCTTGGAAGATTTTACTGTTTTTCTAATGATATGCTTAGTTGCTATAGAATTAATTGCTTCAAACAGAAACTTCTTTTTAAAACTATCTTGGTTGAGAGTTCTTTCTAGATCAGATATGAGCTTGTTCCCGCACAAGAATAATATTTCAGACCAAGTGTAACGTGCGCCATATGAAAAATGAGATATGTTTCTATTTTGATCAGTATTAATTCCAATTTCTAAAGTTTCATTCTTATCCTTACAGCATATTGCAAATGGTTCTTCTAAAGAAAGGTTGTTGAATATTTTATCATCAAAAAGTATTTTTCCATCAATGATTAATATCTTATCGTTGTTTGTGTTTTGCAAGCACAACCTCGCGCTTTCGCATGAATTGTATTCAATAAAATGCGTGTTTTCTATAATTCTTATATTGTACTTTTTGTATTTCTTTTTTAGCCACAAATTAAGCTTATCGCATAAGAATCCTGTACATATAATAATCTCATAGTTCTTAAATTTTTTATCTATGATTTTTAGTTGATATTCTAAAAGTGTAAACTTATCAAGATTAATTAATACTGGAGAAGTCTTGTTTTTCAATTTAAAAGCTGGCTGATCATGCAAAAGCACAATCGTTACAAAGTCTTGATACTTGCTTAATCTTCTGGCTCTAGGGCTTACTATTACTCCTTTTTTACGAGACTTCATTTTTGACTCCATGAATGGTAATTCCAAGCGAGTCTTTTATTTGCGATGTTGGTGTAACTTTAAATTTCATTAGTAGTTCAAAAATTTTATCTATTTCTATTACAGAAGATGTTACAGAAATAATTTTTGTCAACAATCCTGCTTCAAGACTGCCTGATAGATAGGATACGCACAACGATTTAAAATCCAGTACTTGAATGCTAATTTTCCCACCATAAGCTAAAGCTTCTAAACATTGAGTGAACACATTATCCACTTCCATAGGATCAATTCTATTTACAGCATCTGAAATTATAATATGATCACAAGAGCATTTAGGTATTTCTGCAAGCTCTTGTGTATATGTTTTGCTACTGAGAGATATATTTGTGTAGCCATCAATCGCATTTTCTTTGTTGTCGTAATTTATATTAAGATTCATATTTGTTCCTTAAATTCTTTTAAGATATTATTCCATTCTTCTACAAATTTTTCCTCATCGTAATTTGAATTATTATAAGGTACGGTTATACTATTGCTGCCAAAGTGAGACCAAGCTTCTCCTATTTCTTCGGAGCAAGAAATGTGCAAGTCACCAGAGCTTTGTTTCAGTATGGGGTGGAAGCGTTTAGGTATATCTTCTATTGATGAAAATGATGCAGAAAAATTCCAAGGAAACATTGAGTCAACAATTAATAGCGGTATGCCTTGACGTTGAGCTAATTGCCTTATTGGATGCGCAGATTCATCAAACCTATTGCCGATTATAATCAAATCATACTCTAAAGTATTTCTAAATTGACCTCTTGTTATATAAACTCCTTCTACTGCGTCTTCTCTATCTGTAGCATATAAAATACTATCCGTGGCAGACAACTTAGATAAGTAGTCTGCTTCTATATTATTTGTGAGTATGCTAATTTTAGCATTCTTTGTGTTATTGAATTTAAATATACTAGTTACTTTCGACATAGTTTTTCCTTAATTAGATTTCCGACTATATGGTAGTCAAATTTTTTAGCTTGCATCATACTTTCTGTAGAGTTTTTTTTGTGAGGATTATTGTAGTAATATTTCATTGCATCACAAGTCTCTTTTTCGCTAGGATGGAACCATAGTTCTCTACCTGTAAATATATGTTGAAATGCAGAATCCTGTTGATTACATATATCGTATACTCCGTTGATTAGAGTGCCTGTGTTTTTGTTGTCAGGGTCTATGAATTCAGCTGGACCGCCTTCATTAGAACATATAGGAGTGTTACCAAAAGCCATAGCCTCAAAAGAAGGTATTGACCAACCTTCTCCGTGAGATATTCCCACGTAACAATCGCAAGATGCATGTAAATCTAAAATTTGATCAGAGGATATATCGTTAGTTATTAGTCTAACACTAGGATAAAGATTTGGGTTAATATGTTTTCTCATATCTGACTTCATACCTTGCAGCATTTGAGTCATGCCTTCTCCCAATTGTTTTTCTGAGAACCCATGCTTCTTCACTTTAATAACCAACTCTACCCTATCGTCAATATCGAAACAATGATAAAAACATCTTATAATACTTTGTATATTTTTTCTTTGATTAATGTCTGATATGTTATAAAATCTGAATGTCGTATCATTACCGAATACTGCCCTTCTAGGTTCTTCATAGACAGAACAATTGAAAGTATGAGGCACGACTTCTACTGGTCTGTTAACAAACTTTTCGACGTTCTTTTTTTGATCACTGTTGGCAACCCACAATTCGTCAACTAATTCCATATCTAAGTGCCATGTATTTAGCTGAGTGTGAATAGATTCTGCTGGGCAGTAGGCAACGTTTTTTTTGAATATAGAGCTTCCTACTAGGTGATGAGGTAGCAAATGCTGTATGCAGTATTCTGCGTCTTGAGACTTATTGGTTTCTAATTCATATATTCTGTCTGGCACAATTTTGTTTTTACCAGTTAGCGAAATGTTTCGACACGCTACATCTAATCCTATAGAGTCTAGTGCTAAAATATTATTTATAGCAGCGTTCGACCACCCACTTCCTTCTTTATAATGTCCTAAATACAGTATTTTCATAATAGTTTAAACGCCTCTGCTCTCTTTTGTTCCATTGTATTAATTTGATTTCTGTAATGAGCTACCATATTATAAGCATCCTCAAAACTGAAAGGTATTTTTCTATTTCCACCAGCTTGAGTGATAGAGCTGTCATTCACATAGTACCCACCAGAAGCAGTAGTCGCAGTAACAAGTCCGTAGCTCAAGTCTCTACTTAATCTAAGATGCAATTCCGAGTTAAGATACTTAGGTACTTGTAGTACATTTTGTATTAACCATTTAGCTATTTCATATTCGCTTCCTTTTAATTCTTCGTATATTTTTTTCATATCGGGAATCGGTGGTATTTGTTTAATGTCTGGTCGAGACATCCAAGTTGATTCTTCTGGCTCTATTTCTACACTGTCAAAATACTGTTCCCAAACTTGACCACTAATGTCCCATTGGAAATGTTTTAAGAAATTTTGTTTTATTTTAAAACCTATGGCTCTACGTTCAAAAAATGGTTGTTTAAAAAATTCTGCCAATTTATTAGCAGTCTGCTGATTATCTGGCACTGCTCTTAGACAACCTGTTTCTAGTTCTTTGTAGTACGCTGCTGGTTCTAGTGGTATTCCTTCTAATTTTTCAATAACCGTCTCCATCGCAGAGTAATTTATAGATGCTACTGGAACTCCAACTGCGGCAGCTTCTACTTGAGGCAGTCCAAAGCCTTCACAGTTAGCATACTGTACGTATATATCAAAACAATTCATTACAGTAGCTAAATCAGTATAAGACAGTCCGTTTTGAACACTTGGAAAAATACCAGTTTTACCATTAGCGTGTTTGGAGGAGCATGAATTTCCTTGAAATTTTGAAGCAAATGGCTTATTAGTTTCTGTGCATTTATATGTAAAGAATACTTTAGATGCAATGTTATGTTCTTCTAACAGTGCGGGTAAGTCCCATCCAGCATCTGGGAAGCTTGTGTGGCAATACAGAAAATAATTTTCTGGATCTTCGACTTGATCTAGCATTAGCTTGAAAGATTCAAATAAATCAGGATATAACTTCCTTCTTTGGTTCCTCATTACTGTTCCAATAATTTTGGCATCTTCTGGCAATCCCATTCGTTCTCTAGACGATTTTTGCTCTAGTTCTACACAATAAGAAGGATGGGCAGATGGAGGCGCAGATCCTAGCCAATTTATTTTACCACCAGTTTGTTCTTTCAATACTCCTCCAGCCCAATCAGAATAGGTTAAACAAGCATCTGCTGATTGAAAGGTTGATATCCAGTTTGTCGCTTGAGGTTTAGCGTCTACAGTAGGCATGATGCACCACTTGAAGAAGTCTCTGTAAGGAGATCTAGCCTCAAACTCTAACATCCAAAAATCCCTGATATCACATACAATATCTGGTTTAAAATCTAAGCAGACATCGTGAAATTTAAAAGCACCAAATTGGTTTTCTGTAGAAGATTCGTATGCTTCTTTAACTTGTTTTGAGTCATTCTTTGATATCGAGGCTGGATAAAACTCCCAAGCCACACTCTCATGTCTAGGGTCATCTGGCGAAGCGTAAGATGCAAGTTCCGCTAGTTTGTACTTACCAGTAGAATATAGATATTTCATAATCTCTCTGGTATATGTAGCGTATCCCGTATTCAAAAAAGTAGCTTCACTACAAAATAGAATTCTTTTTTTTCTCATCTATTAATCCTCGTGGTCTTGACTACATATATCAAATTCATTTACTCTAAAAACAATATTGTCATCATCTTTAGATATATTTCTAGCTGAAGCGCTGATGGTAATCTTAGTCCCCTTAGTTGCAAAGCGTTCGATAGTTTCTGCACCTGTATGCCAAGCTTCGCAATGAATGTATGTGGGTATTCTGCTCTTTTCTCCAGTAGATTTTGTTTTTCTGTAAGAATATACTACTACTATAAATTCAGTCTTAAGTATATTACCTTCGTATTCAGTATATGGATTTTCCACCAAATAGCCAGTGAAACAGCAATTGTTCATCAATGTACTCCTATCTTAGTATATTAGCTGCGACTGTCCAAAAAAACAATCTAAATTTCATGAATTTTATCAACGATCAACGAATCATCCTTTTTGCTTACAGATCCACAAAATACTAAATTATTACCCTCATATAATATATACTTGTATTTCTCTTTAACTCTTGGGAATAAAACAACGCTATCAAGTATTCCGCTTTCGTCTTCGATAGTCAAAAATGCCATCATCTTCCCTTGAGAATCGCCCTTTTTAATCTTATATTCAGATATACGATTGACACTAGCGGCAACGCAGATATTCTTGCCTTTCTTGCCATTAATAATATCTTTACAGCTTGTATTTGCATGTGAAGTATTGGATGCTTCCACCCTAGTTAAAGTGATAGGGCAACCTAAGAATTTTGTTTCTTGATCTATAATCCAATTAGGATCATCTTGTAAATCGTATGGTGGATTCTCTAACAATTGTATTTCATTTTCTACAATTTGTTGTCTTTCTACTTT
>Ga0055584_100001919_pt1 | contig 20446 bp, 15 predicted proteins | sample OSDHelmetaG_FD_58716 | JGI IMG/M metagenome (GOLD analysis project Ga0055584, IMG submission 58716) | Pelagic marine sediment microbial communities from the LTER site Helgoland, North Sea, for post-phytoplankton bloom and carbon turnover... | ecosystem: Environmental > Aquatic > Marine >...
TTGCCGTTGGGGAAGCTCGGCTATCAATAGGGATAATAAAAATGATAAGGCAACGAACATTAAAAAATGTTATCCGCGCCACTGGCGTTGGATTACATACGGGTAAAAAAGTTTTTTTAACTCTGCGCCCAGCAGCGGTGAATACCGGTATCATATTTCGTCGCGTGGATGTCACGCCAGCCGTCGAAATAAAAGCTAGCCCTGAAAATGTAGGCGACACCAATCTTTCCACTACTTTGATTAAGGATAATGTCAGGATATCGACGGTAGAACATTTACTGTCAGCTCTGGCGGGATTCGGCATTGATAATGCTTATATCGATCTAAGTGCAGATGAAGTACCCATTATGGATGGCAGCGCAGGACCTTTTGTTTTTCTTGTGCAGTCTTCTGGCGTTGAGGAACAAAGTGAATTAAAAAGTTTTCTACGGATAAAGAAAACGATACGGGTTGAGGATGGTGATAAATGGGCCATGTTCGAACCATTTGAAGGTTTTAAAGTAGGTTTTGGAATTGAGTTTGATCATCCTGCTTTTAGTGAAAAAAATTGTCGTGCGGAGATAGATTTTTCTACAACCTCTTTTGTAAAAGAGGTAAGCCGAGCGAGAACATTCGGCTTTATGAGAGACGTAGAGTTATTGCGCGAAAATAATCTGGTACTGGGGGGTAGTTTGGATAATGCTGTTGTGGTTGATGATTATCGTGTGCTTAATGACGATGGTTTACGTTATGAAGATGAGTGCGTGAAACATAAAATTCTTGATGCAATAGGCGATCTTTATTTGTTAGGACACAGTTTGATAGGTGCATTCCAGGGCTTCAAATCAGGGCATGAGCTTAATAACCGTTTACTGAAACAGCTTTTAGCAACAGAAGATGCCTGGGAATTGGTTAGTTTCGAAGATGAGGTAAATTTACCCATCTCCTTTATGCAACCTGTTCCGGCAAATTAGAAAAAATATTACGATTTGTTTTGAGAGAGCCGTTTGAGTGCATCTTTTAATACTGGATCAGTAATTGAATTTGCAGTTTCCAAAATCAATTTGGAATTTTTGTTAGAAAGATTAATCGTGCGTTTACTTTTTGGTGATTGATTCATCGGTAATACAACTTTTATGCGGATAGTTGTCGGTGAATTGGAACCGCATAGTAGTTGAGCGTGATTTAGGATATCTGGTGTTAAAAACCGGAATCTGGCAGCCCAGGCGGGACTGTCTGTATGAATAGTGAGCGTAGACTCGTTGATGTTAGCTAATGTGAAATGATCACGAAGGGGAGTAGGTAGTTTTGCTTTTAGTTTTTCCTGAAATATTTTTAGTTCAGCCATACGTTGGTATAGTGCCGACAGCGTACTCTGCTCGTCAGTCAAAAATTTCTGAATCGCCACAGCTCCTTTTTGTTTGTCCTTTGCCATAAGCCATATTAACCAGACTTGCTAACAATGGACATCCTCATTTTCTCCAAATCCAGTATAAAACGACGAGCCTATAAAATTGGCTTACCTGGACTAGCGTCATTGAGCGTAGGAGTGTTGTTAGTCGCGGTGATTTTGTTTTACACGGGTATGCAGTACGGTGGGCAACAGACTTCAAACTACCTGGTGTCGGTTAAGACCCAGGCAAGTTCGCTTTGGTCAGTAGAATTAGAGAATCAGCAAGAGACATTGGATCAGGTGAGGCGAAATGCTGAGAAAAGCCTGGATGCAATGGCTGGACGACTTAGTTTATTGCAGGGCCACGTAATGAGAATCGATGCGCTGGGTGCTCGATTGGCTGATATGGCAGAGTTAGAAGATATTGAGTTTGGTGTTATGAATACACCGGGTATGGGTGGACCCGCTCCTGAGCTCGGACAACAATCAACGAGTATTTCCGATTTAAGCTCAACTTTGGACTCGATCGAATTAACATTAAACGACAGACGAGAAAAGCTCACTGCGATGGAATCTATGCTTATAGACAGGGCATTGCAGGAACAAACTTTGCCTGAAGGCAGACCTGCTTTGGGTGGCTGGATGTCCTCTTTGTATGGATATCGCACCGATCCAATCAGTGGTAAGAAAGAATTTCATCAGGGAATGGATTTTGCTGGCAAACTGGAAACACCGATAACAGCAGTGGCAGCAGGGATCGTTATCTGGTCCGGCGTTCGTTATGGATACGGCGATCTCGTCGAAATTAGTCACGGTAATGGCTATACAACCCGATATGCCCATAATAGAAAGAATCTGGTTAGTGTGGGTGAAAAAGTAGAAAAAGGCGAAATAATTGCATTAATGGGTGCAACAGGCAGGAGTACCGGCATTCATGTTCATTTTGAAGTACTCAGACACGGTAAACATCTGAATCCTAACAAGTATCTTTCATTAAAGTAGCTTCTGTTTTAAGACTTTCTTGTTTTACTCATAAATTGATCATAATGTTTCGTCGCGTTATCTATCTCTGTTGTTGCGAATTGAGCGCTGATAAATATTTTTTCGTTCTAAAACAATGATTTATCTAATGGAATTGTCAAGTGTCAAAGAAGCGCAACTATCTAGCTTTCGTATACTATTATCTAAAACCAGTTTTTAAGTACTCTCTTGTAGAAAAATGAGTGAATCATGTTAAGAAAAGTTTTTACCACAATATTTGGTAGCAGAAATGATCGGGTTGTAAAACGACTGGGTAAATCTGTTGTTCAAATAAATAGTTTTGAGGCTGAATTAGAAAAATTAGCTGATGATGATTTTCCCAAGCAAACGGAAAAGCTAAAGAAGAGGGCTGCTGATGGAGAAGCATTAGAATCTATTCTTCCTGAAGCGTTTGCACTTGTGCGAGAAGCGGCAAAGCGAAGTCTGGCGATGCGTCATTTTGATGTGCAGTTAATAGGCGGCATGGTATTGCACAATGGAAATATTGCTGAGATGCGAACAGGCGAGGGTAAGACGCTTGTTGCTACATTACCAGCCTATTTGAATGCACTGAGCGGTGAAGGCGTCCATGTCATCACCGTAAACGATTATCTAGCAGTACGTGATTCTGAGTGGATGGGAGCGCTCTATTCTTTTCTCGGTTTAACTACGGGTGTCATTACTAGTGGCCTCGATAATGATGAAAGAAAACGAGCCTATGCGGCAGACATAACCTATGGAACGAATAATGAATTTGGCTTCGATTATCTAAGAGATAACATGAAGTTCAACAAGGACGATCAGGTTCAGCGAGAGCTGAATTACGGCATCGTCGATGAAGTGGATTCAATTTTAATCGACGAGGCTAGAACACCTCTTATTATATCAGGTTCAGTCGATGATCGGTCGGACCTATATGTCTCGATCAATAAAGTAGTTCCCAATCTTGTTCAACAAGAGATTGAGGACGGTCCCGGAGATTACACTTTAGACGAGAAGTCGAAGCAGGCCTATCTGACAGAGGAAGGACATGAGGCCGTAGAAAAGTTATTTTTAAGTGCTGGAATAATTTCTGAAGGCCAAAGTCTTTACGATCCTGTCAATATTCCGATAATGCATCACTTAAATGCGGCGTTACGAGCGCACAATTTGTTTCAGAAAGACGTTGACTATATTGTCAAAGATAATGAAGTCGTTATTGTTGATGAATTTACTGGTCGTACAATGCCCGGGCGTCGTTGGTCAGACGGGTTACATCAATCCATAGAAGCTAAAGAAAGTGTGCCAATACAAAACGAAAATCAGACGTTGGCTACGATTACCTATCAGAACTATTTTCGTCTTTACAATAAATTGTCAGGTATGACCGGTACAGCTGATACTGAAGCATTCGAATTTCAACAGATCTACAGCCTTGAAGTCGTAGTGGTACCAACACATATGGATATGATCAGAGATGATCAGGCTGATATGATTTTTCTATCAGCGAAAGAAAAGTTTGCAGCGATAATCGAAGACATTAAAGAATGTGTTGAAGTTGCACAACCTGTTTTGGTTGGTACTGCATCAATAGAAGTTTCGGAATACCTTTCTGATTTGTTAAAGAAAGAAAAGATCCCACATCAGGTCTTAAATGCAAAATTCCATGAAAAAGAAGCCACGATTATCGCTCAGGCAGGTACAAACGGCAGCGTTACTATTGCAACCAATATGGCTGGTCGCGGAACAGATATTGTTCTCGGTGGTAACTATGAGGCTGAAATAAAACAACTTGATGAACCTGATGCTAAGCTCGTTGAAAAAATCACATCTGAGTGGAAGGCTAAACACCAACAAGTCCTGGACAGTGGCGGTTTGCGCATTATCGGCACTGAGCGACATGAATCACGACGTATTGATAATCAATTGCGTGGGCGTGCCGGACGACAGGGTGATCCAGGCTCTAGTAGATTCTATTTATCTCTAGAGGATAATCTGATGCGAATATTTGCCTCAGATAAAGTAGCTAGCATCATGCAGAAGTTGGGTATGGAAGAAGGAGAAGCGATTGAATCAGGCTTGGTAACAAAAGCTATTGAAAATGCACAACGTAAGGTTGAAGCGCACAATTTTGACATGCGTAAGCATTTGTTGCAGTACGATGACGTTGCCAACGACCAACGGAAAGTTATCTATGATTGGCGTAATGAGCTGCTCGAATCTGAAGATATTAAAAGTGACATAGACACTATGCGTGATGATGTGGTTTATAGTGTTGTCGAAGGCTATATACCCATGGGTAGTATGGAGGAAATGTGGGATATTCATGGGTTAAAGGATGCTTTGGAGCATGAATTTGGTACTGCATTGGAGATTGAGAAATGGCTGGAGGATGATGATTCCTTAAATGAAGAAAGTTTGAGAGAAAAAATACACGAGCAAATCAATCAAATTACTGATGAGAGAGAAAAAATAATTTCTTCAGACCTGATGCGTAGAATCGAGCGAGATTTTATGCTGGATGTTTTGGATAGACATTGGAAAGAACAGCTAATTGCAATGGACCACCTGAGACAGGGAATTGGCTTAAGAAGTTTTGCGGCAAAGAAACCAGAACAGGAATATAAGCGTGAAGCTTTCGCGATGTTTGAAGAAATGTTGGTAACTATCAAACAAGAAGTTATCGGTATTCTGGCGAAAGTCCAGATTAAGACCGAACAGGATGTTGAAGCTGTAGAAAATAGGGTTACTGAGCAGAAAATGAATTTTAATCACCCCTCCGCATCGAATGCTCTGAGCGGGCAATCTGAGGGTGAAGCGGATACCGATAACTCTCCTTATGTACGGGAGGAAAAAAAGGTAGGCAGAAACGAACCTTGTCCATGTGGCTCAGGTAAAAAGTATAAACAATGTCATGGCAAGCTTGATTGAATTGTTGATGAATAAAATAAGTTTTATCTAGTCACATTCTAAATAATGGTAATTCGCCATGGCAGTTTTATTAAAAGAGCCTACTAATTTATCACCCATAGCGGGTATTCGTCTCGCCACAGCAAACGCATCAATTTACAAGAATGAGAGAGATGATATTTCTCTAATTGAGATAGCAGAAGGAAGTACTTGTTCTGCCGTTTTTACTAAAAATGCTTTTTGCGCAGCTCCCGTAACAGTATCTAAAGCCCATTTGAAGCAACACTCTCCGCGTTATTGCCTGATTAATGCTGGCAATGCTAATGCCGGCACAGGAAGTCGTGGTTACGAAGATACATTAAATATCTGTCAATCGTTAGCAAGCCAATTGGGATGCTTAGCGGAGCAAGTTTTACCATTCTCGACAGGGGTTATTGGTGAATTTTTACCCGTAGAAAATATTCAAAAATCATTTTCCACACTACATGCTTCTCTGAATGAAAGTAATTGGTTGTCTAGTGCTCATGCTATTAAGACGACAGATACCGTGGCAAAAGCTGTCACAAAGTCAATAATGTTAGGTGTTAAACCTGTGCAAATTACAGGAATAGCAAAAGGTTCTGGAATGATACGGCCAGATATGGCGACCATGCTTGCTTTTGTTGGTACTGATATTGGAATTGACCAAGAGCTTCTCGATGAGGTTCTGAAAACTACAGTAGCTCAATCATTTAATCGTATCTGTGTTGATGGTGATACCTCGACCAATGATGCTTGTGTATTAATGGCAACAGGCAAAAGTGATGTGCATATTAACGACAAAAATGATCCTTTACTGCGTCAGTTTCAAATCGAATTAGATCTGGTTTTTGTAGAGTTAGCGCAATCGATTGTTCGAGATGGTGAAGGCGCGACCAAGTTCGTGACTATTGTAGTTAAAGGTGGTTCGACTAATGAATTATGTCGAGACATCGCTTACGACATTGCAACTTCGCCTCTGGTAAAAACAGCACTATTTGCAGAGGACCCGAATTGGGGGCGTATTATCGCGGCCATTGGACGTTCTCGTGCAAAGGAAGTATCTGCTGAAAAGATCGCTGTTCATATCGATGAGGTTTGTATAATCAAAAATGGAGAGCAGGCTGAAGGCTATACGGAATTGGAAGGACAAAAAGTTATGTCCAGGCCGGAAATAACGATTAGTGTCGACTTAGGGCTGGGGGAGCATGTTGAAATGGTATGGACTTGCGATCTTTCCTATGAGTATATAAAAATAAATGCAGAGTACCGAAGCTAAAGACCAATGATAACAAATAGTAGTTAACATGGATGAGCCACGACTACATATTGCTGTTGGTGTGATTTTCAATAAACATAAAGATAAAGTATTGATAGCTAAACGACCTGATTATGTCGATCAGGGAGGTCTTTGGGAGTTTCCAGGAGGTAAGTTTCAGGAAAACGAAAACGCACAAGAGGCTTTGAAAAGGGAATTATTTGAAGAGCTAAATCTTGTTGTAGAAGATAGCTTTGCGATGACAACCATAGAGCATGATTATTCAAATAGAAAAGTTGAACTTAATGTATGGATAGTCTCAAAGTGGCACGGTGATGTTTACGGTAAAGAAGATCAGATTATTGAATGGGTGTCTGTGTCGGCACTTTCACAACGGAGTTTTCCAGATGCGAATAGTGCGATAGTGGAGTCACTTATATTAAATAATATGAGTTGCTCAGAAGAGTAAGCTTAGTTAAGTTTTGAAGATTATCTTGATAATAGAAATCTGAAAGATATTAATGCTGGAAATAATCTTCATCTGAGTCCTGTTCAAAAAATTCCGCGGGCTCCGAAGCAATTTTATTTTTCTCCTCAATCCAGTCGCCAAGATCTATCAATCGACAGCGCTCGCTACAAAATGGTCTTGAAGGATTATCGCTTGCCAGACTGGTTTTTTTCTCACAATTTGGGCAGTTATATACTTTCTTCATAGTATGCAACAGTGACATTCGAACTCAATCAAGCTTTTAGTCTGGACTGGTCGTTCATTTGTCGAAGCCTGTTCCAGAAACCTAACCGTAAAACGATGTTTGCCTCCGCTAATTTCAGGGAAAAATCCGGAATCAAGAGGCAAGATAATTCTTATCATCTGACAGGAGACATTAGTTTCAATAGGCTGTTGAAAGAAACCATTCTCAGCTTTCTCCATTACCGGGTTGGCGCTATTTCTAATCATGTGGAGCGAAAGGCGAATACTATTTTTGATTACCAGTAAATCTTTTCTCCACTTTTCAAGATCGTCATTTCTTTCTGTGGATGGTTTTTGAAGCCAATGGTGGTATGCGGGTAAATCGAAATTACATGAACCACCTGGAATGGAACTTCGTTGTTTGATAGTTGCTACCAATTCATCTTGTCTAAGTGCTTCTCCAGGCTGATAAGAACTATCTCGCAATATATCGAGATGATTATTAATATCATCAAGTATAATTCCCAGTCTCTGTAAATCTACAGCAGGATTTTGTTTTAAACTGGAGAGTGTAAGTGAATGACGCTCCATTTCCTTTATCAATTCCGTTTTTACGTCGGAACGTCCAAGCATGTCAATTATGTCTAATAACAGAGACAAATGGGCCCGACTCGCCCATTCACTTGAATTCGACAAGTAATGATCTTCTGAATTAAACAGATGTTCGAGGCGTAAAAATGTACGTACACGCTCGTTTAGTGGTTGTTCATAAGTTACAGTGTCAGTCACGGTCTATATGAACTCAGGTCGAATACACTGTCTGGGTGTCAGGAACATGATACTAGTTTCGTTTCTGATAATTCTAAGTACTTCTTGTGTAATAACTCAACTTTATTTCTTAAAGAGCGTAGATCTTTATCATTGACTAAAACATCATCTGCCTGTTTTATTCGGCTATTTCGATTTAACTGAGAATCAATGATTTTTTGAATGTCTGATGCAGGGAGATTATCTCTCTGACCAGCACGTTCAATTTGTATAGATTCAGGTACATCGATGATCGCAATTCTATCAACTTTATATTGGGACCTGGATTCCAACAAGAGGGGACTACTGAGAATGCAATAAGGGAAGGATACCTGGGTAATTTGCCTTTCAATTTCTCCATACACTAATGGATGAATAATAGATTCCAGCTTCTTTCTTGCCTGTGAATCATCAAACACAATTTGCCGTAATTTGTCTCGTCGTAATTGTCCGTTTTCATCTATCACGTCACTTCCAAATACCTCAGCGATAGTTTTTAGTGCCGGTTGACCTTTTTCGACGACTTCATGTGAAATCGCATCTGCATCTATTATGGGCACACCAAGCTCGGAAAAAATATTGGTGACTGTTGTTTTTCCACTGCCTATGCCACCAGTCAAGCCTATGAATAATGGCTGATTCATGGTTGTAGCAGCCATGAATTGTAACTCGCTGTAATTTCCTGACCCCATACTAGTGCAATCCAGCCAGCGATTGCGAGATAGGGGCCGAAGGGAATGGGTTGTTTTCGATCATGGTTTTGAAACATGATCATACTTACGCCGATTACTGCTCCACATAATGACGACAGTACTATAGTAAGAGGCAAAATTTCCCAGCCCATCCAGGCACCAATCATCGCGAGCAATTTAAAATCACCATGTCCCATTCCTTCTTTCCCTGTCACCAGTTTAAAAGAGATATAAACCAACCAGAGAGATAAATATCCTGCCATTGCTCCAATTAGACTCGAATAGATATTAGTAAAAAGACCAAAAATATTGCACAGCAATCCCAACCAGAGAAAAGGGAGAGTGATATCGTCTGGCAATAATTGATGGTCAATATCAATAAAACTTAAAGTGATCAATGCCCAGGTCAATAACAAAGCTGGAATGAGCTGCAGGCTAAGGCCAAAATGCCAGGCGACAATTAGTGAAAGTAGACCGCTAAATAGTTCGATTAAAGGATAGCGGATAGAAATACTGCTACGGCAGGATGAACATTTCCCTCGCAAAAATAAGTAGCTTATTAAAGGAATATTCTCCCAGGCTCTTATCTTGTGTTCGCAACCAGGGCACTGAGAGTTTGGAAAAACAAGATTATAATTTTGCTTGTCAATATCTTGTTCATTAACAATTTCCAGAAATTCACAGCATTCTTCATTCCATGACTTATGCATCATTTTTGGTAAACGATAAATGACGACATTCAAAAAGCTGCCAATGACCATTCCTAGTGCCGAAATAGTAATGTAAAAGGCAATTGTATTTGTTTGTAGAAAATTTAATAGATGCACGAGTAATAACTATTTTTGAGTGACGCTTGTCATCACTACTAGATGTTAACTTACAGCAAAAGAATTGAGGCGCGGCGTGATCATATTCAAAATCAAATGGAAAATCCGATGATGAGTGTGATACTTATACAACAGCGCCCATCTTGAATATAGGTAAATACATGCCAATCACGATACCACCTATGACTACACCGAGGAATGCCATGATCGCGGGCTCCAGTAAGCTGGTAAGCGCTTCTACAGCATCATCAACTTCCTGCTCGAACCAGTCAGCAACCTTTCCAAGCATTTGGTCAATGGCACCGGATTCTTCGCCAATGGCAACCATTTGCACGACCATATTTGGAAATAATCCAGATTCACGCATGGACGCTTGTAACTGCGTACCTGTAGAAATTTCATCCCGCATTTTCATTGTTGCATCATAAAATACCTGGTTGCCACAGGCTCCTGCAACCGACGCCATTGATTCTACAAGTGGCGTGCCTGCTGCAAACATCGTTTCCAGTGTTCTTGCAAATCGAGCTACAGCGGATTTTTCAAGCACCTCTCCAAGGATTGGCAACTTCAGAGAATACACATCAATGGCTCGTTGTACTGCCGGAGACCTTTTCTTAGCCTCTATAGCACCGAAGACGATAAACCCTATTATGCCAAAAATAATATACCAATAGGCAACAAAGAAATCTGATGTGTCTACAAGGAACTGAGTCAGAGCGGGCAAATCAGCCCCGAAACCAGCGAATAATTCAGCAAATTGAGGGATAACAAAAATCATAAGAATTGTTACAACAATACCCGCTACTACAATAACTGCGGTGGGATAAAACAGAGCAGATTTAATTTTTGATTTTAGAGCTTCAGTTTTCTCCATGTATGTAGCAAGCTTATGTAATATAGCTTCGAGAATACCGGCTTGCTCTCCTGCCTCAACCAGGTTGCAATAGAGATCATTGAACTGAAGAGGGTATTTATGTAGTGATTCTGTCAGGCTATTACCTGCCTCAACATGACCTTTTATGCCTAGGATGAGATCCTGCATAGCAGGGTTATCATGTCCACGACCAACGATTTCAAAAGCTTGTACAAGAGGTACACCCGAAGACATCATCGTGGCTAGTTGGCGACTAAATACTGTAATATCCTTTGGCGTAATTTTGCCACCGCCACCACCCAGTAATGGCTTAGATTTTTTCTTTACTTTGAGTGGGTTGATACCCTGACGTCGCAAACTCGCTTTAACAAGTGATTCGCTTTGTCCCGTCATTTCTCCTTTGACACGCTTACCTGTTTTATCAGAGCCTTCCCAGGCGAACATGTCCGCTTTTGCAGCTTCAGCCATAATTATTTCCTATTCGACAGTAACTCGATTAACTTCAGTGAGAGTGGTAGTGCCTTGTATCGCCTTTGCTAATCCGGAACGACGTATATCCCATATACCTTCGGCGGCAGCCTGATCCGCCAGTTGCACTGCGTTAGCGCCTTCAATGATTAAGCGTTTCATGGCGTCGGATATATTCATTACCTGATAAATACCACAGCGACCCTTATAGCCACTTTCGCAGTCAGGATTACCAGTCACGGGGTTAAATAATTTTATACCCTTTTCGATATCTTCTTCCGTAAACCCTTCATCAAGTAGTGATTCTTTCGGCATTTCGAGGGGTTCTCGATATTCGCCATGTAAACGTCTGCATAAGCGTTGTGCCGTTATCAAATTTATTGATGTGGCTACCGCAAAGGCTTGAATACCCATATCCTGTAATCGAGTCAGTGTTTGCGGTGCATCGTTGGTATGCAAGGTGGACATCACCATGTGACCTGTTTGAGCAGCTTTGACGGCGATACCTGCTGTACCTAGATCTCGTATCTCACCAACTAATATGATATCTGGATCCTGACGAAGAAAAGCTTTCAGTGCTTTCTCAAATGTCATGCCGGTGCGTTCATCTACCTGCACCTGATTGACGCCGGGTAAATTTATTTCAACTGGATCTTCCGCGGTAGAAATATTTATATCAACCTGATTGAGAATACTGATCCCGGTATAAAGTGAAACTGTCTTACCACTACCGGTTGGACCCGTCACAAGAAACATGCCATAGGGCTTATGTAGATTGCTAAGAAAGTTTTCTTTTTGGTGATCTTCGTAGCCCAACATATCAATTTGCAATGCGGCTGCATCCGAGTCGAGGATACGCATACAGGTTTTTTCACCAAATAAGGTGGGGCAAGTGTTGACTCGAAAATCTATTGATTTCGTTTTGGAAAGCTTTAGTTTTATGCGACCATCCTGTGGGATACGCCGTTCAGAGACATCCAGTCGTGCCATAACCTTAATTCTGGCGGCAATTTTGGAAGATAGAGCAAGCGGCGGCTTTGCAACTTCCATTAGTACTCCATCGATACGAAACCTGACGCGGTAGATCTTCTCGTAGGGTTCAAAATGTAAATCTGAAGCACCTTTTTTGATGGCATCCAGTAAGACCTTGTTTACAAATTTAACTACGGGTGCATCATCAATCTCGGCATCATCGTCTTCCTGATCCGTAGTTTCATCGGCGACCTCCAGGTCTTCAAGATCATCCATATCATCATCATCATCCATGCCTCCCAGACCACCTTCCATTTCTTCCAGGGTCTTATCGATGAGTTTGGCCAATTTGTCTTCTTCGACCAAAATTGCTTCGGTATTCATACTGACAGCGAACTTAATTTCGTCCAGTGCCTGTAGATTAGTTGGATCCGACAGGGCTATGTAAAGACGCTTCCCTCTCTTAAAAATTGGCAGGGCGTGATGTTTTTTTATTAAATCTTCTTTGATTAATTTAACGACATCCAAATCAAGCTCAAGAGAGTCGATTTCTAAAAGAGGCACGCCAAATTCCTGTGATGCAGCCAAGGCAATTTCGCTACTGGGGGCGAGATCATTCTCAACTAAGTAGGCAACGAAAGGTTGTTTTTTCTTAAGCGCTGCCTGGAAATGTTCCAGCGCCGCTTCCTCCTCTAGTAAACCGTCGAGAACGAGCTTTCGAGCCAAGCCACTGAGGTTTATTTTGTTTGCGGGAGCAGCCATATACAGGTAACCTTTTTTCTTTCGATTTGACGCTAAATATTAGATTATATGAGAGAAATAACCAACTCCTTTATTAGAATTTAGAGCAGCAGTCGAGACTTTTACTTAACTTCATCAAGCTTTTAGTCGAACGACAATGAAAATCAAAAATTATTCGCTACGACTTAATCTTTAACTTTTGGCAAACATGTCATCCTATTTCCCTATCTATTTGATTTTAAAGGATTAGATGGATTGAGCTTGAGTAAACGATAGTTGGCCGTCTTCACAGTCAATTTGAATTATGCTCTGTGGGACAAACTTCCCCGCGAGAATTTCTGTTGCCAGAGGGGTTTCTAATTGCACCTGGATCGCTCGTTTTAGCGGTCTGGCTCCGTATACCGGATCAAAGCCAGCTTTAGCCAAAAGCTCGCGAGCGCTTTCAGATACCTGAATTTGCAAATCTTGCTCGGCCAATCGCGCCGAAAGTATCTTTATCTGAATGTCGGCAATAGCGCTGATTTGACTTTGTTGCAGTGCATGAAAAACCACAAGGTCATCAATTCGATTTATAAATTCTGGCCGAAAATGATGGCTAACGACTTCGAGTACCGTTTTTTTCATTGTTTCGTAATTGGCATCATCTGACATTTCTTGAATTTGATCGGAACCCAGGTTTGAAGTCATGACGACTACCGTATTCCTGAAATCGACCGTACGACCATGTCCGTCAGTTAATCGACCATCGTCCAGCACTTGTAACAAAATATTGAATACATCTGGATGCGCTTTCTCGACCTCATCCAACAGGATCAGACTGTAAGGCTTGCGACGAACAAGCTCAGTTAGGTAGCCGCCTTGTTCATAGCCCACATAACCCGGTGGAGCGCCAATTAGACGTGCAACAGCATGTTTTTCCATATATTCCGACATATCAATACGAATCAGCGCATCTTCAGTATCAAATAAAAACTCAGACAGAGCCTTACAGAGTTCAGTTTTGCCTACTCCTGTTGGTCCCAGAAACAGAAAAGAACCATTTGGACGATTGGGATCGGAAAGACCCGCTCGTGAGCGTCGGATGGCATCCGAGACACTTTTGACGGCCTCGTCCTGACCAATTACGCGTTGATGTAAAGCCTCCTCCATAAGCAAAAGTTTATCGCGTTCTCCTTCCAGCATTTTACTTACAGGGATACCTGTCCAATGAGACACAACTTCCGCTATTTCGTTTTCCGTTACTTTGTTACGCAGTAATTGCATATCCTCAATTTCTGTTTCACTGGCCTCAAGTAACTGTTTTTCAAGATCTGGAATAAGACCATACTGCAATTCTGACATGCGATTTAAATCGCCTGCGCGTTTTGCAGTTTCAAAATCTAGTCTGGCAGATTCAAGTTTTTCCTTTATGTTATGACTACCTTGCAGTGCAGCTTTTTCACCAAGCCAGATTTCTTCAAGATCGGAAAATTCTCTTTGTATATCTTTTATTTCTTCATCGAGATTCTTCAATCGTTTTTTTGACGCAGCATCTGTCTCCTTTTTCAGAGCTTGTCGTTCTATTTTCATCTGAATCAGTCGACGTTCAAGTTTGTCCATGACTTCCGGTTTGGAATCAATTTCGATACTGATGCGGCTAGCAGATTCGTCGATGAGATCAATTGCTTTATCAGGTAATTGTCGGTCAGTTATATAGCGATGTGACAAAGTCGCAGCAGCAACTATGGCTGGATCAGTTATTTGTACATTGTGATGAACTTCGTAGCGCTCTTTTAAACCACGTAATATAGCGATGGTGTCACTAACACTCGGTTCACCAACCAAAACCTTTTGAAATCTTCTCTCTAATGCAGCATCTTTTTCGACATGAGATCTATATTCATCCAATGTCGTTGCACCAATACAATGTAATTCGCCTCTTGCCAGAGCGGGCTTTAACATATTGCCTGCATCCATTGCACCTTCAGCTTTACCGGCTCCGACCATGGTATGCATTTCATCAATGAAAAGTATGATCTGACCCTGTTGTTTATTAAGATCATTAAGTACCGCTTTTAATCGTTCTTCGAAATCCCCACGAAACTTGGCTCCAGCAATCAACAGTCCCATATCCAAAACCAGGAGGCGTTTTGATTTCAGTGCCTCGGGCACTTCGCCGTTTATTATCCGCTGAGCCAGACCTTCAACAATGGCTGTTTTACCTACGCCCGGCTCTCCAATCAAAACAGGGTTGTTTTTAGTACGTCTTTGCAGAACCTGAATGGTTCTTCGTATTTCATCATCGCGACCAACTACGGGGTCGAGCTTTCCCTGTTCAGCACGTTCAGTTAAGTCAATTGTGTATTTTTCAAGAGCTTGACGTTGTTCTTCGGCGTCTGGGTCTTTTACACTTTCCCCACCGCGTAAGTCGTTGATGGCTTGCTCGATTTTTTTCTTATTTGCACCACAGCTCTGCAATAACTTTCCGAGCACGCCTTTATCTTCCATAGCGGCGAGCACATAGAGTTCACTGGAAATGTAATCGTCATTTCTATGTTGGGCAAACTTGTCTGTCAAATTGAGGAGACGATCGAGATCTTTAGAAATGTGTACTTCGCCGCTATTACCTTCGACCTGGCTTAGCTTGTCCAGAGCTTCCCCTAATCTGGAACGTAATTGCTGGACATTGACTGCGGAGTTATCAAGCAGGTGCCTGGTGGTGCCACCAGTTTGATCCAGCAATGAAGTCATAGCGTGGATCGGTTCGATAAACTGATGGTCACGACCAAGAGCAAGACTTTGCGCATCTGCTAAAGCTTGTTGAAATTTACTTGTTAATTTATCTGCTCGCATGGTTACAACTTCTCAGGTTTCTTTAGTTACCGATAAACATGTGGGCGAGACGATAAATTTCAAGCGTAAATAGAAAACAATGTGGTAATAAAATTAAATTTTCAATAAACACCTATATCCAAATATGAGCGTGAAATTTTATTAATAGCGACTACATAGGCGGCAGTACGAAAATCTTCAACTTTCTTGTTATTTTGAACTGTATTGCTGAGTTCCTGGTAAGCATTACGCATAGTATCGTCAAGACCGGAACGAACTAAATCGAGTTCATCGGCACCTCGAACAATTTCGTTGCTCATCCATTCAGGTACAGTTTGATTGGTTAGCGATTCCATCGCAGAAATCAAATGTTGACCACGCATTTCATCGAACCGACGTTCCATGCGACCGAAACGGATGTGGGATAAATTACGTATCCATTCGAAATAGGAAACGGTTACACCGCCTGCATTAACATAGGCATCAGGCAGAATACTGACGCCAGCATTACGAAGTATTTCATCGGCTTCGAAAGTTATGGGGCCGTTGGCAGCTTCGACGATCAAGTTAGCTTTTATCTTACTGGCATTGCCGACAGTTATTTGTGCTTCCATTGCCGCTGGGATGAGAATGTCACATTTTAATTCAAGTGCCGCCAATCCGTTTTCACTGAAGGTAGCGTCATTGAAACCCTTAATCGTTTTATGTTCATTTATGTGCTGGCGAACTGCTTCCACGGAGAGTCCATCATCATTGATCAAAACACCATCTCGTTCGATTATCGCTATTATTTTTGCATCATCTTCTTCATCAAGTAGTTTAGCAGCGTAGTAGCCGACATTACCGAGTCCCTGAATGACGATTCTTTTTCCAGGTAAACCACCAGTAAGACCAGCTGCTTTGATGTCGACTGGGTGACGAAAAAACTCCCGGATTGCATAAACAACGCCACGACCAGTAGCTTCAGTACGACCGCGTATACCACCATGTTCGACCGGTTTTCCGGTGACACAACCGGAGTGATTTATGTCTTCCGGATGTAAAAGTTTATAGGTATCAGATATCCACGCCATTTCACGCTGTCCGGTACCCATATCTGGGGCAGGTACATTAGTGGCTGGGCTAAGAAAGCCCTTTCGTATTAATTCTCTGGCGAATCGCCTGGTGATCAATTCCAGTTCACCACGGTCGTATTTTGAAGGGTCGATGAGCAAGCCGCCTTTGGAACCACCAAAAGGCACATCAACAATAGCGCATTTATAGGTCATCAATGCCGCCAACGCTTCTACTTCATCCTGGTCAACGAATGAGGCGTAGCGAATTCCGCCTTTAGCCGGGAGTCTGTGCGTGCTATGAACGGCGCGCCAACCAGTAAAGATCTGAACTTTGCCTTTAATATTGACCGGAAAATTAACCTGAATTATGGAGGCACAGGCTTTAATCGCTGCAGCAATGTCAGGGGCCATATCTATGGCTTTGAATGCCCGGTCTGCCATGTGATTAACGCTTTGACTAAATGAAAGCGTTGTAGTTTTCGTATTCACATACCTTCTCCTGTTTTATGGCTAAGCTTTTGTCTTCATCTGACCCTAATTAAGCATAGACTAAGAACGACCAGAGTCTAACCAGATCAAACTGGCTATTCTTCCGGTAATCTTATCTCTTCTATACGAATAGAAACTGTCTTTTTCTTTGTATGTGCATTTATTGCTACTAAAAACCATCGAAATACCACGATTGTTGAGCTGGTAACGGACCAATGACTCCATATCTGCCAACCAATGTCCTGTTCTATTACTGGAGAAAGCGTGCTCTGTTTCAGGAATTGATCGAATACAGGCGTCCCGGACTTCGTCTCCCACTTCATAATTTTCCGCCTGAATATGAGGTCCGATCCAGGCGAGTATATCTTCTTGTTTCTTACCAAATTTCGATAATGCTTTATCGATAATATTTTTTGCAAACCCGCGCCAGCCAATGTGAACGGCGGCAATTTGCGTTGCGTTTCTATCGCATAGCAAGAGGGGTAGACAATCTGCAGTTAATATTGCGCAAACAGTGTCTTTTTGGTTTGTATAACAGGCATCTGCAGAAATATGGGAAGACCATTCGTTGGCATCTATTACCTTATTTTCGTGTATTTGCCTGAGCCACAAAGGGGAGCGAGGGAGTTTTAATTCTTGCTTTAGCAATAAACGGTTTTGCCGCACATGTTCGCTTTTATCACCAACGTGCATTGCCAGGTTCAGACCAGAATAGGGCTTTACACTATATCCGCCTTGTATCATGGTGGTACCGGCAATTATAGATGCGGGGGCAGGCCAATTTGCAGGAAGCCAAAAGCTCATTTTTGTTCTAAATCTGTTTGCAAAGCCACAAGCAGGGATTGAAAATCATCTGGAGTTTTCGACGTATAGGATTCGGTCCTAGCGCTCAGAGGATGAGTAAACTCTAAATGGCGGGCATGCAGGGCTTGTCTGGGGAAAGTCGCTATAAGCTCCTTAAGCTCATTTGAACAGTTTTTTGGTATGCGTTTTCGACCACCATAAACCGGATCACCGACAATCGGATAGCGAATATGCGACATGTGAACACGAATCTGATGAGTACGTCCGCTTTCAAGTTGTAACTGGACGTGTGTATGTGCAGAGTACTTTGTCTGTACGCGATAGTGCGTGCGCGCTGGCTTTCCCGACTCAGTGACAGCCATACGTTTACGTTGAATATGATGCCTGCCAATTGCAGCGTCGACCGTGCCTCCTGCAGTCATTACACCATGGACAATGGCTTGATATTCGCGTTTTACCAGTCGTTTTTGCAGTTGGTCAACTAAATAGGTGTGCGTTGAAGGCGTTTTTGCAATGACCATAAGACCGGATGTTTCTTTATCCAGTCTTTGCACAATGCCTGCCCTTGGAACCTGAGCTAATTGCGGTGAATGAAAGAGCAAAGCATTCAGTAAAGTATGACCAGGATTACCGGCTCCAGGATGGACGACAAGCCCTGCCGGTTTGTCCAAAACGAGGACGGCCTCGTCTTCAAATAAAATATCGAGTGGAATTTCCTCTTTTTTCCATTCTTGCTGAATTTCAAATTCGGCTTCGAGCAGAATATTTTGTTCAAATTTGACTGTGTCTCTTTGTCTTAGAGCTTTACCATCCACTTTTACATAGCCTTTACGAATCCAGGTTTGCAATCGCGAGCGAGAATGCTGCGGACATAGGGCCGCAAGAGCGAGGTCCAGACGTTTATTATCCAGCTCCTGCGTAACGCGTAGACTTAATTTTTCAGTCGGCATATTTCTGAATTTCGTGTATAAGACATTATTTTTCAGGGTATTATAATGGGAGACTGTCGAACCTGTCGTCGACCCACTATACAGATGGTTAAAAATTTATGAATAAGTATGTTCTGTTATTGATCTTGCTGGTTATGAGTACCGGATGTTCATTTTTTGATAGTGATGAAGATGAGTCTGCCAAAAACTGGACAGTTGATCGACTTTATAACGAAGCAAAAGGTGCACTGGAGTCAGGTTATTATAGTAAGGCTGTCCAGTATTATGAGTATCTGGAAACTCGTTTTCCTTTTGGTGTATATGGTCAGCAGTCTCTGTTAGATCTCGCATACGCTTATTATAAAACAGAAGATTACGACGCAGCGGTCTCAGCCTGCGATCGATTCGCCCGTTTGTACCCGCAAAACCCACATGTTGATTATGCGTATTATTTGCGTGGTTTAATAAATTTTAATCGAAGTAAAGGTCTGGTAGAGCGCTTCTTACCTCTGGATACCTCACAGCGTGATCCGTCTTCAGCCCTGCAGGCGTTTCGTGATTTCAATGAATTAGCGAGAAAGTACCCAGATAGCGAATATATACCAGATGCAGAATTACGTATGGTTCATCTGCGTAATTTGTTGGCAGCGCATGAAGTGCATGTGGCGAATTATTATATGACACGGGGAGCATATGTGGCTGCGGCCAATCGTTCTCGTTACGTAATTGAGAACTATCCGAGGACACCATCTGTTCCTGATGCTCTGGTATTACTAGCCAAGGCCTATAAGGTTCTGGAAATGGATGATCTCTCGGGTGACGCAGTCAGGGTGTTAGAATTGAATTATCCGAATCATCCCGGCCTTAATGAAGTAAACGACATTCTAATTAGATAATCGATTTTTTCTGCTCAAAACTCTTTATATCCCGATGTAATCGGGTAACGACGATCGCGTCCGAAAGCACGTTTGGTGATGCGAACACCGGGTGCGGCTTGCCGACGTTTATACTCATTCCTGTCTACCATGCGAACGATTTCTAATACAGTCTCTCGCTCGAATCCAGCTTCTACAATTTCATCTGGGCTTTGATCTAATTCGATATAGCGTTCCAGTATCGGATCGAGAATGTCATAGGAGGGCAGTGAATCTTCATCTTTTTGATCAGGTCGTAGTTCCGCGCTCGGAGGACGGTCAATTATGCGTTGTGGAATGACCTTTTTCGGCAAGTTTCTCCAGTTTGCTAACTCGTAAGTGAGGGTTTTTGAGAGGTCTTTCAAAGGTGCGAACCCGCCGGCCATATCGCCATACAAGGTGGCGTAACCGACAGCCATTTCACTTTTGTTGCCGGTGGTCAAAACCAGTTTCCCAGTCTTGTTGGAAACAGCCATCATCAGAACACCCCGAGACCTGGCCTGAATATTTTCTTCTGTTGTATCTGTTGGTAAACCTGCAAAAAGTGGCTGCAGTAATTCAGTAAATGCAGAATAAGGTAATTCAATCGGCAGAATGTGAAATTTGACGGACAATAATTCTGCCATTTCTGTCGCATCTTCATTACTCATGTTCGCGGTATAACGTGAGGGCATAATAAGCACTTCAACATTTTCAGCACCCAATGCATCCACTGCTATGGCCAGGGTTAAAGCTGAGTCGATGCCGCCCGATAGACCTATCACTGCACCGCTAAAGCCATTTTTACGAACATAATCTCTAACACCCAGTACCAG
>Ga0055584_100001920_pt1 | contig 20446 bp, 20 predicted proteins | sample OSDHelmetaG_FD_58716 | JGI IMG/M metagenome (GOLD analysis project Ga0055584, IMG submission 58716) | Pelagic marine sediment microbial communities from the LTER site Helgoland, North Sea, for post-phytoplankton bloom and carbon turnover... | ecosystem: Environmental > Aquatic > Marine >...
CCAGAGCACATCACTGTGACCCGCTGAGTAATGCTCAACTTCAACACTTTTGACTACTTTGCGTGGTTGCTTGCCGCCTGTGTCGTGGTCGCCCCCTTGTACTACGTCATCCCTTGGGGCGCCGGCCGTCGAGCTTTACTCACCGCGACCGGGATGTACTTGTTGTTCTTGGTCGCGCCGCGGCTCGCGATCTTCTATCTCGTCTTTTGGACGCTTGTTGCAGTGCTTCAGCGGGTACTGGCTGCGGTCGGCGAACAGCGATTTGCCGGGGCGGCACTCGGGGCGTCGATCCTTGGTCTGCTCTCGCCGTTGATCACCTGGAAAGTGCTTCCGGACGACTTTGTGGTCTGGTTCAACGTCACTTTCAACGACCTCTCGTGGGGAATTTCGAGCTACGTCGGTGCCGTAGATGCGGTTCGTGATGTCATCTTGCCGATTGGTCTATCGTTCGCTGTTTTTCGCGCCATCGATCTCTTGGTCCAAACGAATCTCGGAGTGATCGGGCCGCTCTCGCCCGCGCGTGTCTTCTTTTATGGGTTCTTCCCACCAGTCCAGATCATCGGGCCGGTCATCGAATACAGCGAATTGGATTCTCCGGGTCGGACTGCTCCGCCTCGATGGCCGCTTGCCGACGATCTTGGGTCTGCGTTTTCCCTGATCGTGGTCGGCTTGGTCAAAGTCTTCGTACTTGCGTATCCGCTCGAACAGACTGCCGACGTCTTTGTCTTCTACGAGTCGAACAGCGCCGCAGTGTTGTGGCTCGAACTCTTCCTGTTCAGCTGGTATTTCTACTTGAACTTCGCGGGGTACTCGGACCTCTCGATCGGGGTGGCTCGAGTCTTCGGATTCAAGCTGAAGCCGAACTTCAACAACCCCTACTTCCGAACCAACACCCAGGACTATTGGAACAACTGGCACATGTCGTTGACGCGATTTGCTCAGCGGAACGTGTTCACGCCGCTTGGTGGGATGCGGCCGAACCGGCAGTACATCGCGGTCACGGCGACAATCATGGTGATCGCCCTCTGGCATAGTGTCTCTTGGCCGCTCGTTGTATTCGGGCTCTACCATGCGTCAGCGCTCGTCGGAGCACGACGTTTGCACGCGGTTCGCCCGCCTGCCCACGAACCTTCATTGGCGCTGGTTGTCGGCAAGAATATTGCGATGTTTGTGTTTGTCATGCTGGGGCTGCCATTGCTCGTGCTCGAATTGGGCGACCTAACGGCGTTCTATGGATCTCTGGTGGGTCGCTGATGCCTGCCGTCTTCCGCTGGTTGAGCTCAAGATTTGGGGTTGGCGCGAGCCTCTCGAGTCTCTTTCGGATCCATGTGTGGCTTCTGGTCGGCGTTATCTTGATTTCTGCGGCGCGACCGACTCCGGAGCACAACGCACGTACGAGTTGGTACAACCTCCAGATCGACGACCCGTTGGTGTCCGAGATCGGCGCAGATATCAACGACCAACGCGGGTTTCATCCGAGCGAATTCGCCGACGACCAATTCCAGGTGGCGTGGATCGGCGGTTCGAGCCTTCAAGCTCGTACTGAGGACGAGATCCCAGCTCGATCGTTTATCCCGCAGTTGTTTCGCGAATGGATTCCGGAGGTCGACCAGCGCGAAGTGAAGATCGACGTCTATCTCCTCCAGGCCCTTCGAATCTGGGACGAGTATGCCGCCGTTCTCGAAGCCATCGAAGCAGAGCCTGACTACATGGTGGTCACCCTCAACCCCATGTGGGTACTGAATGACGCAGCAATCTCTTCCTGGCCGAACCTCGCGCCAAACGCGGCCGATGCGTTGATCGATGACCCTTCGAGGTGGCCGCTCCTCGCTTCGTTGGCGAGTCCCGACGACGTGCTCACGGGCATCCTCGGATCCCGATTCGATGCAGTTGATCGACGGTGGTCGTATGCCAATGACCTTCGCGAGCAGCTCACAGATCTGACGCCGCTGAATCGCTCTGAGCCTCCGCCGGCGGACGGGGAGCCGTCTGAACTCGCCCGCATCGCAGGATTGCCGAGCCCCATCTCGTTCTGGTCAGAGCACGTGGATCGACCGGATCTCACCGGAACGGAGATTGACGCTTACAACCTCGAGCGCGCAAATCCGAGGACTGGGACATGGAACCGCGCGGTCATCGGCTGGATGCTTGAGGACATCTCAGCATCCAGAATCCCTACGCTCGTATATCTCGCACCTATTCGCTCGTCGTCGCTGGCTGATCCGGCGGTGGATGTTGCGTTAGCAGGGATCGAGGAGCAACTGTCGATCTATCGCGACCGTGTCGATCCCGAGACAGTCGAATTTTCGCCCATAAGTCTTTCGCGCGAACTCCCCGAGCTTGGTTTTCGCGATCTCATCCACATGTGGTCGCCGAGCGCTGACATTGTCTCTGAAGTCATTGTGGAGCGAGCATGTGCGCAGTTGACGAACATCGATTTGGATCCGAAATGTGGTCCAGTCCCGAACGAGGGGGAATCATGATCCGCCGATTCGTCGGATTTGCAATCGAGGCGGTCCTTGGCCTGATGCTCGGGGCTCTGGTCATTTGGGTTCTCGCTGCGACGGTGGAGAGCGCGCCGTTTGTCTACCAGGGGTACTGAAATGACACTGAATGTCGATCTCGCCCACATGGGCTACGTCGTGCGTGACCTTGCCCCCGCGATTAAGCGTTTCGAGCGCGAAGGGGGTGTGCTTATTCTTGAACCGACCCCAGACCCCATTCAGGGTGTTCACGTCTGCGTTTTGCGAGTCGACGGGGTGGTCGACATTGAATTGGTTGCGCCAATTTTCGCTGGGAGTTCTCCGGTCGATTCGCGGCTTGCTCGCGGAGGTGGGCTCGACCATGTTTGCTACAACGTCGACAGCGTCGCCGACGCGCTGCGCCAAGACGAAAACCGAGGCTCGATGATCGTTTGTCCGCCAACATACGCATGTGCGTTCCAGCGAACGATCGGGTTCGCCCAAAGACGCTCAGGACTCGTGGTCGAGTTCATGAGCAGAGAGCGCACACCGCCACCGGCAGGCGGAGATAGCGCTGATGTCTGAGACATGGCTTGACCTCAAGCAGGTCACCGATCGCGTTGCGACGATCGCTCCAGTGATAGGCGGCGGTCTTCTGGGTCGTCAGCTCGACCCCTGGAGCGGCCGAGTGAAGTGGGCCGAGCGGGCCCTGCAGCATGTCGTTTCCTTGTGCGACCACGACGAGAATCGCCTCGAAGCGGCGATCGAGGCATTTGCTATTACTTCGCTTGATTTCCTCCGGCTGCAAGCGCGGTTCCGAAAGACTGGCGTCTACGCCCGCGGCTCTGCAGCCGAGCTAGACGACTTGTATTCGGACCCGGACCAGATGGTTGAGTACCTCGACGGTCTCGCGTTGTCGTACGCAATGTGGACCAACCATGCGGCCATGGTCCAGTTCTTCGCGGAGCAGTTCGTCGCGAACTTGGCGCCAGAATCGAGAGTCTTGGAAATCGGCCCGGGCCACGGACTCCTCGCGGCGATCCTGATGGAGCACCGCAGCGACGCCTCCTACATGGGCGTCGACATCAGCGCGAGCTCTCTCGCGTATACGCGCCGTTCGCTTGAGTCGACCACCGGGTCATCTGGCGTGTTCGAGCTGCATGAGGCGGATGCAGTTTCGTCGGAGTTTGAAGCGGCCGTCGGTGATGAGGGATTCGACGCGATTGTCTGCTGCGAGGTTCTCGAACATGTCGATGACCCGGCAATAATCCTGCGCGCAGTAGCGAACAATCTCCGACCCGGCGGTACGGCGTTTCTCTCGACGGTGGCGAACCTCGAGGCGATCGACCACATCTACCTCTACGACAATGTGGAACACATTCGATCGCATCTTGCCGAAGCCGGATTTTCTCTCGTCCACGAGCATGCGTTGGTCTTGCCCGGGGCGGAAAACGATGCCCTGCTACCGGTCAACTACAGCGCAGTTGTCGAACATATGTAGCCGGGGTCAGCGACGGGCGACGATGCCGCCACGGCCGCCATCGGTGAATTGATCTTCAACTGAAGAGAATCCGCCCTCGGACACGAGGTCTTTCAGCGCAGTCATGTTGGGGTGCCAGTGGCCTGGGAGCCGAGCCGCGCCGGACGCGTCGGGACCCTCGTACTGGGAGCTGCGAACGAATCGCACGAGCGGGAGGTCGTTGTTGCCGGGGTGGATGGCGGTCTCGACGACCAATGTTCCCGCGGTTACGCCGCACACCGCTTCGACGGCCTGCTTGAGATAACGACAGTGGTAGAGGATGCCGATGCAAAAGACGAAGTCGAAGGTCCGGCCGAGGTCCGGGAGGTCGTAGATGTCCATAACGCGGAAGTCCATTTCCTGGCCGCGGACGTCCGCACAGAACTGCGCTTGTTCGATGTATTTGCCGTTGCGGTCGATGCCGACGACTTCTGCGGCACCGCGATCCTTGGCCTGGAAGGCAAAGTGTCCAGCGTTGCATCCGATGTCGAGCACCGACATGCCGGTCATGTCATCGGGAACTGCCGACGCGATCTCGTCCCAACGCTTACGCGGGTGATCGGATTCTTCGCCCCATACCCGTCGCGTCTTGGTCGTCCGCCCGCCGGGAAGATCGATGTTTTGATACCAACCGGGATCTTCATCGAGCTCTTTGACTCGCTCGGTGATCTCCGCGTCTGTCCGTGTCTTCGACATCTGCCTACTCCAGGGTGTGTTAGCGGTCGCCCGCTCTGTGACGGGTAGCATTCCGTGAATGATGGACGTGTCAGACCCTACCCTGCACTTGCTGGGCGTCGAGCGCTCCTCGAGCGGCTATCTGCGCGATCTCTGGGAGCGGCGCGAGTTCGCTGTGGTCGTACCCGCCAACGACATACGTGCCCAGAACATGGACACCTTGCTGGGCCAGATGTGGCACATCCTCAACCCGGCGGCCCTTGTCGCGGTCTATTGGTTGGTCTTCGACGTGTTGCTAAAAACAAGTCGTGGAATCGACAACTATCTGGGGTTTCTCGTCGTCGGGATCCTTTTCTTCCAGCTGACGCAGCGCGTAATTCTCGACGGTGCGATCGCGATACCTCGCAACGAAGGTTTGATCCGTTCGATCCAGTTCCCGCGTGCACTACTTCCGATCTCGTCGCTCACGGGGCAAACGATTGCGTTCCTACCCGCACTCCTCGTGATGGCCGTCACGCTTTGCCTCACCGGCGCCTACCCAACTTGGCGATGGTTCATGGTGATTCCTGTGCTTGTGGCCCAAGCGTTGATCAATCTGGCGGGCGGGCTCGTGATGGCGCGCCTTGGTGCGACGGTGCGTGACTTGCGTGAGATCCTTCCGCACCTCATGCGTCTGCTGTTCTACGTCTCCGGCATTCTCTTTTCCGTCGAACGCGTGATCGCCAACGAGACAGTCGTCAGCTTGATGGCGCTCAATCCGATCTACTCGATTGTCAGTGCTGCTCGATGGTCGCTCCTTGGTGCGGACGCCGGCTCGGAGATCTGGCTGTCGCTCGTTCTCTGGTCAGTGATCACCCCGTGGTTTGCGCTGCGGTTCTTCCGGGCCCACGAGCATCGGTACGGAGCGTGAGCACTGACATTTCCGAGACACAATTGGCGCTCCGAGTCGACAATGTTCATGTCGGCTACGACGCCTACGAAGACAGCGCCGGTGGGATCAAGGGTCTGTTCTCAGGCGAGCGGCGCCGAACGCGACGTATCAAAGCCGTTCGTGGCGTCTCATTCGAGCTGGAGCGCGGCCAGTCGCTCGGGATAATCGGGTCGAATGGGTCGGGCAAGTCCACCCTCCTCGCGGCAATGACGGGTCTTCTCCCTTTGGAATCGGGAGAGATCTGGGTTCGTTCGCGCCCCACCCTTCTTGGTGTGGGCGCGGTCATGCGGCCCTCGTTGTCGGGCCGACGCAACATCATCATCGGCGGACTGGCCCTGGGTCTTCCTCTCGCTGAGATCAAGTCGCGTATGCGAGACGTGATCGCCTTCGCCGGATTGGAAGAGTCGATCGACCTTCCGATGCGCTCTTACTCGTCAGGTATGCGCGCCCGGTTGATGTTCGCCATCGCCACGGCGACAACGCCGGAGATCTTGTTGATCGACGAGGCGCTCGCCGTGGGAGACAGCGAGTTCTTCCAACGCTCCCAGCGACGCATCGATGAGATCAGAGCCACCGCGGGCGCCGTCGTTATCGTGTCGCACAATCTCTCCGAGTTGGAGCGATCGTGTGATCGGGTGATCTGGATGGATCGCGGCGAATTGATTGACGACGGGCCGCCCGATGAAGTCATCGCGGCCTATGGAGCCAAGGTCAATGGCCGAATTGCCGATGAGGCACTCTTGATCACCGACCCGACGGCCGGTACCGATGAGATCGACGTGGGGACCGCGGAACTGGCCGAAGAGCTCACCGAGTCGGATGAAACCGAAGGAGCCGTCGCCCCGGTTCTGATTCGGGAGCGAACGTCGCGGACCGCCACGCTTCACATCGGCACTGACTTCACGGTCGACCGAATTCAGCACTATCTCCGGGCAGAGGCGGAGGCCATCCGTCACGCGGGCTTCTCCACTCCAGCGTTCCTCCGGCGGCGGAATCATTTCGAATTCGTTGGAATTGGGTCGGAAAATGCGGCCAGCGGCCTACCAATCAGCTTCGGTGGAGACGACTGGGCCACATGGCGAGACGACTTCATCAATGTTGCGAGCCGGCAGATGAGCGACGAATTCGATTGGGTGATTTCGAGTGAGGCCTTTGCAACGCGTCTCGGGCCGAAGAGTATTCAGGCCGTTCGTGACTTCCTGAACGAGGTCGGCTTTGATCGTGTTCACGCCGTGCTCTACCTGCAACGCCAGGACCGACTCGCGGCGCACAGCCACGTGCAGGCGCTTGCGGCGGGCCTGTCGGACCCGTTCTCAGTGGACACTCACCTCGATGCCGCTACGCGCTGCGACTGGCGTCGCCTTATTGAGTGGTGGTCAAACAGTGATTCGATTGACCAACTCGACGTTCGACTCTTCCCCGACCGCCCAGGCATGCCCGACATTGTTGATGACTTCTGTGACGCCACCGGCTTGCCCCAGCCACGGTCGGCCGACGGACCCGTTGCCGTGCGCCTTCCGAGCAGTGAGGCCGTGCAATTCATCGAGAAGATCAACGGTGAGTGCGAAGACGGGGAGAGTGCGCGAGCGCTTGGCGAACGGGTGGTCCTGCGTCTTGCTGCCGAACCGGGGGTGGAGCCATTCGCTCTCACGGCAGCTGAATCAGCTGCCCTAATGGGTCGCTATGCCGCGAGCAACGAGTGGGCACTCGCTCAGGTCGACGAGGCCATTCGGGTTGACGACTACTTCTCCGTTGCTCTGGCGTTACCAACGGAACGGACCGAACTCACCATTGATCGAATCTTGGCGCTTGCCGCGGTGGTGGGTAGTGGCGCCCGGCGCTGAGCATTGATCGAGATCCATGCAGGTAGAATCGCTACGAACGACGCAGCAGGAGATCAAATGTGGGGGAAGTTAAGAGCGGGCGTTCGCTCCGCCGGTCGCCGTCTTGCCGATCCGCAGTTTGTTCTTGCTGATCACGCGCCACCGATCCCCGCACAGATCGCATGGAAAGCGCGCTACGCGGCAATAAGTCGCGGGAAGGCGCTGACGGCAAACGACCGACGATTGGTCGGGCATCGCAACTCTCTCAAGGGCGAGCGGGTGTGGATCATCGGCAACGGGCCGAGCATTAGCGATACCGATCTGTCGGCGCTCAAGAATGAGACCACGATTGGTACGAACAGCATCTTTCTCAATCGTGACGAGATGGGATTCGACGTCACCCACTACGTCGTCGAGGACTACCTCGTCGCCGAGGATCGGGCCGACGACATCGCAACGATCGAAAACTCAACCAAGTGGTTTGGGAACTATTTGCAATATTGCCTTCCGGAGGCCGACGACACGCTCTGGATGAACGTCTCGGTCGACTACAACGACACTCCGTCATGGCCGAAGTTCTCGCGCGATCTCGGGTCAGTTGCGCACGTCGGTGGAACGGTTACCTACCTCTGTATTCAGCTCGCGTACTTCCTTGGAGCTGCTGAAGTCGTGCTTGTTGGTGTCGATCACAGTTATGTAGTCGACGACTCTGAGCCGGTCGAGGGCAACACGATTACGTCGACGCAAGCCGATGTTAATCACTTCCACCCCGACTACTTCGGTGAGGGAAAACGCTGGCATTTGCCGCGGGTCGACCGTATGGAGCGGGCGTACATCCGTTCTCGTGAGGTCTTCGAAGCCGACGGACGTGTCTTGCTCAATGCCACGAAAGGCGGCCGGCTCGAGGTCTTTCCTCGTGTCGACTACGACGAGATGGTTCGTTCGTGCGCCGGCTGATTCTCATCGTCGCTCGTCGAGTTCTTCCGATCGCCCGATTTCTGTGGGGGAGTCTCTGTTCTCGTGTTCAGCGCGTGCTGCGCCCACGGCTTCGTCGGGTCCGTCGATTTGCGGGGCTTGGAGACTGGTCGAGTCGCTCGAACTATCGAGACCAGCTCATTGGTGTTCACACGTTGGTTCCGGTGTCGCTAAAGAAAGGTGTCGGATCAATCGATCCGGCGCCGCGCTCTCCGAGCGAAGCGCCTCAAGTGACCATTGTGGTTACCGCTCACAATGACGGTCCATTTCTCGACACATGTCTGCGGAGCATTCGATTGCAGGACCTTCGCGAGTGGGAGTGTCTCGTCATTGACGACGCTTCGACCGACGACACCACAGACATCGCTCGGCGTCATGCCGAGGAAGACCCTCGAATCGAGCTGGTGCGTCGTGATCGGAACGTCGGTCTCGCTGCGGCTCGCAACACGGGAATCGGTCTGGCTCGCGGCCGTTTCCTGACGTTCGTGGATGCCGACGACTTCATGTTTCCGGCAACCCTCGCGGCTCGCGTCCACGCGGCAACCAGTGACGACCCGACGATCGCCGGTAGCTGGTGCGACTGGTCTTCGGTCGCCGAAGCGGCCGGTCTGGAGTTCGAACCGTCCGGCCCGGGTCGATTCGCGGCAATCGACTATCACACTGGTGGTGGCGAGAATCAGGTGATTTCCACGAGTCCGCTCATGCGCACCGATGTCGTGCGCTCTCTTGGCGGCTACGACGTGAACTTTCGAACGGCAGAGGACTTTGAGTTCGCGACGCGACTCTTCCGCAACGGGTTCCGGCTGGAGTACGCCGGGGTAGTTGGCGTGGCCTATCGCCAGAAGCGGTCTTCGATGATTTCCGGCGATCCATTTGGCCACGCGCGAAACGCAATGCGGGTCTACGACTACATGGCTCGCCCCTTGGATCCGGCGGCTCGAAGCCCGCTCGCAACCGCGGCAATCGTCGAGCCGACGGTTGGTATCCCGAGTGAAGTGAAGCTGGTGGAGCGACTCATCAGCTTCTTGACGTTTGCGCTCCTCGGAAACGACTCCGAGCAGGTTGATGGAGTCCTCGGACTCATCCCTCCGGGCTTGATTGGTTCGTCTTCATTCCTTCTCGACGTCGACGGACGCATCGATGCTGCCGTCCTTCGGCACTCCACGCGGGTCGCAGCGTTCACCAAGTCCGAACGGACTCAGGTTGAGAATAAGGTGAAGGCGCTGCTCGCAGTCCGAGGAAACAAAGACGCCGAGGAGACGGTGCTCGAGCCGCATATGGGCGTTCTCAGCGAGAAGCGCGTGACGGCGGCTCTGCCCTCTCATTCTCGAGTGAGGCGACAACGTTTGCCAGGAACCGCTGGCCCGTGGGACGTCGTCCTCGTCGCTGAGTCCTCCGATGCCGCTCGCGAACTCGCGTTGCTTGGCCGCGAGTTGGTCGAACTTGGCTATCGGGTCGCGCTGCACGATCTCGGATTTGCCGACCTTCGACGAACCGCGCTTCAGGAGGGAATTCACCGCGTTGTTGCGCCGACCGACCATGCTCGCCTAGTGATCTCCTCCTCAGGGGACACGAAGGGTGTCACGGGCGATTCGCACATGATCGTCGCGTCTGAGCCGTGGGTCGCGCTCGTACCGTCAGCAGTCCCGGCCGATGTCGTTCATCTACGCGGTGAATGGGAACGGGCGCTCTTCCCGACGGCTGAGCGGGCAGTGTTCGTGGGATGGCATTCCCGTCACGACCAGTTGATCGCTGCAGCGTCGCCTATCGATGGCCAAGCCAATCGCGGCCGATCCGATGTCGTGATCGTCGCACGAGACAGTTCTGATGGTGCCGTCGCCGTGCCCACGATTGGGCCGTTGTCTTCGCCCGTGCTTTGGTCTGGCTGGGCCAACAGCCCGGCTGGTTACTCCCTCGATGCCGTCGCCTTGCGACAGCGATCGAGTCTGGCTCGGGCGGTCGTCTGTTCGGGTCCGGGGGTGCTCGCCGATGCCTTGGCATTCGGCACTCCGGTCGTGGCGGTTGACGATGCCGCACAAGCGATAGAACGAATTCCGTCCGCGACTTGGGAGTCGATTTCCCGCTTCCTCGACGACATCGGTCCGCCATCGCCACCGACGGTCTTGACCGATATTGATCCCTTGCGAGAACATGTCCACAGCGCCTGCCAGTTCCTCGAGTAGCGCCTCGGTGGCGCCGAGATCGCGACGGCGACGGGTGCTTCGGTGGTTTGCGAGCGCAACCGGCGTCGCTTCGATGCTGGCGGGTGGACTTCTCGTTGCCGGCTCGGATGCAGACCTCTTGTGGCTGACTGCCGTCGGTGTGGTTCTGCTCCTCATCGTCATCGCCCGTGTGGCGGTTCGGGCGGTAGAAGGATTGGAGCGGATCGCGGTGAGGACGCAGGAGTCCAATCGTTCCGTCGACTCTCGACTCGAAGTTGCCGACCGGAGCCTCGCCCGAGTACGGAGCGAGGGCATTGAGCGCGAGAAGGTACTGGAGACCAGAGTCGTCGAATTGACCTCTCAACTCAAAGAGGTGGTCGAATTGACCTCTCAACTCAAAGAGGTGACGGCGCAGATCGGCTCGAATCGACGAGCGATCGCTCAGGTCGAAAAGGGTCTTGTTGTCGAGCGGTCCGACCGGATACTGCTCGCAACGCGTCTCACCGACCGGCATCTGCCGGTGCGGCGAGTGCTCCTCCAGATGACAGTTCATAGATCAGGCAGCACCCGCTTCTTTGATGTAATGCGCACCCACCCGGCAGTACGAGTCGCTCCCACAATGGAAGTGTGGCGCGAGCTCGGGTTGACGGGTCGCCGCTATCCGGTCGCCTTCAGCGATACCGCTGACGCGGGCATTCCACTAGAGGTCGAGTTCGGTGTCGGGGCCACGGTTCCCACGATCCCGATTGCGCCCTTGCCTGGTCCTACTCCCGAGGATCAGTGGTGTGTCGAGAAGGCGCATCCCCAGTTCGCGGATTTCGATTCAAGCGGACTCGCCGATCGAATCGAAGGACTTCGGGCCAGCGGCATCGAGGTTCTTGTGGCGTTTGGAATTCGTCGCCCACTCGAAGCCATGTGGAGCATGATCGACTTCAAAGCGCGCCAACCCTCGTGGTATGTGTCGCTTGGGCCAGCGGACATTCCCGACTGGATTCTTCGCTCCCTCATCGGGATTGAAGAAATCCAGAAGCTCACGGGCGGTCCGATAGTTGAGTATGGCGATTTCCCCGACGGTGCCATATTCCGCGACCTGGGTGCCCGGCTTGCGCCGGCCTGGGGGAACGAGCAGGTCGAAGAATGGATCGCGTTCGCCACCGAGCACGTCACTCCCTCGCGTCGAACGCAACGCTCCGAGTCCGGGTTTCTTGGCGAGCCGAACGCCGTGCGGTCGCCGGACGGACCTGATGGCGCCTGGAGCTCACTCGCGGCGACCATGGCGTCGGCCGAGGAGGTCTACGCTCGGCTCTTGCAACGTCAAAGCGAAGCGGGCGCCGACCCGCTCGCCTGAGTTAGATGATTGGCGGGCGCCCCAACCTTGTCATCGCGGCGACCGTCCGCCAGCGCATCGGTGCACGAGGACCGGCCGGCGATCGAATGCCAGCCCGTGTTCCCGCCGCGTACGACCGCAAACCGGTTGGAGATCGAAGGTTGCGTAGAGCAGTGACGACGAACCAGACGGTCACGTATGTCGCGGCAAGCGGCAGCGGAAGGGTGCGGTGCGCGAGCCAAACTCGATTTCGTGCCGTGTGAAAGTGGTATCCGTCATGTCGGGCCGGATCAATACGCGGGTGACCCATTGTGATCTCGGCGCTGTATCGAATGGTCCAACCCTCGTTGAGTAGTCGCCACGCGAGGTCGGTCTCCTCGAGTCCGTAAAAAAACTCCTCGCAGAGTCCGCCGACCGCTTCGAAAGCCCGGCGACGGACGATGCACGCTCCACCGGGAAACGAGGTGACGTCGCCGCTGCGGGTGTGGTCGCCCCAGAGCCTTGGATGGTGACGCCGAGCTGTCCCTCCGTGCTGGTCGATGATCCGCAGTCCAATGACTGCGACATCGGGCTCGGTCTCAAATGTTTGGAGGGCCTGGCGCAGGACATCGTCGCTGGGGTACCAGCCGTCGTCATCCAGGAAGGCGACGAAATCGGCCGACGACGCGACCAGCCCTACGTTTCGGCCCTTGGGGATTCCGAGGTTTTCGCCCGGAGCCACGACGATGTGGGCCTCGGCAGAGTCGGGCTCGCCGCCATTCACGACGAGGACAATCTCGGCGTCTACCTTTTGTTGTCGGCGCACGGATTCGATCGAAGTCTTGAGCGGCACCGGGCGATCGCCCATCGTGAGAATGACGACGCTGACATCGCTCATTCGGCCCGGCCGTTCGTTGGCCTGGCGGGTGAGCCGACGACCACCGTGTCGGCAGCGACGTCGGTGAGCACTACCGCACCCGCACCAACTACTGCGTTTCTCCCGATCCGGACCTTCTCAAGCACCGTGGCGCCGGCGCCGATGAGCGCTCCGTCGCCAACCCAGCAGTCGCCGCTGACTGCGGCCATGGGCATGACTGTGGCGAAAGCGCCGATGTGTGTGTCATGCCCGATCGACGCGCCCTGGCTCACGACAGCGTGTTCGCCGACGCGAACGAGTGGCGACAGAGCGGCCTGAGCGAACACGACGCTCCCGGCACCGATCTCGGAACCAGTGCCAATCGTGGCTGAGGGGTGAACAAGCGTTGCGAACGCGAGATTCTTCGCCGCGACTTGGCTCTCGATTTCGATTCGGCTTTTCGAATAGCCGGCGGCGATGATCCAGAGGAGGCCGGCGCGGTTTTTCGCTTCATCGATCGGTCCGACGTAGCGAGCGCGGCGGTTCACAAATCGCGAGAGGTCGGCTGAGCCGTCGGCGAAGAGTTCTACGACAGCGGTGGGCCCGCCGCTGCGTTCGATGGCTTCGATGATGCCGAGCAGGTCGCTCGCGTGCCCGGCAGTGCCGAGAAAAGCGAATGTGGCTACGGAATCCGTGCCGTCTTCATCCATAGGGGGAGACTAGAGCCGTCATGGCGAACTCGGTAGCCGCGTGCTGCGGCCGCGTGCTCGATGCAACGCTCGGGTAAGGTCCGGCCGAATGACTGAGACCTCCCGTTTGTTTGCGATACAGGGCGCGGCGCCCGCGTTTCGCGAACCAATCCACGTAGGACGGCCGAATCAGCCCCCGCGAGAAGCGTTCCTGCGCCGCCTCAACGAGGCGCTTGATCGCAACTGGCTGAGCAACAACGGGCCCTTGGTCAAGGAGTTTGAGGAGAAGATCGGGGCGGTCACTTCTGTCCCACACTGCGTCGCGGTTTCGAACGGAACATCAGGGTTGCAGGTGCTGATGCGAGCCCTCGGCATCGCGGGGCCGATCGCAATGCCGTCGTTCACGTTCGTCGCGACGCCAGCATCGGCGGCATGGCTCGGCCTTGACCCGATGCTCGTCGATATCGAAGGGGAGAGGTACGGCCTCTGCCCGGAGCAGGTGGCAAGCCTCCCTGCGATCGATGGGATCGTCGGAGTTCATGTGTGGGGAATCCCCTGTGCGGTAGAAGAACTTGCTCTGATCGCCGCCGAACGAGGCTGCCCGCTGATTCTGGATTCCGCTCATGCCCTGGGTTCACGTCTTCGCGGCGTGCCGATCGGCGGGTTCGGCGCGGCCGAGGTCTTCAGTTTTCACGCGACAAAGCTTGTGCATTCCTTTGAAGGCGGTGCGGTCACGACCAACGACGAATCGCTCGCCGATGAGGTGCGGCGGATGATCAACTTCGGGTTCGTTGGGTACGACGAGGTGAGCGGCATCGGGACCAACTCGAAGATGAGCGAGCTCAATGCCGCAATGGGCTTGGCTACGATCGAATTTCTGCCGAACATCCTCGAGCACAATGCCGCAAACCGGGCGGTGTACGAGGCCTCGTTCTCGTCGATTCCAGGCATCGAGCTAGTCACTGCGCCGAGCAACTCGCAGACAAACGAGCATTACGTGGTCGCGCTGATCGACGAAGACAAGCTGGGCCTCAGCCGAGATGGCCTCTACCGGCTGCTTCATTCCGAAAACGTGCTTGCCCGACGCTACTTCTATCCAGGAACCCACCGGATGGGGCCGTACCAGCGTTTCGCGGGCGAACGCTCCTTTGTCATCAGCGACGCAATCTCTCATGCCTGTCTCGCATTCCCGACGGGACTTGCGGTGGATGAACACGTCATCCGAAGAATTGCAGAACTGATCGAGCGCTGCCACACGCACCACAAGCTGGTGTCATCACTCGTGGCGGAGACAGCGGCACCGTGAGTTCTTCAGGCATCGACGGCGTGATCGTTGGGCCAACGGCCCACCCAATCGTGCCGGTGCTGGCTCGAGAGTTGGCCGCACGAGGTCTGAAAATCGCCGCCGTCAACGGTGGCGGAAGTCACGACCGCGAGCTCGTGGACGGCGTAGAGATCATTGCGTGTGAACCTCGTGTGGGGGCGGACGTTCGCAAACGGGTTGATCGACTCACCCGTCGTGTCCAGGCGCTCGAAGACCGAGTGGTGTTTCCAACCAGTCGGTCCTCGCTCCGGGAGTTCGAAGCCGAGTTCGGGCCGCGCTCGGCGGCAAGCGTTGTGCCTTCGATCCGGCGCGGCGAGTACGCCGCCGCGGTCGTGAACGAGCTTCGGCCGAAGTTCGTCTGGTTGAACCACGTTTTCCAATTCGGTTGGGCGGCTCAGCAAATCCGAGAGACCCCGATCTTGGCGATGCCGTGGGGTGGCGACATCTACAATCTCGGTCGAGCAACATGGCTCTCCCAGCGGATGGTGCGCCGGGGGCTTGCCGCTTCTTCGGTCGTCGTTCCGAGCGCCGCTACGGCGACCGACATTCTCTCAACGACGTACCGAGTGGCGCCAGAGCGAATCTGCCCCCTTTCTTGGGGTGTCGATCTTGACGAGTTTCGGCAACGCCTCGACGGACAGAAGATGGAACTCCGTGCCGCGCTCGGTTTGCCGAAGGATGCGCAGGTTCTCTTCAATGCGCGGCGTATGAAGCCCGCGTGGGGGAGTGACGCGGCCCTTCAGGTGATGTTGGAGGTCGCCCGTCGGCGTCCGGCGTCGTTCCATATCGTGATCGCCGGTTCGGACGCCGGTGATGCTGCTGCCGCGGCACAAGCGGCAATCGACGCGGAGGGGTTGACAAACCAGTTCCGGATCATCGCCGAAGACGTCTCGATGGATTCGTTCCTCGACTATTGCGTGGCCTCCGATGTCGCGGTCTCGCTACGCTCGGCTCGAGATATGCGATCGCTAAGCATTCTTCAGTGCGCGGCCGCCGGAGTTGATCTGATTTGCTCGGACCAGCCTGAGTATCGGGCAATGGAACAGGCAGGTTTTGTCGCCCGTTTCGTCGATCCAGAAAACCCAGGGTCAGTTCTCTCCGCCGTGATGGAGGCGATCGATGCTCTGGACGAGGATCGGGTGAATCGGGCGGCCGCCGGTCGCGCATTCATCGAAGAGCACGAGGATCGCTCGAAGCAACTCGCAAGACTGGTCTCGCTTATCGAGGAAACCGCGCAGCGGGGATAGGCTCCGCGCCTGTGGCTCGTGTCTCTATTGTCATTCGTGCGCTCAACGAAGCGGCCGATCTACCAGCGCTCTACGAGGGTTTGGCGAGTCAGTCGCGCCAGCCCGACGAGATGATCCTCGTTGACTCCGGTTCAACGGACCTCACGGTAGCGATCAGCGAGGCGGCGGGAGCGCAGATCATCCACATCAACTCGAGCGAGTTCTCGTTTGGCCGTGCGCTAAATGTTGGGTGTACGGCCGCGACCGGCGACATTTTCGTGTTCGTCAGTGCCCACGTGTATCCGATCGACGAGCATTGGCTCGAGCGCCTGGTTGCGCCGTTCGAGGACGCCGAGGCGGTCGCACTGGTCTACGGCCGCCAAACTGGTGACGAAGAACGCACCGCCTTCTCCGAGATGGAGATCTTGCGGCGCTGGTTTCCCGACCGATCTGACCCGGCGCAAGATCATCCGTTCTGCAACAACGCGAATTGCGCTGTACGAGCCTCGGTGTGGAAGACCCTCCCGTACGACGAGCAGTTGACCGGCCTCGAGGACATGGACTGGGCCCGTCGCGCTCTGGCCGAAGGCCACAAGTTGGTCTATGCCGCCGATGCTGCGATCTTTCACATTCACGAGGAGACATTTCCGCAGACCGTGAACCGTTATCGGCGTGAGGCAATTGCGCACAAGCGAATCTTCGGCCATCAAAAGATGGGCACGTTTGAAGCCTTCGGCCTCTTTCTCGCCAACGCTGGCAGGGACTACGTCGCGGCCGTTCCTCGCCGGAAGTTCTTCCGCAATCTTGTGGCAATTCCGCGATTTCGGGCCGCCCAATTCTGGGGTACCTGGAAGGGTTTTCGCCAGGACGGCGACCCAACGGTCGCACTAAAGCGGCACTTCTACTACCCGAAGGGCCTGACCCCGAAGGCCGAGCGTTGCCCCAACTCAGAGAGCAGTGATCAATGATCGACGTTGTGGCTTTCATGCCCATGCGCCATTCGAGTGAGCGGGTGCCCGGCAAGAACTACCGCATGCTCGACGGTGCCCCTCTCTTCCATCACATGCTGCGCACGCTCGAGTCTTGCCCCGAGGTCAGCCGGATCGTGATCGACACCGACAGCCCCACCGTGGCCGACCAGTGCGCCGTCGATTTCCCCGACGTAATGGTCATCGACCGGCCCGAACACCTGCTCGGGGGCGACATGGCGATGACCGAGATCCTCCGCCACGACGCATCCGTGGTCGACAGTGACTGGTACCTACAGGTGCACTCGACCAGTCCGCTGTTCCGGACATCGACCATCTCGGCCGGGCTGACCGCGCTGGAAGCTTCACATTCAGAGCACGACTCGCTGTTCTCTGTCACTCGCCTCCAGACCCGCCTGTACGACGCCGACTTTGCCCCGGTGAATCACGATCCGGCCGTCTTGCTTCGCACCCAGGACCTGCCACCGCTCTACGAAGAGAATTCCGGCATGTACGTGTTTACTCGCGAACAGATCGCCGAAGGTCGCCGCTTCGGTAGCCATCCTTTGCTCTTCGAGATCGACCCGCTCGAGGCAACCGACATCGATGAAGAACCCGACTTCGTGCTAGCCGAGACGCTGCACCGACTACAAAGAGAGGGACAGCTGTGAGAATCGGCATCACCTGCATTCAATTGATTCGCGATATCGACGACTGGCGGCCCGCACTCGAGGCGGCCGGGTTCGAGGTCGTTGTTCCGACGATTCCGGGCCAGCATCTCGAGGGCGACGAACTCGTTGCTGCGCTCGAAGGATGTGTTGGTGTTGTCGCCGGCGACGACAAGTTCACTGCGGAAGTGCAAGATCGACTTCCCGAGTTGCGGATGATCTCCAAGTGGGGCATCGGCGTCGACGGGATCGACCGTCCGCATGCCGCGAGTCGTGGCACGGTGGTCACCAATACACCGGGAGCGTTCGACGACGAGGTCGCCGACATTTCGATGGCCTACGCCATCATGCTGCTGCGTCAACTCCACACAATCCACGAGGGCGTGCGCGAAGGATCCTGGCCGAAGCCAGCCGGCCGTTCGCTCGGCGGAAAACGTATGGGTGTGATCGGTCTCGGCGGAATCGGACGGGCGGTCGTCCGTCGCGCCGTTGTCGCCGGGATGGATGTTGTCGGCTCCGATCCTTCCGCGGAAAGCCAGGCCGCGGCCATTGCCGACGGCGCCACGATCGTGGAGATCGATGAGCTCATGGCGACAAGCGACATCGTTTCGGTGAACTGTCCACTCAACGCGCAGACGCACCACCTGGTCAACGCTGATCGGTTGGCATCGATGCCGCCCGGCGGCTACCTCGTCAACACCGGCCGCGGCGACGTTGTCGACACGGTCGCCCTTGCGAACGCGCTTCGCTCTGGTCATCTTGCTGGCGCCGCTGTCGATGTCTTGGAGGAGGAGCCACCGAGTCCGGACAACCCGATTCGCGGCATCGACTCCGTGATCTTCGGCAGCCACAACGCGTCGAACACCTACGAAGCCTCAGCCCGCGTGCATCGTCGATCCATCGAAAATCTGGCCCGCGAACTCGGCGTCGCGATCGAGCTGTCGTGACCCGGTCGGTGGTAGTGACCGGTGTGTGCGGCGGCATCGGCCGAGCGATCGCGGCGCGCTTTACCGACGCCGGGTGGACGGTGATCGGCGTCGATCGCCGCGAGCCCGACGCCGATGTGCGAATCGATCGTTTTGAACTCGCTGATGTAGGGAAAGACGGCGAGGTCGCCGCGCTCTTCGAACGACTTTCCGACATGAACTCGCTCGACGCGTTGATCAACAACGCTGCGGTCCAGATCAATAAGCCGATTATCGAAACGTCTGACGCCGAGTGGTCCCAGGTCATGGACACCAACCTCCGGAGCGCGTTTCAATGCATCCGTGAGGCCCACCCACTACTCGCGGCGGCCCGCGGTGCAGTGGTGAATATCAGTTCCGTTCACGCGATTGCCACGTCGATGAACGTCGCGGTCTACGCGATCTCCAAGGGTGCGCTCGCGGCGCTGACCCGTTCGGCCGCGATCGAGCTTGCGGCTGCCGGCATCCGCTGCAACGCCGTGTTACCGGGAGCGGTCGACACGCCGATGCTTCGCGAAGGTCTCGATCGCCGCCCGCATCCCGATGGGCCCGACGGCAACCTCAACGAGCTCGCGGCGCGCACACCGCTGGGTTTCGTGGCCACCGCTGACCAAATTGCGCCGTCGGTCGTCCATCTCGCCGATGGTGAGCTGTCCCCGTATACCACCGGTCAGATGTTGGTGGTCGACGGCGGGGCCACGATCAAGCTCGGCACGGAGTGACAAGACGATGAAGGCCGAGCGGTTCGCCGCGGTTGCGGCCGAACTCGGCGAGGGTCCAACGTGGGATCACAACGCCGAAGTCGTCTACTGGGTCGACATCCTGCGCGGCGAGATCCATGCGGTAGATCTTGACGGCCAAGACCAACTCGTTCGGACGCATGACGAGCCGGTTGGTGCGGTCGCGCTGGCTGCCGGTGGCGACGTCTTCGCGGCAACACCGCGCGGTCTGTGTCGGGCGGACGGCACAGTCGTGATGCCGATCCCGCAGGACGCCTCCGACCTCCGCATGAACGATGGGAAGCCGGACCCGGCTGGGCGATTTGTTGGTGGCACGATGACGCTCGGTGAGGCGCGGCCTGGAGCGGGTTCGCTTTGGTCTTTGGATGGGTCGAGTACTGCCTCCTGTCTTGTTGTCGACGCCACCATCCCCAACGGGTTGGCCTGGTCCGCGGATGGCACGGTGCTGTATTGGATCGACACCCCGCGGCAGCGGATCGACGCATTCGACTACGACGTAGCGACAGGGGCAGCGAGCGAGCGCCGTTCCGTAATCGAGATTGATTCGGCGGTCGGTTCGCCCGACGGCATGTGCATCGACAACGACGACGGACTCTGGGTCGCCCTCTGGGGAGGGTCGGCGGTCCATCGCTACGTCGACGGCCAGCTGGACGAAGTCATCGAGTTGCCAACGCCCTTCGTCACCTGCCCGGCCTTTGCCGGGCCGACACTCGATCACCTCGTCATCACCACGGCATCGATCGAGTTCGACACACCGCCAGCCGCCGCCGGCGATCTCTTTGTGGTTCAACCCGGCGTTGCTGGGTGTCTCCCAAACCGACTCGGGTCGTGGGCAACGTGAACCTTTCCTACGGCTGGCTCGGCCGTGAGTCTTCGAGTGATCAAACGGTCGGGTTGGTCGTGCAGGCCGCGTACCACCTCGACGAGTTTCTCCCGTTGCGTGACGAACTGCGTCGACGCGGCTACTCCGCTGAATTATTGGTCCCGCGTCCACCGAAACAACCACTCGACCGCTTCCGTCCGGGAGTGCGTCTTTTCAATGAGCTGCTCGCAGCCACGGCGCTTCCAATTGTGGGCTCCTCCACCGTTGAGGACCTCACCGCCCAGTTGTCGTCCGTTGTTGTGATGAACGACTGGGGGACGCCTGCTCTGCTCGT
>Ga0055584_100001921_pt1 | contig 20444 bp, 23 predicted proteins | sample OSDHelmetaG_FD_58716 | JGI IMG/M metagenome (GOLD analysis project Ga0055584, IMG submission 58716) | Pelagic marine sediment microbial communities from the LTER site Helgoland, North Sea, for post-phytoplankton bloom and carbon turnover... | ecosystem: Environmental > Aquatic > Marine >...
CTCCAATGTTCTGGTCCGCATCATCGGCACAACAGGGGAAACAAAGCTCTCCTTCCCGCTTTACACAGAAGTCGTGCTTATCCCCGTGACATTCACACTGGCCTTGATATGGGACACCACATGGCCCAGCCTGCCGCACATGGCATTACTCGCATTAAACGGGGCGCTGGGAGCCTGCGGCATGTATTTTATCACACGCGGCTTTTCCACAGCCGCTGCCGCCATTGTCGCGCCTTTTCATTATATACAAATGCTCTGGGCCATTTTATTCGGATATATAATTTTTAATGACAGGCCTGATATCTGGATCGGTCTCGGTGCCGCCATCATCATCGCCAGCGGGGTGTGGTTGATCCGTCACGAACATTCCCGGGATTATCTCCCGCCCCAGACACCACCGGTTCATAAAGAGGATTAAGCGCATACGCTTTTTCAAGAAAATCCTGCGCTCCACAAAATCGGCATAAGAACATGAAAAAGGCGGGCACTGTTCATGCCCACCTTCATAGCAGAATTTATATCTTGCTGAAACTCAGCCCAGCTTCAAAGTCGGCGCCAGCGCACTTAGTCCGGCCTGTGCCTTTACAGCCAGATACGGCAAACCCGCAATCCGCCCGTTCTCCGGGTCACCGTCAAACAACTCATCCGCCATTGCATTAAATAATTCGCCTATCATGGAATCACTCCCTCTCTCTGGTTACGGTCAAAAATTACGATAAAGAGCTCTTTTTAGCAATAAGATTTTTAAGCAGCCCTGTAAATTGAAATAATATTACCTTATTTGCCGCCTTATTATTTACATATTGCTAGATCCTGTGTTACAATTCCACATATGGACAGTTTTAACCAGAGCGCTGAGAGTAAGAGCATCGAAAGCACTAAGAGTAAGGGCATCGGAAATAGCGCTGGAAATAAGCCTGCCGGAGGCATTGCTAGAGACAATGCTGGACACAACAGCGCCGTTGCCACAGATGAGGTCATAACCGCCACTCCTACACAGGCCGCCATGAATGCGGGCGCGACAACCATCGATTTAAGCGCCGATCCGCATGATTTTTCTGCGGCCATCAACCATATCATCACCAGCGTACAGGAGGCACGGGCCGCCAATCAAAAAGTTATCCTGATGCTCGGCGAAAGCCACCCCATAATCGCTCATAAGCGCATGGCAGAATTGGTACGGCGCGGGCTGCATGACGCCCATATTAAAAACCCGGTGATAGCCATAGAACAAGCGCATAATTTTTTAGAAAAACATCTCCCTGATTATTTTCCGGGACAAGACAAAGAATCTTTCCGTGCCCGCGCAACACAGGCACTTGCCACACTAAAAACAGATGACCCCGTCCGCTACCGTCATCTGCAAAGGCTAGTACATGCCAGTAGCATCCATCATAGCGCGCCAATAACAAGCCTAGCCAATACTTCCGCCTGGATCGATCACGAGGTTGATACACGTTTCGTTGATCTAGCAAGGACAAAGGATTATCACCTGGACATCACCGATCCACCTACCCGTGCCTTTATCGAAGCACACCCGTCCCCCCATCCTGATACCCCGGATACATCACGCATTCATACGGTAGACAGAGACGGTATACGCTTGCGCAATCTATGGATGGCGGCGCAAACAAATGACATCCTTGCCGAAGATAAAAATGACGTCGTCATCTTGAAAACCGGACGTGGCCATCTTGGTGGCGGCGAACTTGGTGGCGGCGAACTTGGCGGCGGCAAAGAACATGAAGCCCCCTATGATGATTCCCTGCATAATATTTTTGCACAGGCGCAAGATGATGGTATCAAGATCATAACGGTGTTCCCGGAAACAAAGAAAGACGCATTCCAAGGCATGCGGTCTGCTGAAGCACAAACCGCAATGAATGACCCGGATACAATCATCTTGCGTGGGGGGAGTGATGCGAAGCATGATCTCTCATCCGCAAAGTTGTTCGAGAGACCGCTTAAAGAAGAACTTGATACACTTACAAAGATCGATGAAAGATCCGGGTTAACCGAAACAACACCACAAATTAAAGACATCTTCGATTGGCAGGCTCGTGGCGGCCAATATACAAATGAGTTCGTGCAAGAAATTGAGGCCGTAACCGCGCAATACGCGCCGTCCCTGTTTCAAAAAGCAGGGCGCTTTTTCGGCTTTTCTTGAAAATTAAAAAAGAAAATGGGCCGATTCTGTTGCGAGGCTCGACCCGGGCCCCACCTACCGTTGTCTAGACGATAGGAATTGATGTGTAACTACTAACTACTTTCAGTCCGAAGACTTAGGCAGCGATAGCAACCTCAAGGTTGTTATCATTCGCTACGACTTGGTTATCGTTGGCATTTAATTGCCTTGGACCGGTTACGCCGGATACCATCACGGATACCGTTTTTCGCCTTTACTGCGCGTGTCGATCCTGTTTCGGCCCCGCCAAAATCCGCAAATGCCTATTCATGGTGCATCTGCAAATTCTATCTGCGGACTTTGGTGGAGCCGCCGGGCACTGCCCCCGGGTCCACAACGACTATTCCACGACAACGTTTAGCATCGTAGCCGGGACAAGCCCGGCACTTACTATTATAGGGCAAATGCGGAAAATAGCAAAGTGCTTTATTGCGGCGCAGCATTTGGCGGCGGTGGTGGCCTAAACGACGGGTCTTCCCGCACCCCGGTCAGAACCAAAATCCGGCTCCGCAGCTCTGCCATGCTCTTCACAATACCTGCCGCACCCGCAGCCCGCAGCAATGATTCTTCCCGGTCACTCCGGTGTTTTTCACCGACAAGGCCCAGCACCCGCATCCCGGCAGCGGCACCAGCCATCGTGCCTGTTACGCTGTCTTCAACGACAAGACATTCATACGGTGTGTAATCACCCATCTCAGACGCCGTCAGCAGATAAATATCCGGCGCGGGCTTGGGGTTAGGCACGTCACTGCTGCTGTAAATATGAGGCGCGAAATAATCATACAGCCCCGTTGCCTTCAGTTTATTTAACAAACCGGTGCGGCTGCTATTCGATGCCACAGCGAAAGGAATATTGTAGGCCTGCAGCGTCCGCAGCAAATCAACCACCCCGTCTATGGGCTTAACCTCTTCCGCAAAAGCCTTTTTCAGGCGCGCATTCACTTCTTCCTGAAAGGAAGGCTCGAGCGCACGTCCTGTTTTAGTCTCAAAATCATCATGCAGGATCTCAAAAAATTGCTTGTAGGTCACACCGGAAAGCAGCTCTACATATTCTTCCCGGCTATAAACCAGCCCGGCATCCTCCAGCATAGCGCTGATAATGTTATAGCCGACCTCTTCGGTATTTATGAGGACACCGTCACAATCGAAAATAACAAGCTTTGCCATCATAGAAGCCGCTCCCTCGTTTTCCTCTTTCCTGAAATTCTTATTTCAGGGCATAATGGCAGGAGAATCATAAATTGCAATAATAAAGGAATGCTACGATGCAGCAATATCTCGATCTTTTGCGCCATGTAAAGGAAAATGGCACCGCCAAGGAAGACCGCACAGGCACAGGCACAAAAAGCGTGTTCGGGCACCAGATGCGCTTTGACCTATCCAAAGGGTTTCCGCTAATCACAACGAAAAAGCTGCATTTAAAATCCATTGCTCATGAATTGCTCTGGTTTTTACAAGGTGACACGAACATTCAGTACTTGAAAGAAAACGGCGTGCGCATATGGGATGAATGGGCGGATGAGCAAGGCAATCTCGGCCCGGTTTACGGCCATCAATGGCGCAGCTGGCCTACACCAGACGGGCGGACAATTGACCAGATTTCAAATTTGATCCACATGATTAAAACCAACCCGGATTCGCGGCGCCTAATTGTATCCGCATGGAATGTTGCCGATATCGGCAAGATGGCACTGCCACCTTGTCATTGTTTATTCCAGTTCTATGTCGCGGACGGCAAATTATCGTGCCAGCTTTACCAACGCAGCGCCGATATTTTCCTCGGTGTACCCTTCAACATTGCATCTTATGCATTGCTGACGATGATGGTCGCACAAGTATGCTGTTTGAAGCCGGGAGAATTCGTGCACACATTCGGGGACGCGCATTTATACAACAACCATTTCGAACAAGCCGAAGAGCAGCTTTCACGCAAGCCGCACAGCCTGCCGGAAATGCATCTGAACCCGCATGTCACCGACATTTTCGGATTTAAATTCGAAGACTTTGAGCTGGTGGATTATCAGGCCCATCCGCACATCAAAGCAGCAGTTGCGGTTTAAACGGATTCTAAAAACAGAAAATGCAAAAAGAGTGCCGCGCCGGGCGCTCTTTTCACGATCATTTAAAAAATCAGTGCGTCGTGTCCGGCACGTCCGTTCCCTGACCTTCTATCAGACGCAACAGGTCATGACGACCGGGGCGCACATCAGTGCGCATGGCATTCTGTGCCCTCATATTCAGGCCGGGAATAATCCGCCGCCATATAGATTTATCCTCGGATGGCGGCGCATCCTCTTTCTTTTTATCATCACGCTTTCGAGACGGGGACGGATCAGTTGTGCCGGGAATAATACCAGAACAACTGGCCGGCGTGGGGCAATCGTCGCCGCTGCCGCCACAGCTGGAACTGCTACAACTTGAGCCGCCGCAACTGGCCCCGCCGCAATCCGCAGCGTCCAGATCGGCCCCGCGAGCCAGAATATCCAGCCCCGTTAGCGTCGTAAAACGCGCCCGCGTTGCAGCAAATTTCTCATCAGCATCGGCCTTGTCTTCCTCTCCCCGCAAACCAAGATAAGGGAAGTGATGCAGGTAATGGCCGAATATGCGCTGGCAGTCTTCCATGTACTTATATGTATCCAGAATATGTGCGTGCCACATTTCATCAATTTCAACGGTTGGCACATGCACCCCGCCCGGATCGACCGCATGAAGAAGTAAAAAGCCCTTGTAAAGCTTTGCAACGCGATCAACGTCCTGCAGCGACCAGCCTTTTTCCTTTACGAGCTTGAACTTCACAGGCTCCAGATCAAGCCGGCGGATTGCCAGCCGCGCCGCCACATGGGCTGCGCCGGCAAAAATCCCGGTGTAATCCAAAACAGCGTTTGTTGTAATTCCCACCGTCATGAATATCTCCTTTTTTGATGGTTCGATGTTTGCTTCACAAACCCTCTCTAGCAAAAAAAAGAGGGTGCCGCAAGAAAAATTATGCAAATTAAATAATTTCATTATCTATTTAGTATGCCTTTAAGTTTGGCTTGGCAAAAAATGAAGTGCGCGGCGGTATGTGGTTTGGCGCTGGCGCTGGCGGTTATCATCTGCATAATGGGCGCATGAACAAAAAAGATGACATCAAAATATGCGCTATCGCCGCCATGAGCAAAAACCACGTGATCGGGCACGGAGGCGGTATGCCGTGGCACATCCCCGAAGACTTGAAACATTTTAAAGCACTCACCATGGGCAAGCCGGTCATCATGGGGCGCAAAACTTTTGACAGCCTTGGCAAGCCGCTACCGGGACGTTTGAATATTGTTGTCAGCCGCAGTGATTTTTCTGCCGCCGGCACAAGCGCGCAAAAGACAGTTGAAGACGCCATTGCCCTGGCAAAAGAAAAAGCGGCGCAAGACGGCGTCAATGAAATTTTCATTATCGGCGGCGGCCAAATTTATGAGCAAGCCTTACCATTAACGGAGCGCACTTACCTTACATTCATTCACAAGACAGTGGACGGGGACACATTTTTTCCTGCACTTAATGAAAATGAATGGTGTGAAACCGCACGCGAAGATCACGCGGAATATAGTTTCGTAACGATGGAACGGAAATAATCTTCCTCTGCAGGCACACCGGCATCCGATTGCGCCCGGATTTCAGAACGCAGCGGAATCTCTCCCAGAAACGGCACACCCAGCTTATCCGCTTCATCCCGCGCCCCGCCATGACCAAAGATGTGATCTTCATGACCGCAGGATGCGCATATATATGAACTCATATTCTCGATAATGCCCAACACCGGCACATTTGTTTTGCGAAACATTTCAATCGCCTTGCGCGCATCAATCAATGCCAGATCCTGTGGCGTAGAGACAATCACCGCACCCGACAGCGGTACTTTTTGCGCCATGGTCAGTTGCGCATCACCCGTACCCGGCGGCATATCAACAATCAACACATCCAGCGGGTCATCATCCGTGCCCCAATCAACATCACGCAACATTTGATACAGAGCCGTTTGCACCATCGGCCCGCGCCAGATCATCGGCGTGTCTTCCGCCACCATAAAACCCATCGACATAAGCTTCAGCCCGTGCGCGGATAGTGGTTGCAACCGCCCGTCCTCGGTGTCCGGCTTTTTATCCCGGATCCCGGCCAGCCGTGGCACAGACGGGCCGTAAATATCAGCATCCAGCAAGCCTGTCTTCAGCCCCGCCTTTGCCAGCGCCACCGACAGATTAAAAGCCACCGTTGATTTTCCAACGCCGCCTTTACCGGAAGCCACCGCGATAATTTTTTTGATCGGCAGCTTCAATGGCGGATTTTTATTCATGCCATGCGGGTCCGGTGTTGATGCCGGTGACGATGCTTCACGCTCTGATGTTAAAACCGCACGCGCGCCCTTTACACCCGGAACGGACAAAGCCGCCACCTCTGCTGCCTGCCGCAGGGGTTCCAGCGCCACGCCGCGCGCCGGATCAACAACAAGAGAAAAAAGCACCTGACCATCGACCGTGACCTGTAATCCCTGCATCATGCCGAGCGTAACAATATCGCCACCGCGCTCATCATCACGCACAGCGCTCAATGCTTTTATGACATCACCTCTTACAACATCTGACATAACTCTTATCCCGCTCAGGGTTGTTTTCTTCTACAAAACAGATATTGTCATCTACTCGTTTACAAAGGCAAAAGGCAAGAAAAATGGACGACAGGCGTAAGAAGAACCCCTGGGGGCAAGGCAGCAATAATAATGGCGGCGGTCCGCGTCCACCTTGGGGTGGTGGTTCCGGCGGCGATGTCCCGCCTGATATTGATGAAATGCTGCGCCGTGCCCAAAGCAATCTGCGCCAGGTTATGCCCGGTGGCATGGGTGGCGGACGGATCATCGGCCTTGCGCTGATCGCGATCGCGGCACTATGGATGGCCAGTGGCTTTTATATTATTACCCCCGGTGAAAACGGTGTTATCCAGCGTTTTGGCGCTTTGAACCGTACGCAGGTTGATGAAGGGCTGGGCTATCACGCGCCTTGGCCGGTTGAAATGCTGACAAAGGTGAATGTATCCGAAGTGCGCCGCCTGAATATCGGCTTTATTGGTCGCGGCGGCCGTGGCAACACGGCTTCGAAACAGGATATCCCCGATGAAAGTCTGATGCTGACATCGGATGCGAACATTGTTGATCTTGACCTTGTCGTACACTGGAACATCAAATCGGCAGAAGATTATCTGTTCAATATTTACGATCCTGAGAACACGATTAAAAAGGTTGCCGAAAGCGCAATCCGTGAAGCCGTCGGTCAAACACCGATGTTTTCTATTATCACCACGGCGCGTGCTGCTGTTGCTGACCGCGCGCGCGCAATCATGGTTAAAAACCTTGATGACTACCAATCGGGCGTGAATATTTCACAAGTCCTGATTCAAGAGGCTGAAGTCCATCCGGATGTGCAAGATGCCTTCCAGGATGTGCAGTCTGCCAAGCAGGATGCTTTCGATGCGCAAAACCGCGCCGGTGCCTACCGCGAAAACATTCTTCCCAAAGCGCGCGGACAAGCGATCAAGATGGGACAGGAAGCACAAGCCTACAAACAATCTGTGATCGCCCGCGCCAATGGTGATGCAGATCGTTTTAACTCTGTTTATAAAGCCTACAAAACAGGTGAAGCCGTTACAAAGGAACGTATGTTTATCGAAACGATGGAAGACGTCCTGAGAAACGCACAAAAAATCATTATGGATGACAGTGGCACAGGATCAGGCGTTGTACCTTACCTGCCGTTAAATGAACTCAAACCCGCCGCAGGTCGCGGCAGCGGAGGATAACACCATGAAAATCCAGCAAGGCATATTATTGATCATTCTCGGCCTCGCCATTATCGGCGGCGCAATGTCAATGTACACAGTCGACCAGCGCGAACAGACCCTATTACTTCAACTTGGTGAGCCTATCGGCAATGTACATGGGGCGGGTCTGCATTTTAAAATTCCAGTGGTACAGGAAGTGCGTCGTTTTGATGGTCGCATCCTGTCCGTTGATCCACAGCCGGAACAAATGGTTATCTCCAGCAGTCGTGACAACCCGATCCCCGGTCTGGATGACGCGGTACTCATAGATGACAGTGATGCGGCCCTCAGCGGTGAGCCTATCATCGTCGATACATTTGCCCGTTACAAAATAACCGACCCGTTACGCTTCATGAAAACCTTGCGCACGGTGAGCGCCGCCAATATGCGGATACAAACCATTATGAATGATGCTACGCGTAACGTTCTTGGTAATACGACGCTGCGACAGCTCCTGTCCGAGGAACGTAACTCGGTCATGCAGGACATCCGCACCCGCGTGAACAAAAAGATTGAAGATGACAAGCTGGGTATTGATTTGATCGACATTCGTATTGTGCGTGCCGACCTAACACCTGACCTGCGCCAATCGACCGTGCGCCGCATGAACTCAGAGCTTTTGGAGCGCGCCACGGAAACCCGCGCCAAGGGTGATGAGAAAGCACTGGAGATTACATCCACGGCAGAAAAAGAACGCACTGTGATTCTGGCCGAAGCCGCACGCGATGCGCAAATGATACGCGGTCAAGGCGACGAGACAGCCATCAAAACCTATGCCGCCGCTTTCAACAAGGATAAAGAGTTTTATGCCTTCACCCGCTCGATGGAAGCGTACCGCAACACGATGGCCAATCCGGAAACGCGGCTGATCCTGTCACCGGACAGCAAGTTCTTTAAATATTTCCAAGATATAAAGTGAACGACTTTACACTTTATATCCTGACCGCCTTTGCCTTGATGTTCGTGATCGAAGGCTTGATTTACGCACTCTTCCCGGATGCTGTGCAGCGCATGATGGCCATGGCTATCAGCCTACCGCAACAACGCTTGCGCCGTTTTGGATTGGCCATGGCGACGCTGGGATTTTTCATCATCTGGATGATGCCGTCTTTCATACAAACAGAAAACCCGTAGGCACCCGGCATTTTGCCGTAATTATATGATGCTTGCCGGTTGACCAACTCCGCACACAGGCATAGTTTATTACTATCCTTTTGTTAGTTTTTTTCAACTACCGAGAATGAGGTTACTGCTATGCGTCGCACTATTTTTACTTTGTTTCTGGCCGCCACACTTTCTGTTTGCGCTACTGTGGCGCTACAACCAGCGCAAGCCACGCCCAGCGTACCCGGCACAGGCGATGTTAACTTTGCAGATCTGGCAGAAAAGCTGTTGCCATCGGTTGTGAACATTTCCTCGACGCAAAAGATTTTGGATGGCGGTGATTTGCCCGACATGCCGCATTTCCCGCCCGGCTCACCATTTGAAGATTTCTTCAACGAGTTCATGAAGCAATATGATAACGACATGCCACAAATTGCGCCGTCTTCTCTGGGCTCCGGCTTTTTGATCGATGCGGAAAAAGGCATTGTCATTACCAACAACCATGTCATCCGCGATGCCGATGAAGTGCGCGTTACATTCCATGATGACATCACCGTCGATGCCGAAATTTTAGGCCGCGATGAAAAAATTGATTTGGCCGTACTCAAAGTCAAGATGGATAAAAAATATCCCGCCGTTCCCTTTGGCGATAGCAATGGCTTGCGTGTTGGTGACTGGGTCATGGCGATCGGCAACCCGTTCGGCCTTGGCGGCACCGTAACCGCCGGCATTATCTCGGCGCAACAGCGTGACATTAATTCAGGCCCTTATGATGATTACATCCAAACAGATGCATCAATCAACCGCGGCAATTCCGGTGGGCCGATGTTCAACCTGCAAGGCGAGGTTATCGGCATAAACACAGCTATTTTTTCACCCACTGGTGGCTCAGTCGGCATTGGCTTTGCAATTCCGGCTAATCTAGCAAAGCCCGTTATCAATCAACTCATCGAATTTGGTCACACGCGGCGTGGCTGGCTGGGCGTGCGCATACAAACCGTTACCGATGAAATAGCCGAAAGCCTCGGCCTGCCGCAGTCCGAAGGCGCGCTTGTTGCCAGCATCACACCATCCGGCCCGGCTGAGAAAGCCGGTCTAAAGGCGGGCGATATTATCCTTTCATTCAATGACAAGGAAATCGGCAAGATGCGAACATTGCCGCGCGTTGTTGCCGAGACACCAATTGGCGAAAAGGTCAAAGTGGAATACTGGCGCGATGGCAAAAAGAAAAAGACATCCGTTAAAATTGGAGAGCTGGAAAAAGCCGAAGAAGACGGTCTTCTATCACGCACAACAGGAAGCGAAAACAGCGACGGTAAAGATGGCATCAGCGTCGACAGTGTCGGACTTACTCTTGCTCCGATTAAGGAACATGACCGCACCAAGTACAAAATTGATGACGACATCAAAGGTGTGATCGTTACAAAGGTTGAGCCGGGATCACAGGCCGCAGAAAAAGGCGTGAGCGTGGGCGATGTTGTTGTTGAGATCAACCAGCAAAAAGCCGACACACCGAAAGAGGCTACCGATATCATACACAAGGCTGAATCAGGGGGCCGCAGCTCGGTTCTTCTGCTCTTGAGCCGCGGGGGTGATGTACGGTTTGTTGCCTTGCGTATAAAGAAAAAATAGCAAATGACCCGCCAATATAACGACTATTGAGTGATTTATAAGTCACTGATATATCTATTACAACGCTCTTTTTATTGACATAACGCCGCTTCCCGTGTTAGTCTTTCCGCTACAATTAAAGACGGAAAAAGACGGAACATATTGAGGTAGATTATGAGTTTTTCTAATATTTACAAACGGGCAACGACCAACCTTCTGAGCAGCACCTTGCTCTGCGCGACTTTTGCGCTGGCTGGCGCAACGTGGGATCAGGGCACAGCCTATGCTGCCGGACCAAACGCCGCCAATACCAATCACGCAAAAAATACAAAAATTATTTTTGGTCAGAAAATGAAGCCCGTTAAAAGTTTTGCCGCTGACAGCAGCGCAGGAAAACACATAGACCTTCAATGGCAATATAATCGGCAGCAAACCACAAAAGATGACAAAAAAATACTAAAGTGCCTCAACGGTGAAGACAGTTCTTTTTGTACAAGAGCAAAACCGCTGACAAAGTGGATGATGTCTTTACGCCACAGCCCCTTAAATGAAAAAATTCTTGAGACACAGTCCGCAGTCAATGCATTGATGAGCTACAAATCTGATGCTCATATATATAACAAACTAGAGAAGTCAGGGTATGCCGCCAAAGATAAGGGGCGCTTTGATTACACCAACAAAACAGGAAAAGACGATATTTACTTGAGCTATATTGAATCATACATCTTAAGAGAAGGCGATTGCGATGATTACGCCATTGCAAAATACGATCTTTTACTACGGCTGGGTGTGCCGCCTGAAAAAATGATGGTTGTTATGGGGTTGGACGAGCACCCGGCAGAAAAGGTCGATGTCAACGGTCAACCAGTCAACAATAGCCAAAACAGAAAAATAAAGATGAACGGCAAACAATATATTGCCCATGCTGTATTAGTCGTTGAAAACGAAGCCGGGAAAAAGCTTGTTTTAGATAATGGAAAAAATGCCGACATGTATCTGGCCGACGCATCATATAACTTCATCCCTCTTTACGGTGTCAACAGCAACACAAGCTGGCAGGCCTATGGCGATACACCGCACAATCTTGTAAATATACTACGCACAAAAATCGGCGCCAAAGAACAAGCGCAGCAAGTCACCACAGCGGCAGCACAGTTGCATCCTTCCGCACAACCGTAATACTATCCCCCCATGACAGAAGAAACCTATCCTGTATTTATCATTGGCGGTCCGACAGCGGGCGGTAAATCTGCGCGTGCGCTTGATATCGCTGCTGCGCGCAATGGTATTATTATCAATGCTGATTCCATGCAGCTTTATGATGCCCTGCCCTTGCTGACCGCGCGGCCAACAGAAAAAGATATGGCACAGGCACCACATGCTCTTTATGCAACGCTATCAACGCAGGAAAAATGCACGGCGCAAGCATGGCGCGAAATGGCGCTTGCACAAATAGAACGCGCCCATGCAAACGGGCAGCTTCCCATTATCGTCGGCGGCACCGGTTTTTACATCAAAACACTGATGAAAGGCTTATCACCTGTGCCCGCCATACCGGCCGCCATACGTGATGCCGCCACAGCCATACACGCAGAGCTGGGCAATCCCGGCTTTCACGAAGCCTTGGCAAAACGCGACCCGATAACGGCCGGCCGACTGCACCCGAACGACACACAGCGCTTGGTCCGGGCGTGGGAAGTTCTTGATCATACCGGTACCGGGTTAGCCGCATGGCAGGAAGTACCCGCCATAAGCGCGCCCGACCATTACAAATTTGAAACACAGTGGATTATTCCCGAACGGGCAACGCTGCATGCCCGTTGCGATGATCGTTTTGATATGATGATGGAACAAGGCGCTTTGGAAGAAGCCGCCGCATTTCACAAACAGATAGAAAGCGGAGCCGCGCCGGAAGATGCCGCCGTGGCCCATGCGCTCGGGTTTCGCCCGTTGCAACGGTATCTGCGCGGAGAAATCAATCTGGAGAACGCGATAAAAGATGCCAAAACCGAAACCCGCCAATATGCCAAGCGACAGGTTACGTGGTTTAACAACCAGCTTTGATTTGTAATTTAATTTCGTTTTGTGCTTTATTTAAAAAATATAATTCCAATATTGATTGACAATCCTTTTCTGATCATCTAGTTTAGGACTATAAGCCAAAACATTGCTGCCGACGGAGGAAGTCACAACACTGTAAGTCTGACCAGCATGGCAAATTCTGAAAGTCCCGTTTTCCATACATGGAGGGCGGGCTTTCTGTTTAGCGATGATGGGTGTAAACTTTCTTTGTGTTTTTTGATACGGGGAACTGCGCAATGACAAAATCAACCGGGGAAAAATCAGCCGGACTTTTATTTCTGTTTATCTGTTTGATCGGCCTGTCCGGCTGTGTCAGCCGCGAACAAGCCGATGCCAAACTGGTCAAAGGATGCGCAGCGGGCATCAATGTCTTCCTGCCTGAAGAACAGGAGATTGATAAAATCATCAACGTAAAATCCACACCGTCACCAATTGGACAGGGTTACCGCCATGTCACATTAACGGCCACCGTCAAAAATGACTGGCTGGAAGCGGAACACATCTATGAATGCGACTTTCAGGAAAATTTTGGATTTCTGAACAGTAACTACACAGCAGCTTTTGAAAGACTGGATGCTGAAGGCATTGTCATTGGTCGCGCCGGTGGAAAAATACTAGGCGACATACAAGATTTCCTTAAGCTGGAAGACGCCATCCGCAAAGCGATGTATGAATAAATAACAGCGCGCAGCCACGTTTTTCTATTGCATTTGCAACCCGTAGCGTGTGTACGCACCAATTGGTTTTTTAGACCGGCTATCATGCAACATGAACATACCGTTCGGCCGCGATGCCGTTACCTGATAGACCTCATCAACGGTTTGTGTAACACGGCGACGATCCTGTCCACCCAACATGTAAAAGGCAGGCCCTATCTCTAACACCAGCACGCCACGTTCAGAATATTGATCATGCAAAATACCCGCAGCATAAAAACTGCGCAAAAGATTCTCTCCATCATGACGCTGAGCGATCCAGTCCTGTGGCTTCCAGTTCTGATTATTCCACTGGCTGTTATGCGTTCTCTTGGAATCTTCATCATAGGGTTTAAAATCCTGATGCCGCCAATGACTGGGGCCCCAAGTCCAATATGTGACCTTGGGTGCCGCGCTAGCGGTCCCTGAAAAAGCACAACACATTGTAATGACTGCTAAAACTGCTAAAACTGCCAAAGCACCGAATACTGCCCTCATGATAAAAATCCCCGAAATCGTTGATATTATATGCGTTTTTCAATCTATCTTAATAAAACCATGGTATCGTTAAGATATGATTAGCGCGATACAAACAGCTCTATCCGGGCTTATGGCCGCCTCTAAAAAAGTAGAGGCGGGTGCCTCCAATATCGCCAACCTGCACACAGTCGGCGCACTGGATGACCCTGACAACGCGCCCTATACGCCGCTGACGGTACAGCAGGAATCTCTCAAAGGCACAGAAGGGCGCGGTCTTGGCGTGAAAGCAGACTTTGCGCCCAAAAGCCCGGCCTTCGTACCGGCCTATGACCCTGACTCACCATTTGCGGATGAGGATGGCGTTATCGGCGTCCCCAATGTTGATCTGGCAGAGGAAGCCGTTAACCTGACGATCGCCGAGGCTAGCTATAAAGCCAATCTCGCCGTCATCAAAACAGCCGATGAATTACACGAAGATCTGCTGCATATCTTTGACGACCGCGTTTGATTTTCTGCCTTTTTTGTCTTTATCCTGTATAATTCCCCTATGACGAAGTTCATTGAAAACTTCATCGCTGATGGAGAGCGCATTATCTATACTAGCCACCTGCACTGGATTTATGCTGTGATCGGAATGGTTTGGTGCGTATCTTTAGCCAGCATTGGTTATGTGGCAGATCATTTTCTATGGCTTCACTTTGGTTCCAACGCACCGGAAGAACGCCACGAAATTTTTTATCTTGTGTTTGGCTCCCGCTACCCCTGGATATTCTGGATGTCTTCATTTTGTGGTGTCTGGCTTTTAATCATTCACATCGTAAAACTGCTCGCGACAGAAGTCGCCATCACCGGACAACGTCTAATTTATAAAACAGGATGGCTGTTCGTCGATGTAAAAGAAATAGAACTAACGGAAATTCGTGCGGAAAAAGTGCATCACGGCTTGTTGGGGCGTTTTTTGCGCTACGGCGAATTAAGTCTGGACTCCCGTTTTGTCAACGATACATGGTTGCCGGCTGTCAAACAGCCCTACGCTTTCCTGAGGGCCATACATACCGCCCGCGCCAAGCTTAAAGACAGACTGGCAGAATAATAATAAAAATGCCATAATGGGCGCCTTCAACAAAAAAGATAGGGTTCAGAATAGATGGAAAAGTTTATTGAAGGCATGCCAAAGGTAGAGCTGCACCTGCATATAGAAGGATCATTAGAGCCGGACATGATGTTCAATCTGGCCCAGCGTAATAATGTTTCGATCCCTTTCAAGGACGTTGCCGAAATCCGCAAGGCTTATAACTTTAGCAACCTTCAAGACTTTCTCGACATTTATTATCAAGGCATGAATGTACTGCAAACAGAGCAGGATTTTTACGACCTGACCTATGCTTATTTGCAAAAATGCGCAGAACAAAATGTCATGCACACAGAGATATTTTTCGACCCGCAAGGACACACAGAACGCGGGATCTCTTTTGACTCTGTTATCAACGGCATCACCAGCGCTTTGGACGACGGTGTCAAAAACCTTGATATTAGCTCAGAAGTTATCATGTGCTTCCTGCGTCATTTAAGCGAAGAAAGCGCCTTGCAAACACTGGATGAAGCACATGCCCACAAAGATAAAATCATAGGCATTGGTCTGGATAGTTCCGAAATCGGTCACCCACCGTCAAAATTCAAACGCGCCTTTGCACATGCAGAAAAAATGGGCTTCAGAAAAAAAGTTGCTCATGCCGGTGAAGAAGGACCGCCTGATTACGTGTGGGAAGCACTGGATGAGCTGGGCGTGGATCGTATTGACCACGGCAACCGCGCCTTGGAAGATATGACACTGGTGAAACGATTAATCGCAGACGGTAAGGCAAAAACAATTTGCCCGTTAAGCAACCTAAAGCTTTGTGTTGTAACAGACATGAAAGACCACCCATTGAAACAAATGCTGGAAATGGGATTAAAGCCAACCGTCAATTCCGACGACCCTTCTTATTTTGGCGGCTATATGAATGAAAATTTCATTGCTGTGACAAATGCCCTCGATCTGGATACCGGTCATCTACTGACCCTCACCCGTAATGCTATCGATGCCAGCTTCGCCGATGATGCCCGTAAACAGGCCATGCAGCAAAAACTTGACGATTATGCACAATTAAAGCGTTAAGCCATCTACGCCATACATATTCTTTGTGGTAATCTGGGTGGGATTGTTCTGGTTTAGAATCATCGGGAATAAGTTTTATGACCAAAGGTCCGCCTGTACTAGAAAGAAAAGTGATCCATACCGGCAACGTCTTCATTAAGGCGGGGGAAGAAAACAGCCGCGCCTATATGATCCAAAGTGGCAAAGTGCGCGCCTTCACCACGCAGGGCACCGATAAAATCGAAATTGCGCAATACGGCCCCGGAGCCATCATCGGTGAGGTCTGTCTGGTTCTGGATGAAAAAATTCACATCAGCTATGAAGCTTTGACAGACACAACCGTTGCCATGATTACACGGCAAGACTTCCAGAAAAAAATACAGCGCATAGACAAAACAGTTGTCACTATTCTGAATGAGCTGGTCAAAAAATTACTGGCACAAGAGCAAGCAGGCATGGACAAAGCAATCAGAGGGTCCGAAATCGATGAGGATGCATATAAATTTGTACAAGCGCTGGTAACCGGCCTTGCCCCAGGGAAAAAAGAAACCTATGAAACCGCACTTCTTCCGCACATGAACCGTTTGCTGCGTGCCATTAAAGAAATCAAGGCATCTGAAAAAGGCGGATAGAAATGTTTTGTAATACGCCAATGCGCGCAAAAGAATCCGGCAATGCAATGTTTTATATTCTGATTGCCGTCGCGCTTCTAGCCGCGCTGACGGTGGCGGTCGCAAATTCAGGGCGATCAAGCATCCAGTCAGTTGCGAGTGAACGTCAGACATTGATGGCCGGAGAAATTCTTGACTATAGCGACGCAATCAAAAAATCAGTGCAAATGTTACGGCTGCGCAGCGTAACATTTACCCGGCTTGAATTTGATGACCCGGCATTAACGGGATATGCCAATGCCGCGTGTACGACAACAGATTGTATGATTTTCAACGAAGCCGGCGGTGGTGCTGTTTATACAGCGCCGCAAAGTGATGCGCTCACAGCTGCGGCTGACTGGGTCTTCGTTGCCAACAATGAAATCGAAAATATCGGCAGAACTCTTGGCACCGCCGCGGGTTCTGATTTGTTAATGGTCTTACGTCCCCTGAATAAGGGTGTGTGTATCGCCATCAATGATGCGCTCTCTGTAACCAACAGCGGCACGGACGGTGATCCGCCAGAAGATACTGGCATTGATATCACCGTTCCGTTCATCGGCGCGACCGCTTACAGTATGAGCGTTGGTGATGAAGTCACAGCAGAATCCTTGGGCGGCGGCCATATGGCGGCTTGTTTCCGTGATCTAACTGCCGGGGAATACGTTTTTTATCAGGTGCTGCTACCGCGCTAATGCCATGCTTTAAAATTATGGCATTTATTAATTCACATAATACATCAAAAGCTAAGTCCTTGTCAAACAAGGATGAAAAGCATGCGCTGCATACAGGCGAAATGCGGCATTAACACCCTGTTTACCAATGACAAAATTTTTTTTCTACAGCGGGCGCTTTTCGTCGGTCTTGGTAGGAAAGCTTTAACCTTCACGGCGCATAATAAAACCATAGACGCTGCAAAGGCGCTGAAAATATGGGGAAACAAGCAGATTTAACGGTAGCAAGAGGGCTAAAGGTTCATGAGCAAAATACCACCTGATAATAATGTAACGGAACTGTTGCGGTCACGCCCGCAGCAACCAGCCTGCCGTGTTGCTTATACTGTGAACAACACACAGCCCGTATTGTGCACAATCATTGGCGATGAGCCGCTTTTCTTCATGAACTATGAGGAAGACTTTGCCGAAGACACGATGCTTGATGATGCATTTGATTTTAACCTCATCGAAGAAGGCATTGCGACATTGCAGGAAAAAATAACGGGCATGGGCAACATGACCGATGATTTTAATTCGCAAACCGGCAGCACAATAGAGGCATTCCTTGAAAATGCTGACTTTATAACGCGCCCCAGCGATAACAGTGAAAATGATATTGAGGATTTAAAAATCGCACTGCGCCAAAGCCGCCTGTGCACATCCTACATGGATTTAGCGACACAGCACAAAACCGCGCTGCGTTACAGCCACGAAATTGAGAATGCTATATATGATCGCAGCAGCAACAGTATTTTTATCAACCCGAACCGCACACATGGCGAACAATTGCTATTGGCGGCACGTGAGTTGCGGCATGTCTGGCAACACCGTAATGGTGCGTTGCTGCACCCGCTGATATTCCATCCGGATCAAGCCATCTTGGTTAATCGCGCACAAGCTGCTGACCTGAGCGTCAGCATGGTACGCATTGCCTGGGAGTTGCAACTGGCCGGTGATAACGAAGCTTGGGAACATTTGGAAAGCTCATCGATGGCAGATCTTGCCGCCACCTTTGCCCGTGAATCAGCACTGGATTTTCGAACCATTAATAATGGCATGGCCGCCAGCGCCGTTTTCGAATCGTGGTTTTTATCAGAGCGCTGCCGTCAGGAAGACCGGCGTCTGATCCAGCAAATGCTGGCTGATTACCATGGTTATGTATTTGAGCAAGAGCAGCCTTCGAAAAATGTCAGCGCCGAGCTTATCTGTGCACTGGGATCGATGCCATTCGGCAAAAATTACCTGGCACCCTTTATCGGAACCATTACCAGCGATGCCATATTTACAGAAGTCAGAGACCGCTCAAACGCCAATTTTCTGTGGTTTATCAAGTTCGAACGCTCTTTCCGCGAAGCGGAACAGGAGTTGCAAGGGGATCAATCTGTCAGACATCGTGACATCACGCACGGTGATACCCATATAAAAAACAACGGACGGATTGGCGATCATGAGGAAACAGCAGACATCATTGCCCTGCCCCGCAGTGGCACGGCCCCCCCGACTGGAGCGCACAGCGGAGAGCAACGCAGAACCGCAAGTGCCGGCAACAGTTCAGCCAACATTATTACCTTCCTCCCGCGCGGCGGAGAGGGATAAGGAAGGGGATGCCGACATGCGCGCAGAACGGCTAACCCGCAAAACCCACCTTAAAAGGCATATGGAGCTTCCGGAGTGCGGCGAGTTGCGCGTTTTTGATCTAACGCAACAAGAAAGCTGGGCACTGGCAGATCTTTTACAAGATAGCGAAGAACACACAAATACAAACCATGAAAGCCGTGCCAACCCACACGCCTTTACCAGCACAGAAGATATTGTTTCGTGGGCTGTTGCCACATTAGCAGATAGCCCAACAGCACGCGCCATGATGATGGCCGCTGCCGAACGCGGCTGGAAAATCGGTCTAACCGATCTTCACACCGGCGGATTTTATATGGACGCAGCAAACAGTCTTATTCTGCTTGATCATTTTGCTATGAGCCCGGATGCGCTGGGTCGGTCTATGTACTTCCGCAATGCGCTTTTGGTAACACTTATTCGTTCCTTGCGCGACTTGTGGCACGAAGAGCGCCAGATTGCCGATGCCTCAACATATCAGCCTGAAAACCTGCTGATGCTGGAACGCGTACGCGCAGCTGACTGCGATACAGTCACAATATTATGCTGCTGGGAATTACGCGGCGCCGGGACTTCTGATATCTGGCGTCATTTACTCGGCTCCGCCGAAGGTGACATGGCAATGATTTTTACACGTTTTTTAGAACGTGACCCCAGTGCTCTGTTTGATGGCTCTGCACTCGCTTACGCTTTCCGGCAATGGTATGCCGATGAAACCCGCGTCGATGGCAGCGATCATGAAACACTGGAACTGCTTGATGATGTTCTGGTCGAAAGCGGCCAACGTAATCCGTTCGGCCAACAGGAATTAAATGCTCTTTATCTTGAAGATATTTCATTACTGCCCGATGGCACGCGCTATCTTGCCGGACTGGGTCAAACGATTCTGCATGATCCGTTTTTTGCAGGCCTACATGACCCGATCAACCAGACGCATCTTTTCCATTTGATATACGATATGGAAGTAACACTGGTAAACAACGTACCATTCCGCGACGGCAGCCTTGCCCGCAAGGTTTTCCCAGATGCTGAAACAGTCCGGAGCTGGCGCTAGATTCGGCCCCTGCCCCTGTGTATAAAAAACCGCGCAACTTGCAGATCACCTATGGATTGGCTAGAATTACCATACTGGTGAGGGCCTTCGCCCTTACTATTCATAGAGTGGCAACATCACCGCATGCGCATAACAGGCTTATTTACAGCAGCATTACTAAATTTTGGCCTTCTGGCTGTGCCGGGTGCTGCCGAAGCGCAATCGAGTCGCCTTTATTTTGCCGGCTATATGGGCCTGAATACGAACAGCCCCGGCACCTTCAAGGAAAGCAC
>Ga0055584_100001922_pt1 | contig 20442 bp, 17 predicted proteins | sample OSDHelmetaG_FD_58716 | JGI IMG/M metagenome (GOLD analysis project Ga0055584, IMG submission 58716) | Pelagic marine sediment microbial communities from the LTER site Helgoland, North Sea, for post-phytoplankton bloom and carbon turnover... | ecosystem: Environmental > Aquatic > Marine >...
TTTACGCATCGAGCGAACCAAGTGTTAGTTATTAACACTTAGGCTATAGCGAGGGATTACTGACGACCCATCGTCACGGAGACAACGATAGGTGTTCAGTTTTTTGAACACGAAATGTTAAGATGGTAAGACTTAAGTCTTATTCTTAGGTGTCTTGAAATGAACAGATTGAAAGGTTCAAAAAAAGAAAAAACCGATTTAAAGAGCTTTCTCAGCACGCCAAACGATTCGATGGACTACCACATATCTCATTTTCTTTTTTGACCGTTATCGACCTGTTTTTTTTTCACTATGGTGAAAACAGAGCGTTTTCGAAGCCTATTAAGATAAACTATCTAAAAAAACTCAAAACCACTAAAATGGAGAATAGAAAAAGGGGGTTGCATCATATTTATTTGATACAACCCTCGTCAATTATGTTTTTTTAGAAGAACTTATTCTTCTACTGGTTCAAAATCTTCTTTGCCTACGCCACATAGAGGGCAAACCCAATCGTCTGGAATATCTTCAAAAGCTGTTCCTGGTTCGATACCGCCGTCTGGATCTCCGATTGCTGGATCATAAATCCAACCACATACTACACATTCGTATTTCATAATTTTCTTTTTTAAAAATGAGTACTTTATTATTTCATTGCTAAAGTAATGGAAAAAAATAGATAAGCAAAGAATTATGACTAAAATTAATTGAAATGAATACAAAAAAAACGTCCCTTTTTTCGATAGCCTGATTATTTTTCTAACTTTGTATCCATGAAAATAATATCTTGGAATGTAAATGGAATAAGAGCAATCATGAAAAAAGATTTCATGACTAAGTTCGAAGAGATGGATGCAGATATATTTTGTATCCAAGAGACGAAAGCACAAGATGACCAGACAGCTAAGGCTGTAGAAGAAATAAAAGGATATGAATTGTATACTACTTCTGCCGTGCGAAAAGGTTATTCGGGGACTGCTATTCTCTCTCGTAAGAAAGCGCTGAGTGTGCGCTATGGTATCGGCATCGAGGAGCATGACCAGGAGGGTCGCGTCATTACTGCCGAGTTTGAAGACTTTTATATGGTCAATGTATATGTGCCCAACTCGGGAAGTGAACTAGCACGACTGGATTACCGCACAACATGGGATGAGACATTTTTCAATTATCTAAAGGAACTAGAGCAATCTAAACCGGTAGTTATATGTGGTGATTTCAATGTCGCTCATAAGGATATTGATATTGCTCGTCCAAAAGCGAACTATAACAAGTCGGCTGGTTTCACACAGCGAGAGATTGATGGGATGGATCGTTTCACACAAGGTGGATTGGTTGATACCTTCCGTCATTTCTATCCTGATTTGACCGAGGCCTATTCGTGGTGGAGTTACCGCGGTGGAGCTCGTCAGAGAAACATCGGTTGGCGTATTGATTATTTCTTGGTCAGTGAACACTTCTTACCTATGGTAAAAGATGCTTTCATCTTGCCTGATATGATTGGTTCTGACCACTGTCCTGTGGGGATTATCACTCAATAGGTTCTGTAGAAAAAGACAGATAAACTAATAAAAAGTCCTCCACTTCTCATCTTGAAGTGGAGGACTTTTCTTATCGTCGGTGAACGATTAAAATTCTGAAGTAAAGTGGAAACGAATCCCTTTAAAATCTTGTTGAGCCATCTGAAGTACATAGTTCGAGTCGGCTAAGAAGACGTCTCTACCAGCTCGGTCTTTGGCCATATATTGGTATTTTCGTTTCTTGAAACTTTCCAATTCGGCTTCATCATCACTTTCTATCCAGCAGGCTTTGAATAGAGACAAAGGTTCCCATCGACAAGAAGCATTGTATTCATGTGCCAATCGATATTGGATGACTTCAAATTGCAACTGTCCGACAGTACCTACGACCTTTCGACCGTTGAACTGATTGACGAACAACTGAGCCACTCCTTCATCCATCAATTGGTCAATTCCTTTGGCCAGTTGTTTCTGCTTCATCGGATCTGAATTTTCAATGTATTTAAACATCAATGGAGAGAATGAAGGGAGTCCTTTGAAATGAAGGTCTTCTCCTGAAGTAAGGGTATCTCCAATCTTAAAGATGCCATTGTCAGGTAAACCGATGATATCGCCTGCAAAAGCCTCTTCGACAGTGGTCTTGCGCTGAGCCATAAATTGAGTCGGACTAGAGAAACGGATGGTTTTGCCGTTGCGAACATGTAGATAGGGTTTGTTTCTTTCGAATCGACCTGAGCAGATTTTACAGAAAGCCACACATGAACGGTGATTGGGGTCTATATTCGCAGTTATCTTAAAGATAAATCCGGTGAACTTATCTTCTTGAGGGATGACTTCTCGTTCTATAGCTTCGATAGGTTGAGGACTTGGAGCTATCTGCACGAAACAATCTAGCAGCTCTTGTACACCGAAGTTATTCAGCGCAGAACCGAAGAATACGGGGGCTACTTGCGCAGAGAGATAGGTCTCTTGTTCAAATTCAGGATATACTCCTTCTATCAATTCCAAATCTTCGCGTAACTGAACTGCTGCTGTAGTTCCTATCTGAGCATCTAGTTCTTCTGAGGAGACATCTACTTCGACCTTCTCAGTCATCACTTGCTTGTCGGGCTGAAAAAGGTTCAACTTGTTCTCATAGAGGTTGTAAACTCCTTTGAAACGAGGACCTTGATCGATAGGCCATGAGAGCGGACGAACGGCTATCTGGAGTTCTTCTTCTAGTTCATCAAGCAAGTCAAATGGGTCTTTTCCTTCACGGTCCATCTTATTGGCATAGATGATTACGGGGGTATTGCGCATGCGGCATACCTCCATCAACTTACGGGTTTGTGCCTCGACGCCTTTGGCACTATCTACCACGATGATTACAGAATCAACAGCGGTCAAAGTGCGGAAGGTATCTTCAGCAAAATCCTGGTGACCAGGCGTATCTAGGATATTTATCTTATAGTCTTGATAGTCAAATTCCATTACAGAAGTGGTTACCGAGATTCCACGTTGTTTCTCGATTTCCATCCAGTCAGAAGTAGCACTTTTCTTTATCTTATTGTTCTTGACTGCTCCTGCTACTTGTATCTGACCTCCAAAGAGAAGTAATTTCTCCGTCAATGTGGTCTTACCCGCATCTGGGTGAGAAATAATAGCAAAGGTTCGTCTTCTCGATATTTCAGTTTCGTTGGCCATGGGGTCTTTATTTGTTTCTTATTTGTTTGTTTCTTGTTCGTTCAATTCTGCGATACACTTGCGCAGAGAATCTCGCCAATATGGGGTAGTGATACCGTTTACAGAGCGTATCTTTTGCTTATCTAACACCGAATAATGAGGACGAGCAGCTGGCGTAGGATATTGACTGCCGGGAATCGGAGTGACCACACAGTCTGTGATATGGGCCATCTCGTGGATGGCGAGAGTGAAGTCGTACCACGAGCAGACGCCTTCGTCAGTGTAGTGATAGATGCCTGGTTGAACGGTTCCTACAGCCATCTTCATCGCTGCAAGTGCCAAGTCACCAGCATAGGTCGGTGTACCGATTTGGTCTACGACGACATTGAGGGCTTGGTGTGTCTTGCCCAGACGAATCATCGTCTTGACAAAGTTCGTGCCGTGAATAGAGTACAACCATGCAGTACGTATGATGGTCGATAGCGGACAGAAGTTCAATACAGCTTCTTCTCCTGCTAGTTTCGTGCGTCCATAGACAGAACAAGGAGAGGTGGGGTCGTCTTCGGTATAAGGTCTATGGTTCGTCCCATCAAAGACGTAATCAGTAGATATCTGTATGACACGAGCACCATTTGCTTGGGCTACTTGTGCTAGGTTTTGTGGGGCAATCCTATTGATGCGCTCACACAATTCAGGCTCTGTTTCTGCCTTATCGACTGCGGTATAGGCTGCACAATTGATGATGACATCTACTTCGTGTGTCATAAAGAATTGATGCAATGCTTCTTCGTCGCAAATGTCTAGTTCTTTTACATCAGTGAAATAAAAGATATGGTCTGCATAAGGAGCTTGTTTTGCTAGTTTCTGAATCTCATGGCCCAACTGTCCGTTAGAGCCTGTGACTAATAATTTCATATGTCTTGAATTATATGTGGATGCACCTCATCCGACATTGGAGGGTGCTAATCTTCGAGTTTCAATTCCCCTTTAATTTCTTTGTCACGATAATTGGCAAGCAGAGAGATGAAGTTCGTGATGGGTTCGATAGCGGCTGTCGTTTCTTTGCTCAACGGTTTCTTTTGAAGACGGAGGAGCATGATGCCGTATAGAAATTCGAAACAGGTCTCCACTTCGGTTACTTCTCTAGCGAGGGCTTGACTTTTGGACCGCAACTCAACGATAAATGGCAATGCTTTGTAATAGGCACCACTATAAAAAGGAAATTTACTGGAACTGATGAGTTCCTTATGCAAATCAGCCATATTGATAAGTACATTGTTATGCACGGCAAGGTGTCCTTTGGCTACCACGCCTTCAGCACGCATCATCTCGATTCGCTCTTCATACCATTGACGAAGAGGTACGGCTTGTTCTTCACTCAATTGATAGCCTTGTATGACTCGCTGGTCTATGATGGAGAGATCCAGATTACATGCACGTATCTGGTCCTCTATCTGCCATAGATAAAGGAGATATTCGGCTTGATTCTTTTTCTTTAATTGTTCGGATATATACATTGGGAGCAAAGATACTGTTTTTTTTGTATCGTATAAAAGAATGGACGCATTTTAATAGAGGGGCTATCAGTCATGCCTACATCTGATGGAGTGAAAAACTTAAAATTTACCGCCGTAGAGTGTGATACAGAAACCGATTGTTGCGGCCACGACGACGATTCCACCGATAATCTTATTCAGCATCCAGACACCTCTGGGATTGAATTGGTCCCGCACTTTATTGACTACTGCGGTGATAAAAAACCACCAAAAGATAGCTCCTGTGACGATTGCAAAATCACCTAGAAGTTCCTGATATAGGGGTAATCCTGGCAGAACGAAAGAAAAACGGGCAAAAAGACCGATGTAGAGAAATATAATCAGGGGATTGGAAAGCGTCACGAAAAAGGCAGTGATAAAATTGTGAATATAACCATCACGTTGCCTGTTGGCTATACGCATGGAACTCACGGGATTGCTGCGATAGGTGTAGAGCCCAAAGACTAACAACATGATGCTACCGACAATCTGAAGAATAAACTGATTCTCTTTAATCAAGTTGTAGACTAAATTCATCCCATAACTGGTCAACAAAGCATACAATAGATCACTCAAAGTAGCGCCTAAACCTGTCATAAAACCATACCAGCGTCCCTTATTCATAGTACGCTGTATACACAGGACACCCACAGGTCCCATTGGGGCTGATACGATTAGGCCGATTAAGAAGCCTTTGAACAGTAGTTCTACGATATCTAGTTGCATTCCAAACATATATGCAAATATCGTAAATTTATCATATATATCAAGCAACAAAGTAAAAAAAAGAACTATCTTTGCATTCGTAATGATACCTAAATCCTTCACCATTTGAAGGACTGAACCCATTAAACAATTATCTAAGAATGATTCTATTCTTCAAGACTGCCCAAGAAAGCATCATAGCGGTACAAGCTATGAAGGCGCCAAGCGCTGAGACTAATAAGAAATTGACTTGGCTATTCGGCCAAGCAGAGTTCATTAACAAAAACAAATTATCGGGTTACTTTATAGGACCACGCAGAGAGATGATTACTCCATGGAGTACCAATGCAGTAGAGATTGTCTCTAACATGGGAATCCAAGGTGTAGAACGGATCGAGGAGTATTTCTCCACGGAGTCGAAAGAGGCTGAACATGACCCCATGCTACAACGATTATATGATGGACTCGATCAAGATATATTCGTACATGATGTAGCTCCGGCTCCTATACAATATATAGAGGATGTAGAAGCTTACAACGAGAAAGAAGGATTGGCTCTGAGTGATGAAGAGATTTCTTACCTTCGTGATGTAGAATCACAATTGGGTAGAAAATTGACTGACTCGGAGCTTTTTGGTTTTGCTCAAATCAATTCGGAGCATTGCAGACATAAGATTTTCGGAGGCACATTTATCATTGATGGAGAAGAAAAAGAGTCTTCGTTATTCCAGATGATTAAGAAAACGACCAAAGAGAATCCCAATAGAATCCTCTCGGCATATAAGGACAATGTGGCTTTTGCAAGGGGCCCTCAAGTGGAACAGTTTGCACCTGCTGACCATAGCAAAAGTGATTATTTTGTCATCAGAGATATCCAATCAGTGATTTCTCTCAAGGCGGAAACACATAACTTCCCGACTACAGTAGAGCCTTTCAATGGAGCGTCTACAGGTACTGGTGGTGAAATCCGTGACCGTATGGCTGGCGGTAAAGGCTCATGGCCTATCGCTGGAACAGCAGTCTATATGACTAGTTTCTCTCGTTCTCGTCCTAATCGCTCTTGGGAGCAGATTCTACCGGTTCGTAATTGGTTGTACCAGACACCTGAACAAATATTGATTAAGGCCTCTAATGGAGCTTCTGATTTTGGTAACAAGTTTGGACAGCCGTTGATTACGGGTTCGGTATTGACTTTCGAGCATCAGGAAAATGAAGTAGCTTATGGCTACGACAAAGTGATTATGCTTGCTGGTGGTGTCGGCTATGGTACAGAGCGTGATTGTCTCAAGGGGAAACCTGAAACGGGCAATAAGGTAGTCGTCATCGGGGGAGATAATTATCGTATCGGCTTGGGAGGCGGTTCTGTCTCTTCTGTGGATACGGGACGTTACTCTTCTGGAATAGAACTCAATGCTGTCCAACGCGCAAATGCTGAGATGCAGAAACGAGCGAATAATGTGGTGCGTGCTTTGTGCGAGGAGGAAGTGAATCCTGTCGTTTCAATCCATGACCATGGTTCTGCTGGACATGTCAATTGTCTCTCGGAATTGGTCGAGGAAAGTGGTGGACTCATCCATATGAATAAGTTGCCTATCGGTGATAAGACGCTTAGCGCAAAAGAAATTATTGCTAACGAGAGTCAAGAGCGTATGGGGTTATTGATTCGTGAAGATGCAGTGGACCATGTACGCCAGATTGCTGAACGCGAACGGGCACCGATGTATGTCGTCGGTGAAACGACTGGAGATCATCGCTTTGCTTTTGAGCAAGCGGATGGTGTACGTCCTTTTGATTTAAGTGTGGACCAAATGTTTGGTTCATCACCTAAAACGTATATGAAGGATAATACGGTGACTCATACTTACGAGATGCCTAAATATGAGGCTTCGGATATCGTAGCAAATTTAAAAAATGTATTGCAATTGGAGTCGGTGGCTTGTAAGGATTGGTTGACGAATAAAGTGGACCGATCTGTTACTGGTAAAGTGGCTCGTCAGCAGTGCCAGGGACCATTGCAATTGCCGCTATCGGATTGTGGTGTGGTGGCTCTCGATTATAAGGGAAAAGCAGGTATCGCTACATCTATTGGACATGCTCCAGTGGCTGCCTTAGCTGACCCATGTGCTGGATCTGTCCTTTCGGTGGCTGAGTCGTTGACCAATTTGGTCTGGGCTCCGCTTGTAGATGATATGGAAACTGTTTCGTTGTCTGCTAACTGGATGTGGCCTTGCCGCTCGCAAGAGGGAGAAGATGCTCGTCTATATCAGGCGGTAGAGGCTTTGAGTGACTTCTGCTGTGAACTTAATATCAATGTCCCTACGGGTAAGGATTCGTTGTCTATGACTCAGAAGTATCCCGATGGGGAGAAAATTATCGCACCGGGAACAGTGATTGTCTCTGCATCTGGTGAGGTCAGTGATGTCAAACGGGTGATTTCTCCGGTCATTGCTAATGACCCTAAGTCGGATATCTTCCATATCGATTTTTCGTTCGATGAACTCAAATTGGGTGGTTCGGCCTTTGCTCAGAGTCTGGGGAAAATTGGTAGTGACGTACCTACGGTTCAACGTGCAGAATATTTCAAGGATGCATTTCTTGCTGTTCAGACATTGATTAAGAAGGGATTGGTCTTAGCTGGTCATGATATCTCTGCTGGTGGTATTATCACTACCCTTTTGGAAATGACTTTTGCAAATACAAAAGGGGGATTGGATGTCAACTTCAAGGGAATACCTGAAGAGGATTTGACTAAGATTTTGTTTGCTGAAAATCCTGGTGTCGTGATACAGGTGAGCGAACGTAAACAAGTTGAGAAAATCCTTGACGATATGGGGGTCGGATACTTACGTATCGGTAAACCAATCGCAGAACGTAGATTGAATATTTCGAAACAAGAACAACATATATCTCTTGATATCGACGAGATGCGTCAGATATGGTATCAGAGTAGTTATGAGTTGGATAAGAAACAATGTCAGCATGGTATGGCGGAGGAGAGATTGGCTAACTTCGGTAAACAACCGGTATCTTTCCATTTTGCTAAGCCATGGAGCGGACGAATGAGTGATTTGAAGATTGACTCCAAACGAAGAGCTGCTAGTGGTATCAAAGCGGCGATTATCCGTGAGAAAGGAACTAATGGAGAACGAGAAATGGCGTATGCTTTGTATCTAGCTGGCTTTGATGTCAAGGATGTCACTATGACGGATTTGATTTCTGGACGTGAGAAACTGGAGGATATACAGATGATTGTTTTCTGTGGTGGATTCTCCAACTCGGATGTCCTTGGTTCTGCCAAAGGATGGGCTGGTGGTATCTTGTTTAATCCTTCGGTCAAAGAGACATTGCAGAAATTTTATGCGCGACCTGACACACTTTCACTTGGTATCTGTAATGGTTGCCAATTGATGATGGAGTTGGGTATTATCACAGAGGGTACTTTGAGCATCCAAGAGACTCCACTTGCTCTTCGTGCTCATATGACACACAATACGAGTCATAAGTTTGAGTCAGCTTTTGTAGACTTGGATATTACTAGTGAAAAGAGTGTAATGTTTAAGAGCCTCAAAGGATTCAAACTGGGATGCTGGGTGGCTCATGGCGAAGGTAAATTTGTATTGCCTGGAGATGAAAAAGACTATAATATAGCTGCTAAATATAGCTATTCTGGTTATCCAAGCAATCCTAATGGATCTAGCTTCGATGTAGCTGCATTGACCTCTGATGATGGTCGCCATGTAGCGATGATGCCTCACTTGGAACGAACTATTTTCCCTTGGCAAAATGGAGTCTATCCGAAGAATCGTAAGATGGATGATATCACTCCTTGGATGGAGGCTTTTGTCAATGCTCGAAAATGGTGTGAACAGAGTAAGTAAGAATAAATTAATAGATTTTATATCTTATGAATAAACAACTAGAGACAACAAATCTCTGGAACTTAGCCCTGATCTTCATTAAGATTGGGGCTTTCACAGTTGGTGGAGGGTTTGCTATGATTCCCCTCATCGAAAATGAGATTGTGAATAAGCGACGGTTTATGGATGCGCAAGAATTCATGGATTTACTGGCCGTGGCACAGAGTGTCCCGGGGGTGTTGGCTATCAAGATGGCGACTTTCGTGGGGTATCGAATGCATGGAGTGTGGGGAAGTATTATCATCTCATTGGCTACGGCGCTTCCTTCATTTTTCATGATTCTGCTTATTGCGGTGTTCTTTCATAATTTCCAAGATAATCCGACGGTAGAACATATCTTCAAGGGAATTCGACCTGCGGTGGTGGCACTGATTGCAGTACCTACATTTAATCTAGGGAAACGGGCCAATCTAAATCGGTATACGGTATGGATCCCTATCGTATCTGCAGTGGTGATTTGGGGACTGGGATTTAGCCCTGTATATGTCATCATGATTGCTGGACTAGGGGGACTCTTCTATGGGGCTATCACTAAAAAAAATAAGGATAAATCGGATGATGAATAGCATCATCAATATGAGCATAAAGACAAGATGATATACTTACAATTGTTTTTTATTTTTTTCAAGATTGGACTCTTCGGCTTCGGTGGCGGATATGCTATGTTGTCGATGATTCAATCTGATATCGTCACACAATATCATTGGTTGACGATGGAGCAGTTTACAAATATCGTGGCGATTAGTCAGATGACGCCTGGACCGATTGGACTGAACTGTGCTACTTATGTGGGCTATACCGCTACTGGCGATGTCTGGGGATCTATCCTAGCTACTTTTGCTCTGTTATTGCCTAGCTTTGTCATCATGATTATCGTGAGTGGTATCGTCATTAAGTTTAAAGAAAATCCGTATGTGATAGCTCTTTTCCAGGGATTGCGCCCTGCTATTGTCGGATTGCTCTTAGCAGCTGTATTGCTGCTGATGACTCCTGAGAATTTCTCTACACCTACGACTGATGCTTTCCAGTTTGGGGTTAGCATCGCTTTGTTTATCGGCACGTTTATTGCGACAAAATGGTTCAGAATCAGTCCTATATTGATGATTGTGCTTAGTGGTATAGCTGGTTTTTTTATCTATATGTAATTGACAGGCTGATTTAATAATTGTATTTTATATTTCTGATTTTAAATTAATGATAAACGATAAACAATCTTATTCAACCAAAGAGGTTGAAACAACTTCTGCAGTAGCTCATGTTCCTGTTGCATCGGCGGCTACCCTATTCCCTGATAATGAGGAAAAAGCTCAGGCTTGGACACTAATCAATGAGACGGGTACGTCGTTGTTCTTAACGGGACGTGCGGGAACGGGTAAAACGCATTTCCTGAAGGTGCTCAGGGAAAATAGTCAGAAGCAAATCATCGTGGCGGCACCTACGGGGATTGCTGCTATCAATGCGGGGGGAATCACGCTTCACTCGCTATTTCAATTGCCTTTCGGCATTCATATCCCGGGTATGGAACATCGACGCGTCGGTGGAGATAGCAAGAAAAATGAATTTAAGTTGAAATTTAGTAAGCAAAAAAGACAACTGATTCGAAGCATGGATATCTTGGTCATTGATGAGATTTCTATGGTACGAGCGGATATGTTAGATGCTATCGATGAGGTGCTGCGTAAATATAAAAATCGTTTCTTGCCTTTTGGAGGGGTTCAATTACTGATGATTGGCGATTTGCAACAGCTGCCTCCAGTGGTGACTGATGGTGAACAGGATTTGATGGCTCAGTATTATGATACGCCGTATTTCTTTGGTAGCAATGCGCTCAAGGGACTGGATTACTTGACCATCGAATTGCAACGTATCTATCGTCAAGAGGATCCTAAGTTTATCGCATTGCTCAATAATGTGCGCAACAATATGATTGATGCAGCTACTCTAGACCAACTGAATGCGCGCTTCAAACCGAATTTTGACCCAGATGATGATGAAGGATATGTCCGTCTGGTCACGCACAACAGACAAGCGGATGCACTGAATCGTCGTAAACTGAATGAGTTGCCGATGACTGCACATAAATATAAGGCTCAAATCAAAGATAAATTTCCATCTAATGCATTCCCTATCGATGAGGAATTGGCACTCAAAGTTGGCTCGAGGGTTATGTTTGTCAAAAATGACCCATCGGAGGAGCATGCTTATTACAATGGCAAATTAGGGAAAATCACTCATTTGACTCCTACGAAAGTGTCGGTACTTTGCGATGGAGAAAATAAATCGATAGAAGTGGGCCCTTTATTGTGGGAGAATACTGTTTATACAGTCAATGAGGGAACTGGAGAAATCGATGAGATGGTTGAAGGGACTTTTCAACAGATGCCTTTGCGATTAGCATGGGCTATCACTATCCACAAGAGCCAAGGACTGACTTTTGATAGGGCTATGATCGATGTCTCGGGGAGTTTTGCTCATGGACAGGTTTATGTGGCACTGTCGAGATGTCGAAGCCTGGAGGGGTTGATCCTTAACTCTAGATTATTGCCTCACAATATTATCACTGATGACCAAGTAGAGGCGTTTACAAATGGCGCAACGGCTCACCAATTGACGCAACAGGAAATCGAAGCACGCAAGCTTCTGTACTTTACGGAACAGGTTAGCAGTCAGTTCGATATGTCTATCTTATCTCAGCGCATCCAAGCGTTTGAACGGATATTCCAAGAGTATTTAGCTCATACTTATCCTAAACAAACCAAGGATTTGGAAGTGGCGTCGGAGGCCTTTCATCAAGAAGTATATATAGTAGCTCAACGATTTGCAAATGAGTATCTCCCTTTATGTAAGCGGGCTAATGAACCGAAAATAAGAAAGCATCTACAAGATAGAGTGCGCAGTGCAGCTGTGTATTTCGTTCCTAGATTGTCGAAAATCATCAGTTGTCTGCCTGAAAAGTTGGTGATTGATAATAAATTGGTGTCTAAAAGGTACAACAATCGGATTGATGAACTGAAAGAGACCCTGATCCCTATGGTTGAAACGATGAAAGAAACGGCTAAGAATGGGTTCGATGTGCATACTTTCCAGCGGGTAAGAGCGAAGGCTTTGCTTGCGGTGAGTGAAACTTCTTCTGGTAGAAAGAAACAGTCGTCTACTAGAAATAGCACTTCTACTTCTAGAGGGGAAATTCCGGATGTGCGAAATGCGAAATTGTACAACGAACTTCGAAAATGGAGAGCCAAAACTGCCAAAGCAAGGGGTATCGCTGCGTATTCTGTACTTCAGAACAAGGCGATGTTAGCCATGGCTGATAGTCAACCAAATTCACTCAAAGAACTTATTGCTATCCCATATTTTGGGAGCTTAGGGCTTAAAAATTATGGACAGGAAATTATTCACATCATTGATGAATATAGAATGAAATAAGCTTCATCATTACTTTTTTATTTATTACTTGTTAGATATAATTTCATTTACTAGGTATTCTGTATTAATTTTTGTATTTTTGGATAGGTGATATTTCAAAAATAGAGAGATTACCTTTATACTTATAAAACTTACAACATGGATACTTCATTATATATGCGGTTCATTTCGGCTGGACTCTTTATCTTAATCTTGATCTTGCTTTTTGCTATTTACTGGCAGATAAAAGCTAGAAGGAGTGCTTATAATAGACAATCAAGAATTGGTCAACTGACTAAAGTAATCGAGAACATTCCTTTTGCAATCTATCTTCAGAAAATTGCTTTTGATAATAAGCATAATCAGATGAAGAGTATGGAGGTTTGGAACCAAGAAATGGTTAAGTTATTGGGAAAGCGAACTGATGATATTGGCACGCTTCTCGAAGAGAAGAGCAAAATAGAATTTGAAAAAGCTCAAGAATCGGCTTTTAAGTTAACCGGAACTACTCAGATTACTAAGAACCTCACATTTGAAACCCGACAAGAGAAAAAGTTTGATGGGTTTATGCAACTTCGGATGTTGACTATCGAAGGAGACCGTTTTCTATTGGGTATTATCGTCAATACATCTGAACTGAAAACGGCTATCAACAATGGAATAGCTAATCATCAAGAGGAAAAGACGTTCTTAGCTAACATAAGTCATGAGATTCGAACTCCACTCAGTGCTGTCATGGGTTTAGCACAATTGTTGATTAATGAGAAAAATACAAATACTATTCATGAATATGGGGAATTGATTAATGAGAAAAGTAAACATCTCAAACATATTATTAACGATGTGTTGTTGCTTTCCAAACTAGAACGTGGGGAACTTCAATTTAAGAAGTTAACTGTGATGGTTCAAGAGGAGGTCAAAAAATCAATCGCTGATGCTGAGGCTTTGGCTAAGGCGCTGAACAAAAAATCATTTAAGTATTGCTTGCCTTACGAGACGGTCAAACAAACGTTTAGCTACGAGTTGCAAGGGTTCATCCATAATCATTTGCTCTACAATGCTGTTCAGTTCTCAACGAAAGGACATGTCGAATGTGGGATGCTTTTTGAAGATGGCAAACAGATTATCTATGCTTATAACTCGTTTTTTAAACCAATCTCACCTGATGATTGCATAGATGCTTTTTATCGCTTTACTAAACCGAATACCTTTATTCAAGGAATAGGTATTGGCTTGACTATATGTCGAATGATTACTGAGTATCTCGGAGGTAGTATCGGTTTCAATGGAGATATAGACAACGGTGTCTTGATATGGGCAGAATTGCCTGCGCTATATTCGGCTACTGGAAAAGATGAACATGAAGTCAAACGAATCATGAGTTTCTTGGATGCGAGATGGGATGGCATCTGGTTCGATGAGAAGGGACTTCTTCACAAACCTACAACAAAAGGAGGACGTTTATGATTACTTTAAATTGGATTTTATTTATTATTGTCGCGATATTGACCGTTATTTATTGGTATTATAGTAGATTAATAATCGAGATTACGAAGCTTACTGAATCGGATGAAATCAGTAGACAGATTATTAGGAGTTTACCTTTTCCAATAAAAGTTTATGACATCGCTGAATCGATTTCTGATAAAAAGATGTGGGACACTAAGTCGCTTAGAATTGATTTATTTGGAGAGGCGAAAGTGGGACATAGAAGAATAAGAATATGTACCAATATTCCTATCAGAGAGTTGGTCTCTGAAGAGAGAATTATCCAAGAGGCTGAAGAATTGAAAGATCATTTTATGAAAAATATAAATGAGAAGGCGATTAAACCTCTGGATGCTATCATTGATACAAGCGGACAATTAATGATGATTGACGAGAGCCTCACTGTCCCTGATATGGCTAAGCTAATTATTGATAAGACGAAGGCTACGATTAATTTGTTTGAAAATATTATCGTTCTTGCTAATCTTCAAGTGAACAGAAGCCCAACGAATCGTGAGGAGATTGATTGTGTGAAACTCTTGGAAGAAGTTAGAATAAAGTATTTGGAGGATATCAAAGAGACTGGAAAGGATATTGATCTAGTATTGGACCAACCGTATGCTAAGAGTATTATCTTTCCGGAAAGGAGCAGATTGATGCTTGTATTAGATAACTATCTAAGTAATGCCATAGAATATACGATGAGTGGTACTATCCATTTTGGTATCATCCATACGGAAGATAACCAGGTATTGCTGTATGTCAAAGATACTGGAACGGGAATCTCAGGAGTGGATAGAGCGAACTTGTTCGATAAGAGTACACTATCTGAAGGTAGTAAACATGTCGGACAGGGATTGGGATTAAATATATGTAAACAGATAGCACTCAATAGTGGTGGAGAATATGGAGTCGTTTCGGAGGAAGGACAAGGAACCATTTTTTGGATGTCATTGCCTCTCAAATTTGAATACTCAGAAAAGAAGGATTATGATTGGACAGGCGTCAAAGAAATCGTGAAAAAAATTCAAGAGTAACTGAGCATGTCTTTTTACTCTGGATTTGAGACTAGACTTATTTGCTAATCCTTTTCTATTTGATAGATTAGTAAATTCGCCTGAAACACATAAAAAAAGAGAATGTATCTTGCGATACATTCTCTTTTTAATAATATTATCATACCTAATAAGATAGGCTAATAAACGGTTACATTAAGAATCCAAGTAATACACCTGCTGATACTGCAGAGCCGATTACTCCTGCTACGTTTGGTCCCATAGCATGCATCAAAAGGTAATTTGAAGAGTCGTATTCAAGACCCACATTTTGTGAGATACGAGAAGACATTGGCACAGCCGATACTCCTGCATTTCCAATCAATGGGTTGACTTTATTTCCTTCTGACAAGAATAGATTCATGAACTTCACAAATAGAACACCTGAGACACTTGCAATAACAAACGCACATAATCCTAAGAAGAAGATGAATATAGTATTCATTGTCAAGAACTCACTTGCTTGAGTAGAAGCTCCTACGGTTACTCCTAAAAGAATGGTGATGATATCTGTAAGTGAACCACTTGCAGTATCTGCTAGACGACGAGTCATGCCTGATTCTTTAAGTAAGTTACCAAAGAATAACATACCCAACAATGGAATACCTGAAGGGACAAGGAAACAAGTTAATAACATACCTACGATAGGGAATAAAACCTTTTCATTGTGCGATACGGCACGTGGGGAAGGCATGTGAATTACTTTCTCTTTCTTGGTAGTGAGAAGTTTCATGATTGGCGGCTGAATCAACGGTACCATCGCCATATAGGAATAGGCGGACACCGCAATTGCTCCCATCAAATTAGGGGCCAATTTGGAAGATAAGAAGATTGCTGTCGGACCATCAGCACCACCAATAATAGCGATACCAGCCGCTTGGTTAGGCTCGAAACCTAAAGCCAAAGCAATCATATATGCTCCAAATATACCAAACTGAGCTGCTGCTCCTATGAGCATCAACTTTGGATTCGATATCAATGAAGAAAAATCAGTCATAGCACCGATTCCTAAAAAGATTAGGGGGGGATACCAGCCTGTTTTTACTCCTTGATACAATATGTTTAACACAGATCCATGTTCATATAATCCGATCTCTAATCCAGCATCTTTAAAAGGTATGTTACCAATTAAGATACCAAACCCAATTGGGATAAGGAGCATAGGTTCAAAATTTTTCTTGATTGCCAAGAAAAGGAAAAACAAACCTATTAAAATCATGATTAAATGCTGTGAAGTTGCATTAGCAAAGCCAGTGTAGCTCCAGAAATCTGCTAGGTTACTAGAAATAAATGTTAAAAAGTCATTCATTGTTATATACTTTTATAAGGATTCTGCGACTATGCAAGAACAACGAGGTCGGTGCCTTCAAGCACAGAATCTCCTTGTTTTACTGGTATAGAAGAAATTACACCATCACTATCAGCATTGATATTGTTTTCCATTTTCATCGCTTCAAGAACAACGATAACATCGCCTTTCTTTACAGAATCTCCAACAGCACACTTAATATCAACAATGACTCCTGGTAGTGGAGACTTAACTCCGTGGCCAGCTGTTTTTGTTGCTGGTTTGGATACACTAGGAGCAGCTTGAGCATGAACGTTCTTTGCTTTCGCAATTGCTGGTCTTGAGATCACTGTTTTCTTCTTCTTAGCTAATTCTACATTATAAGAAGTACCATTGACTTCTACTTTAGCCAACGATTCATCGATCTCATTGATTACAACATTAAATGTGTTACCATTTATCTTGTACTTATATTCTTTCATTTTGTTTTCTTATTAATGATATACAAATAATTAATGCATTATCTTCTTGGATTCTCTCTAAGCATATATATCTTAGAATTCCAAGGAGAATAATTTCTCTTCACACGGTTTATTGTCAATACTGTCTCTTCCCAATCGTGTACATCGGCATTCTCTTCATGAAGAGCCATTGCTATGGCAGCATAGACTTCACCTGAAGCAATTCCAGTCGCTTTTTCGACACCGGTAGCAGCTGCTTTTCTACGTTTGAGAGAGCGAACCATATAACGTCCGAGGAAGAAAAAGGCTACAAAGAGAAGTAATAAAGCACTGAAAGTGACTAACATAGCCATCACAGTCATACCATAACCATGCTTATCTTCTCGTTTGAAAGATTGAATCTTTGAGTTGAAATCTAAAGGTAGATTGTTCTCACCGAATGAAGCTTCTCCTGCATTTTTAACAACAAAACCTTTTGATCTGTTGCCATCAACTTTCAAGGCATAAGATTGGTCAGCTTTCAATGCTGGAACGGTCAATGAATCGATTAGTGTAGTACCATTAGCGTCATAAAGACCTATCCAAGTAGGTGCATCTGTGTCTAAAGTAAAATTGGTATAGAAGACACCACGTTTGTCATGACCTTCACACCAAAATGAAACCTGTTGCTTTGGTTCCATCTTAGTCTCAATATTACCTTTGGGAATACAATACATCATCGCAGTTCTTTCAGGAACACTTAGGTTCTCATTCAAAACTGCACGATTATTTGTCAAGTAGCAATTACGTATATCTACTATAGCATAAGAATTGTTATATATCTCAATCCATGCACTATGGTTACCATAATTATCTACTGCATCTGTCTCGTTATTAGTCATCACTTCATTGATAACAAGACGACTTGCTCCTTGAGCCATTACTTGCCCACAAAAAATAGACAGTAATAAAAGGAGCGAAGGGATAAACTTTTTGTTCATATTTCTTTTTTCCTTTATATTACAATGGTATATTACCATGTTTTTTTGCTGGATTCGTTAGCTTCTTTGTCTGTAATTGTTGAAGAGCACGAATAATACGGAAACGTGTATTACGTGGTTCAATGACATCATCAATAAATCCGTATTTTGCTGCGTTGTAAGGGTTAGCAAATAGTTTGGTGTATTCTGCTTCCTTCTCTGCCATAAATGCTTTTGGATCTTCTTTGGTCTTAGCCTCACGAGCATACAATACAGCTGCGGCACCTGAAGCACCCATTACTGCGATTTCTGCTGATGGCCATGCGTAGTTTACATCACCACGAAGTTGTTTACAACTCATCACGATATGTGAACCACCGTAAGATTTACGAAGAGTAACCGTTACTTTTGGCACTGTTGCTTCACCGTAAGCATACATTAATTTCGCACCGTGTAGGATTACTGCATTGTATTCCTGACCGGTTCCTGGAAGGAATCCTGGTACATCTACAAGGGTAACCAATGGGATATTGAAGGCATCACAAAAACGTACAAAACGTGCTGATTTGCGAGATGCATTGGCATCTAATACACCAGCCATGTATTGTGGTTGGTTGGCTACGATACCAACTGATTGTCCGTTGAAACGAGCGAAACCGATGATGATATTGCGAGCAAAATCTTTTTGTACTTCGAAGAACTCACCATTATCAACACATGCACCAATCACTTCATACATGTTGTATGCTTGATTTGGATTGTCTGGGATGATTTCATTCAAACTCTCTTCTAGACGGTCGATTGGATCTGAACATGCAGTCAATGGAGCTTCCTCTAAATTGTTTGAAGGAATATAGCTTAATAGTCGACGGATTGTAGCCAAACCTTCTTCTTCTGTCTCTGCAGTAAAGTGAGTAACACCTGATTTTGTTGAGTGAACACCTGCTCCTCCAAGTTCTTCTTGTGTCACAACCTCACCAGTCACTGTCTTAACTACAGCTGGTCCAGTCAAAAACATATATGAAGTACCTTCTGTCATCAAAGTAAAGTCAGTCAAGGCAGGAGAGTAAACAGCACCACCAGCACAAGGACCAAAAATGCCTGAGATTTGAGGAATGACTCCTGATGCCATGATGTTACGTTGGAATATCTCACCATAACCACCTAAAGCACAAATTCCTTCTTGAATACGCGCACCACCTGAATCATTGATTCCAATCATTGGGGCACCCATTTTCATTGCTTTATCCATCACCTTACAAATCTTTGCAGCCATAGTCTCAGAAAGAGAACCTGCAGAAACGGTAAAATCTTGTGCAAATACATAAACGAGACGGCCTTCGATAGTACCGCATCCTGTAACTACACCATCACCTAGATAATGTTTCTTTTCCATTCCGAAATTGGTACAGCGATGTTCTACGAACATATCCATCTCTTCGAAACTTCCTTCGTCTAAAAGTTGAGCAATACGTTCACGGGCAGTAAATTTGCCTTTATTGTGTTGCTTCTCAATAGCCTTCTCTCCACCACCAATACGGGCTTTTGCGCGGAGTGAAATTAGCTCTTTTACTTTTTCAAGTTGATTACTCATAATTGAATTGATATAAAATTATTATTGTTATAATAAATTCTTATTTCTCACAAAGCTCGGTTAGGATACCTTGAGTTGATTTTGGATGTAAAAATGCGATATGAAGACCTTCAGCACCACCACGTGGAGCTTTGTCGATGAGACGAATCTCATTTGCTTCCATCTCGTTAAGCGCATTTTGTACACCATCTTCAACGGCAAATGCTAGATGATGAATACCTTGTCCTTTTTTCTCGATAAACTTAGCGATAGTACTTTCAGGAGAAGTTGGTTCTAACAATTCTAATTTTACGTCACCTACCTTCAAAAATGCAGTACGTACTTTTTGATCTTCTACTGTCTCGATGTTATAACATTTTAGACCTAAGACTTTTTCATAATAAGGCAATGCAGCTTCAATGCTTTTCACTGCAATACCCAAATGTTCAATGTGAGAAATTTTCATGACTTTTATTTTAAAAATAATTAGTTGATTTGATGACTCAATTAGTTCGTAAGAGCGAACTAACCAAACCGATGCAAAGAAACAAAATACTTGCCTAATAAAGAAACTTTTCTTCATTTTTTATCCCTATTTATCGGGGATTTGAAACAATAGAGAGAGTAAGCTTAATTAATCATAAATGAAATGTAAAATACGGTTAAGCCAAGGCCAATTATATCTAAACCACCGTCTAGAACTCCTTTGTTCACCACCAAAAGAACGCAAGATATTCGTGTACTTATGGTAATAGAAACTTCGTCCCGCACCGAGCATATCGAGGGTTTTAAAGTCTCTTCTCCATGCATCTTGGATGGCTGCATACACGGCCATAGAATGAGGGTAAAAGAGTGGATTGACGGCAGATGAACCTGTAGAGAACAAGAGATAGGCATG
>Ga0055584_100001923_pt1 | contig 20434 bp, 9 predicted proteins | sample OSDHelmetaG_FD_58716 | JGI IMG/M metagenome (GOLD analysis project Ga0055584, IMG submission 58716) | Pelagic marine sediment microbial communities from the LTER site Helgoland, North Sea, for post-phytoplankton bloom and carbon turnover... | ecosystem: Environmental > Aquatic > Marine >...
TAGAGGTTCAGATTCCTTCTCTGGACATTTCCAGTAAAACATGTGAAGACGATCAAAGTACGTACACATTAGTATTTACTACAGATGCAAATACAGTTAATACGGATCAAGGAACCCTCGAAAAATTAATAGGACTAGAATGGATGGTTACAGATATTCCATCTGGTATGGACATAAAGCTTAGACTCACCAATAATGTCACTTTATGCGAAAGAGTAGAAACCATAGAAGCTCCGAATTGTGAATGTCAAACAGTTGGTGCACCCGTTTCTGATGGATCAAAAGTAGTCTGTCTAGACGATACTTATCCTATATTATCAGTGAATTTAGTTCAGGAAAATGTGACAACTGACTGGTACACACATGTGGAAGGAGGAACTCCTCTTGTTACTGATCAGATTGAGTATACACCTAATAATATTTCAGGAACTGGATTATATACCTATTACGTAGAAGCTAGATCATTAGAAAATGGTTGTGTATCTAGTGTTCGGACTGAAATAACTCTTACTGTATTAGATCCCCCGGTTTACGCATTTGTGGGGGCTAATTGTACTGAAGATTTGCAATCATATACAGCCATTTTTTATAGCGACGCTACACTGATACAGACTACCCAAGGAATCATTTCTGATGATGGTAATGGAGTGTGGAGTGTGTCGGGAATACCTGCAGGAGTCAATGCACAACTACTGATTACAAGCCTCACCGGTTGTATGATCAATAAAACAATTAGCGCCCCTTCGTGTGAATGTGATGATATAGAGGCTCCTATCTGTAGAGGCCAAATAATCACATGTGAAGGCATAGATTATGATGGGTTTGTTGCGTTTGTTCCCGATGGATATTTGATTAGATGGTATGATAGTGATACAGAAGGATCTTTACTCGCAGAAGGAGAAACTTTCAAGCCTTCACTTGCTGGTAAATATTATGCTGAGGCTGTGGATACCAATTCTGGTTGTGTTAGTAATGAACGAGCTGAGGTTGAGTTAGTGATCAATTCCATGCCCAATCTTCAAGTAGTAAATACTGTTCTTTGTGTTGGAGACACAGTTGTTTGGACCAATTTAGTTATGGATTTAGACTCTACTATTGGAAGTACTGCAGTATTTGCCAATTTTAGAGATGCTCTTAACAACGAAAACCCATTATCAGAGACCTCAGTTGTCATAAACGAAATAGGAGCATATTTCTTCAGAAAGACTACAGACGCTGGATGTTATGACATAGAAACAATTATAGTAGTTCCGGAAGATTGCGGAAATATATGTTTAGCTGAAGCCGGCACCTATGAGGCAAGTGAGGAGGTATGTTTTGATGGTGAACTAGCCATATTGTCAATTGTGGAAGTTAATCAGGCCAGTATACCTACTGGTTATTCTGAAATATTCATATTGAGCGTTGGAGATGAGAAAGAAATCTCCCATGGTGATTTGATTCCTGAATTTGTAGTAGATGCCCCTGGGCAGTATAGAATTCATTCTGGAGTTTTTAATCCTGCAGATTTGCGATTAGATGATATCCCAGAAGACTTGAATACAATAGACCAATTCATTTCATATTTTATGAATGAAGGAACTGATATATGTATATCGATAGACCCTATTGGTGTATTGTTTGATGTTGACATGTGTACTGATGTATGTGGAGCATTTGCAGGCAACCTTATAGGAGGGGACATTGAGTGTTTAGGAGAAAATCCTGTTATTCTTGCTGTAGAAATGAATCCTTTGGATATAATCATTCCAGAAGGATATCAGCAAATATTTGTACTAACCACAGGCCCGGAGTTGATAATAATGGGTGCACAAACTGAAATGTTCTCAGTTAATGCACCTGGAGAATATAGAGTTCACTCTTTAGTCTTCGACCCTCTAACTTTGGATTTATCATTTGTTGAGCCTGGTGTGACCACAGGGTTTGATGTGTTTGATTTATTGATGGAAGGTGGCGGAGGTATATGTGCATCATTAGATTTGAATGGAGCATTGTTTAATGTTACAGAATGTATAGCCGAATGCACAGCGCAGATAGGAACATTTGAAGTTGCTGAAGTAACTTGTTTTGATGGACAATTTGCAAGCATATATGCAGATGAGATTGACCAACCGACTATACCTGAAGGTTATTTGCAGATTTTCTTATTCAGTGTTGGAAATGAAAAAGATATTCTAGAATCAACGAGCATCCCTGCTTTAGATGTTGCGGAGCCTGGAGAATATAGAATGCATGCTATTGTATTCAATCCTGATGAAATGGCCTATGATTCTTTTCCTGATGATGTATATACAATAGATGGGTTAATTGCCTTTTTGGACCAATATGAAGGAGGCTTGTGCTACTCGATTGATAGTGAAGGTTTATTATTTAGTGTAATTGAATGTATACCTGAATGTCTTGCTGAATCAGGGAATACAGAGGCTGTTTCTGCAATTTGCTTTGATGGGGTTCCAGTCGCATTAGAAGTTGAAGTGATAGATGATCAGGTAGTTCCAGAAGGATTTGTGAGCTCATTTTTGATTACAGAAGGAAATGATTTTATAGTTATTGGCCTACAACCTGGCCCATTCGAAATTTCTGGACCCGGCAATTATGAAGTAAATGCGATTGTATATGACCCTGTGACATTTGATGAAACCTCAATTGAATTTGGTGTTACTGATTTCTTTGATGTCAATTCTATATTGACATCTGGTGGTGGCGAGGTATGCGGAAGTATTGATTTTTTTGGTGCTACTTTTTTTTGTTGAAGAATGTGTAGTTCTAAATGAAGATGTCGATCTAGAACTTTCAAAAGAGATCAGCAATAACAACCCATCTGTTGGGGAAGAAGTAACATTCACAATTTCTGTTTTTAATAATTCTGAAAATATAGCATCAGGTGTTGCTGTAGCAGATAGATTGCCATCAGGGTATTCTCTTTCTGGAAACATTTCTGATGGGGGTATCAGTGAAGAGGACGATAGTGCAACTGAGATTCTTTGGGCGGAAATAACTATTCTGCCTATGACGACTGAAAGACTTACGTTTACTGCAATTGTAAATTCAGAAAGCTCCGATGAAGATTATAAAAATACTGCTGAAGTTGTAGCATCTAATCAAAATGATCCTGACTCTACCCCTAACAATGATGATGGAGATCAAAGTGAGGATGATGAGGCTAATGTAATGCCGGTAATTGAAGCACCTTCAGTTGATTTAGAATTAATAAAGGTTGCAAACCTCTCATCAGTTCAAGCTGGTGAGCAGATAACCTATAATTTGAACTTATCTAACAGATCAATGACCATGGCAACAGGGGTCGCTGTTGAAGACATCATTCCTGATGGGCTTGATTTAGCGTCAATAGCTAATATTTCCAATGATGGAGAAGTTGTTGGGGACAGAATAGTATGGACAGGACTCGAATTAGGTTTCTTGTCCAATATGAATTTGACTTATTCTGCATACGTAAATACTGATGCGGATGTAGGTTCAATAATGAACATTGCCCAAGTTACAGCGTGTGATCAATCCGATATAGATTCGACACCCAATAATGATGACGGTGATCAAAGTGAAGATGATGAAGACAATGCAATGATAAACGTGGTTGCATCATTTATTGATTTAAGCCTTTCTAAAGACGTAAATAATCCAACACCTAGTCCAGGGGAGACAGTCTCATTTGAAATAACTGTAAATAACAATGGAATAATCCCTGCTACAGGAGTCTCTGTAACAGATGTGCTTCCTCCGTCTGGCTTTGATTTAGGATCAATTACAAATGTTCAACCCGCTGCTCAAGTTGTGGGGAACTCTCTTGTATGGACAATAAATGAGATTTTTCCAAATGATGAAGTAGTTCTTTCATTTGATATCATAGTAACTCCAAACGGAGATGATAATAAAAATATAGCTGAAATAACTAGTGCAAATGAACAAGATTCCGATTCGACACCAAATAATGACGATGGGGATCAAAGTGAAGACGATGAAGATAGTGCAACGGTAACTCCAGTAATAGATACTGAGATTATTGATCTTGAAGTGGACAAAGATGTGAGCGAACTTTCACCAAGTATTGGGGATATCATTATTTACGAAGTATTAATTGTAAACAATGGTCCTTTTGATGCCACTAATGTGATGTTGCAAGATGTAACTCCAGATGGGATAGATGCCATCGATGTATCTGGAGATCATATTCAGGAAGATGGTGTTATTACTTGGACTATTCCTCTTCTTGCGGCTGGTGATAATATGGTTTTTGAGTATTCTTCTATGGTATTTGAATCTTTAACTAATAATTATACAAATGTCGTCCAAGTAGTTGGTGTAGATCAACAAGACATAGATTCATCACCTGATAATGACGATGGAGATCAAAGTGAGGATGATGAAGCCAGCTCCACGATTTTTCCAAAAATGCCAAACAATATCATTGATTTAGAAGTGTCAAAATTTGTGGATGATCCATGTGCAGGATCATCTGATAGAGTAACTTTTACAATCGACATTTTTAATAATTCTAATGCAATTGCGACAGGTGTCAATGTAGAAGATGTTTTCACTAATGGATTTGTCCAAATAGAAGATATTTCCAATAGTGGTAGCATAGACGGGTCTATTATCTCGTGGGCAGGGCTAAGTTTTCTTCCAGGGGAAACGATTAGTTTAAGTTATTCAGCTATGATTAGTACAAGTGGAACATCATACGTGAACATTGCTCAGGTCACAGCTGCGGATCAAACAGACTTGGACTCAACTCCTGATAATGATGATGGTGATCAAAGCGAAGATGATGAAGCTGCAATTACAATGGACGGAGGAAGAGAGTTCGACTTAGAATTGGAAAAATTGGTGGATAATCCTTTTGCCCAACCTGGAGATAGAGTAAGATTTGATATTACAGTGAATAATGTGGGTTGCAAGGATGCTTCAGGAGTAGCAATTAGGGACATAATTCCATCTGGGTATAAAGCAATTAGAAATATCACTGATTTTGGAATAAGAGGAGGCAATGTCATTATTTGGGAAGACCTGTCTATTGATGCAGGATCTAGTAAAACTGTTTCATTTACTGCGGAAATAGTACACTTCTCAATCAATTGTGATTATATCAACGTTGCGGAGATATTAGAAGCTGATCAAATCGATATAGATTCTAGACCAGGAAACGATGATGGAGATCAAAGTGAGGATGATGAGGACACTGCTGAAGTTTATGCTGGCAGTATGGCTGATTTAGAATTGACTCTTTCTTCAGACAAAATGGAAGTTGTAACTGGAGAAATAATTACGTTTACCTTACAAGTGTGTAATAATGGCCCTACCAATGCTATAGGAGTTGAAATCAGAGATTATCTTCCTGAGGGAGTTCAAGTTATAGGAGAATTACCATTTAAAGGTTCTCAAAATGGCCAAGAAATCACTTGGTCTGGATTCACTTTTATTGTGAATACCTGTTTGGATATAAACTTTGAAGTTGAAGTATTAGAAGCAAATACATCCAATACGAAATTGAATGCTGCTGAGATAGTCATATCCGAGCAATTAGATCCTGACAGTAGCCCAGGAAATGGCAATGGTGATGTAGCTGAGGACGACTATGCTGAGGTAGAGGTTTCACATTTTGTAGCTCTTCCTTCTGTTCTTACGGAATTACCAAATGTTCAAGAAGTAAGTCTTAATACGGCTCTTTATCTAGAAGGGGCGTTTAATTCTTTTACAGGAGAACTGAACACTACTCTCAATAAATTGGGTTATCTGCCTGGACAAAAACCGGGTTCTTTCTTTGCAGAAAGTACTCCTGCTGGACAACCATATAGATCTGGACCTTGGTATTATAAAGGTAATGAAGGTCTGATCTACGATGCAAAATCTGATTTTAGTATAGACTATCCAGAGAATGCAGTGGATTGGATTTTAGTAGACATAAGAACGAATAAATCAGCGGAGAGTGTAGTGGAGAGAAGAGCTGCTCTACTCATGAATGATGGATCTGTAATTCTGCCAGAAGATGCAAATCCTATTAGGTTGGATATGAATAAGGAATACTTTATAGTGATTCAGCATAGGAATCACCTGCCTATAATGTCACCAAGGTTGTTATCAATAGAACGAGATCAGATCTCATTTGATTTTAGAATTAATGAGTCCTATACGGGATTGCTGGGGTCGGGCCAGAAAGATGTCAATGGACTTTATTGTGTTTATGCAGCCAATGGCGATCAGTTCAAAGAGGCAATCTCAGAATTTGATATCAACATTAGAGATATGGATATGTGGTTTAGAAGCAATGGTCTTAATAGTGCATATATGAATGCTGATTTTGATATGAATGGTGATGTAAATGTGAATGATCAGATTATGTGGTTACTTAACAATGGGGTGTTTAGTGACGTGCCAAGATAAATTGAATTTCCCTTATAAATTATAATGATGAAACGAGGATTGTTAATAATTCTTTTTGGAACAATGTACTTTTTAATCTCTGCTCAAAATGGTGTAGAGGACTGTTTTAATGGTACTTTTTCATTAGATGATGGTCAGTGCGCTTTCGTATCTGAACCAGTTTCACCTTCTTGTGGACCTCTTAGATATTATTTGAACTCACTTTGGAGAAACCCTGGATTAGATTCACCAACAAGTTTGTTCCTTTACACACCATTTGATTCTGCAAATGTTAGAATTTTTTCAAGTGATGGAATTGACGGTAGTACTCCTGAATTTGAGGACAATATCATTGTAAGAAATGGGGCTCCTGTAGATTATATATTGACAACGTTATCTTCTACAAATCGAAGTGTGTCATCTACAGCCTATAATACAGTGGAGACTTCAAGAGGCCTGATTGTTGAATCAGACGCGCCACTCACAGCAGTTTATAGACTTACTTCAGCGGCTAATAAAAGCTTCTTTGTATTGAAAGGTCAAGAAGGCCTCGGTTATGGATTTTCCGCTGTTAGTCAGACGGATGTAACTACTCCCGCTACTCCTTTCGAAGCTCATTTTGTATCAGTAATGGCCATAGAAGATAATACTCAGGTGAGATTTCAAAAAGACAACTTTTCTATAGAAGGAAGTGATAACAATTCAAGTAGCACTAACGATATAGATATCACAAATGGATTAACTGTCACGTTGAATGCAGGTGAAACATATATGATCAGAGATAATGTGCAGTCGAGTACTTCTATTGCAGGTACATTAGTGACAGGAGATAAGCCGATTACAGTAACTTCAGGATCTAGTCACTCCAGACACGGATCTGGAGTCAATGATAGAGATGCTGGAATGGATCAATTGATTCCTATAAATAAAGTAGGGGAAGAATATATTGCCGTAAGAGGTAGGAACATTACAGATATTGATTATCTGATTCTGATAGGAATCATGGATAATACCGTTTTAGAAGTTAATGGTACAAGTATTGGCACAATAAACGCAGGGGAGATAATTGAATATAAATTAAATGGTACTGGAGGAGAGGTTTTTCATGTATCAGGAGACAATATCTTTTGTGCATATCATGTGTCGGGAGTATTTGATGAAGAGGTAGGAATGGCTCAGCTTCCAGCTATTGAAGAATGCAGCGGTAATAGTGTAGTAGACTTTGCCTTGATAGGTTCTGATGATCATCTGGTTAACGTAATTATTCCAAACTCGGGATTATCGACACTTGAACTTAATGGAAGTCTGTATACAAATTTCACAACAGCACAGGCTGTTTCAGGCACATCAATGTCAGTAGTAACCTTTGACCAGTCAGATCTTGCCGCTATGGGCAACAGATTAGAATCTGACGAACTTTTTCATGTAGGTGTAACCACAGGTAGCTCAGTTGGGGGCTCATATGGATACTTGACTAAATATGGAAATGAGTTGGTTTTATTTGATCCTGCAGATGGAGTTCCTCTAAATGTTGCTTCATTTGATGCATTTGTTGCTGGTTCAGTGGCATCTACTACAGGATTCAGTCAGGATATTGGTGTCATCAGCTGTACTCCCCCTGCCAGTATTATAAGAGTAAATGGTAATAACAGCAATTTTACAACTGTAAATAATGGCCTCGTAAATTTTACAGGACAACAAGTAAACTACACATCAAGTGCCTCCTTTATAGGTTTTGAAGATTTAGAAGTAGTTGTAGAAGATGCAGCTGGACAGGCTGGAGCTGTATGTATAAGAATTGGTGTTTTTCAAGATGAAATATGTGGAAATGGTATTGATGATGATCTGGATGGTGATATAGATGAACAAGAAGAATGCCCTACGGATCCATGTCTTGATGATTGTAATAACACGGGATGTGAACCAGAAATTCAGGAAGTATTTTCTTCCGATCCATCATGTGAAGATCTTACTTCTGGAGGAATAGGTATACTTAGTAGTTCTCAAAATGTAGAATACTCTATAAACAATGGAGCTTCTTATCAAGATGATGCTTCATTCTTTGATTTGCCAGCAGGTGGTTATAATATTATTGTAAGAAACAAAACTTCAGGATGTACTACAACGTGGCCAAATAACCCGGTGATAATTGATGCTCCTGATTGTTCGAGGTGCATTGCTGATGCAGGTGATCCAAGAGCTAAACAGTCTTTTTGTCAATCTGGAAATTTTACAAGTGTGAGCGTTGCTCCAAATACAAATACTGTAATCCCCACAGGGTTTGAAACTATATATGTCCTGACAAAAGAACCGGATCTTTTGATTATAGATTATAAAATTGGAAACAGTAATTTTAATATACCTGGAACTGGAAACTTTAGAATTCATACCCTTATAGCAGAAGTAAATAATACTAATTCAGATGATTTTTTAGATCTGAGTATAGTCAAAAAGAGTCAATCCACATTAATAGTGATTATTCAATGTATTAGTAATCATAATGTGTGTGCAGCTTTAGATGTAAAGGGCACATTGATTCAGATATTGGATGAATCTGATTCATCATGTGGAGGAGATCAGGAGAATACAATTAGAAAGTGTAGCGATAATACGGACAATGATAGTGATGGCTTAGTCGACTGTATGGATCCTGATTGTCAAAGTTTTATGATATGTAATGAAGATAATCCTCAAAACTGTAATGATGGGATTGACAATGATGGAGATGGTTTAATAGATTGTGATGATGATGAGTGTTTAGAATTTCTCTATTGTGATGAAGATGGTAAACAGTGCAATGATGGGATTGACAATGACCAAGATGGCTTAGTTGATTGTGCCGATCCTAATTGTGCTGATGAAATATATTGTAGTGAAGATAACGTCATCACTTGCTGTGATGGGATTGACAATGATGGAGATGGCAGGTTTGATTGTGATGATACTCAATGCACAGCATGGCTCTATTGTCGCGAACGGTCTTTTTCAGCATGTACAGATGGCATTGATAATGATTTGGACGGCCTGGTAGATTGTGCAGATCCGAATTGTCAAGCATTGAATATTTTTCAATGTAGTCAAGAGAATACTGCTCTTAACTGTTCAGATGGGATAGATAATGATGAAGACGGACTCACTGATTGTTTTGATACTCAGTGTGCAGAATTTAGTGTTTGTGATAATGATGGAGATGGATTAGCTGGAGTACTGGATATTAATGATAATGACCCATGTATTCCATTTAATAGTGATATCTGTACTGAGGTAGATGTTTCTGATTTAGAAAATAAGACTGAAATTTCATTTGACCTTAAGGTGATTTTGGAAGGTCCATATGATGTGTATAATGATGAGATGAGTAAACGTCTCAATGAGCAAGGATATCTTCCTGGACAGAAACCATGGACATTTTTCGGATCTTCAACTCCAGCAGGCCACCCTTATAGTGGATCGCCATGGAATTATAGGGGCAGAGAAGGCGCTTCTTTTGACGCGACTATCGAAGGGCTTGATCGATTTGCTGGTTATGATAGTGATGTTGTGGATTGGGTTCTTCTAAGTCTTCGTACGAATACTAAAAGAGACACAGAAGTATATAGAACGGCAGCACTTTTACACACTAATGGATCTATACATGTTGTGGATGGTTACGAGTTTAAAAACCTTGATCAAAGAGGATACTATATAGTTATAGAACACAGAAATCATATGGCTGTGATGAGCACTAAACAGGTGTTGTCAGCGAATGGCAGAATATCTTATGATTTCACAAATGCAGATTCATATAATATAGGTTTAGGACAGGGACAGAAAGAACTTGCTAATGGGGCCTATGGCATGATTGCTGGAAACCCAGAAACTACAGAAGGGACAGCATCATATACTGATGTGAATATTAGAGACTTGACTGCTATTGCTTTAGACCAAGGTGAAAATAGTGGATATTTCCAATGTGATTTAGACTTAGATGGCGATGTTAACACACGTGACAAATCTATTTGTCTATCTAATAACGGAATGTTTAGCACGCTAAAATTTTAAGACTATTAAACTGATAAGGATGCTGGATTAGCCATTTTAAGGGTGTTTATATTGATAATCTCAGAAAGCATTTGATTTGCAAAATCCACCTTACATAAAGTGGGTTTTGCATTTTTAACAAAAAAATGTAATCTAATTCGGGGAAAGTTATTCAAACTTTATTTCAACGAATTCAGTCTTGGCTCTTGCTTGACAAGTCAATATAAAGCCATCTGCTACCTCATCATCATCCAGAGCATAGCATGCATCCATTTCCACTTTACCCTCTAAAACCTTAGCCACACATGTACTACATGCTCCACTTGTGCATGAGTATGGTGCGTCTTGTTTATCATCAATAAGAGCATCAAGAATTGTTTTTTCAGGTTTCAGATTAAAATCTATTTCTTTTCCATTGAGATGGACTTTTACTTTAGCTTCTAACCCAGTAGTTCCTGTGCTGGAAGTTACGGTGGTTGTGAAATACTCTCTGTGAAGATATTGTGAATCTATCCCTCTATTTTCCAAGTCATTAAGTACAATGTCTATCATGTTACCAGGACCACAAGCAAAATAGTGTTTCTCACTGTGAGAAGGATTGCCCTGATCTAATAAAGAATTGATTTGCTTTTTATCAATACGCCCAATAGCACCTTGCCAATTGACTTTTCCTTTAGAAAACATTCCACTTAACCCACTTTTCTTCTCTCTAATGGGATCACTCAGTGTATGAGTTACACTGAGTTGCCCTTGGTATTTTTTTTCTAAACTTTCAAGTTCTTCTTTGAAGATGATGCAATTCTCATTTCTGTTTCCGTAAAGAAGAAAAACATTGCTTTTAGCCTCTTCTTCTAGAATTGTTTTAATCATTGACATCACAGGAGTTATCCCTGATCCCGCAGCAAAAAAGAAATAATCTTTTGACCCATTTTCTATCAGATCTACAGAAAAGTTTCCATCAGGCACCATTACAGAGACTGTGTTTCCTTCTGATATATTATCATTAATATGATTGGAGATGATGCCTTTCTTAACACGTTTAACGTTTACAGCCAATTCTTTTTCTAATGGACTTGTACAAATAGAATAGGCCCTTCGTTCTTCTTTGCCATTGACATCAAATTTTAAAGTGAGATACTGACCAGCTTTAAAAGCAAATTCTGAAGAAACTTCGTTTGGGACATCAAAATATACAGAAACTGAATCTTCAGTTTCTCGATTGACTTTTGACACTTTAAGATTGTGGAAAGAACTCATACATCTGATTTAAGAAGTGCGAAAATGAGAAAAACTATGATCAAAGTATATAGCTGAGATTCACTTCTTTGTATAGTTTTGAAAAAGACTAACACTTTTTAGAAAATAAAAACGACTTCACATGTCAGTTGTTCAAATAGAAAGGCACAAAAACTACGAAGTTTTAAAGCTGAATAGAGGAAAAGCTAATCCAATTAATACTAAATTATGTTCAGCAATAATCAAAGAGTTGAGAAGGATTGAAAATGATGATAATGTAAGAGGACTTATCATTACTGGGAACACCCCTGGATATTTTTCTGTAGGACTCGACCTAAAAGAACTTTATTATCATGACAAAAAAGAAATATCCCATTTCTGGGAAATTTGGGGAGAGATGGTAATTGGCCTTGTAAAGTTCAAAAAGCCATTAATTTCTGCAATCAATGGATACAGTCCAGCCGGGGGATGTGTCATAGCCGTGACATGTGATTATAGAGTTATGGCAGATGATGAGAAGTTTGTCATTGGTCTCAATGAAACAAGTGTAGGAATAGTGGTTCCTGAATACATTTTCCAATTATATCAGTTCTGGATTGGAAAGAAAGCAGCATTTCATTTTCTTATGGATGGAGCATTGCATACTCCTTCTAAAGCATTGGAAATTGGATTAGTTGATGAAATTTGTGACGTAAGTGACGTATTGCAAAAAGCACAAAGAAAAATGGAGTTTTGGTTAACTAAACCTGATAGTATTCTCCAAAATTCAAAATTGAATAGTAAGTCACAGCTAATCAATGATATCGAGAATATTGAAGAAATTTCAGAAGAAGAAAAATTGAAGTCTTGGTTTGATCCTCAGTCAAGAGCAGTAATGGGTTCTATAGTTGCTCAGCTATCTAAGTGACAATTTGTCGGATTACGAGTTGTTTTTAATCTACTATTCATGCCATGTTCGCAGATATGTGCGTTTTATTAGTGATGGAATAGATATTGAAGCCTCTTTCCTCTAGTAACTATTACAATATGATGCATTTTTTCCAAGAGCTTTCAGAATTGATAAATGAGAACATCGAATTTGGTACTATGATGCCACTTGAAGATGAGAAAGAAAGTGAAGCAAAGGACTATCCCAAAGTTTTACCCATACTTGCCCTTAAAAACACAGTGCTTTTTCCTGGAGTAGTGATTCCTATTACAATAGGGAGAGATAAATCTATTGCGGCAGTAAAAAAGGCATTTAACACTCACAAACTCATTGGAGTATCTTCTCAAAAAGATACCAAGAATGAAGACCCTAATGCTGAAGACTTATTTGAAATTGGTAGTATAGCGCGAATAGTAAAAATGCTAAAGATGCCTGATGGTAGCACTACAGCTATCCTTCATGGAAACACTAGATTTCAATTAGACGGGTTGACAAAAGAAGATCCTTACCTCGAAGGCAATGTAATTCTTGTACCCGATGTAAAAGCTGAAAACATTGAATTTGAGGCTTTAATGGCCTCCATAAAGGATACGGCCCGAAAAATCATTGAACTATCGCCGCAGATTCCATCCGAGGCTGTGGCAATGATAGACAATATCAATAACACCTCATTCTTGCTCAATTTCATAGCCTCTAATCTTAATATAGATAAGCTCAAGAAGCAAGCACTTCTTGAAGAAGTCGATGTTTATAAGAGAGCAGAATCTGTAATGGCCCAACTTAACTCAGAACTTCAATTGTTGGAGCTCAGAACTAAGATTGAGAAGAGAGTAAGAACTGATATAGAGAAACAACAAAAAGATTATTTTCTTAATCAGCAACTAAAAACAATACAAGAAGAGCTAGGTCAAAATCCTCAAACTGAAGAAATAAATGAATTAGCCAAGAGAGCAAAAAAAATGAAATGGCCTGATGCAGCTCATCAGCAATTTCATAAAGAACTCAATAAAGTAAAAAGGATCAATCCTCAAGTGGCTGAATATTCAGTGACTTTGAATTATTTGGAGATGATGTTAGACCTTCCATGGGAAACATTCTCAAAAGATAATTTTGATCTTAAAAAGGTCAGAAAGACTCTGGATAATCAACATTATGGTCTTGATGATGTAAAGGATAGAATAATAGAGCACTTAGCTGTACTTAAGCTAAAAGGTGACATGAAATCACCTATTCTTTGTTTAGTTGGCCCTCCGGGAGTGGGTAAGACTTCCTTAGGAAGATCTATAGCAGATTCATTGAATCGAAAGTTTGTAAGAATGTCTCTTGGAGGCATGCACGATGAGAGCGAAATCCGAGGACATCGAAAAACTTATATAGGAGCCATGCCAGGTAGAATTCTTAAATCATTGAAAAAATCAAAAACATCCAACCCAGTATTTATACTAGATGAAATTGATAAATTAGGCAAAGACTTCAGAGGAGACCCTTCTTCAGCATTGCTTGAAGTACTTGACCCTGAGCAGAATTCATCTTTTTATGATAATTATTTAGAGATGGAATATGACCTTTCTAAGATTCTTTTCATCGCTACAGCTAATAGTCTGGGTTCAATTCAGCCGGCACTTTTAGATCGAATGGAAATCATAGAAATGAGTGGTTATTCTACTGAGGAAAAAGTAAGTATAGCTTCTAAACACCTTATTCCTGACCAACGAAAGAACCATGGTTTAAAGGCAAGTAATTTATCATTAACAAAAGGTACCATTAAATCAATAATCGAGAATTATACAAGAGAATCGGGAGTAAGGTCCTTAAATAGAGAAATCGGATCCGTAATGAGGTCTATAGCCAGAAATGTAGCCACAGATTCGAAATATGACAAAAGCGTCAAACCAGATCACCTTGAGGAAATGCTTGGCCCATCTAAATTTTCAAAGGAAAAATTTGCAAAATATAGAATGGCAGGTGTGTGTGTAGGATTAGCATGGACAAGGGTTGGTGGAGATATTCTATTTATTGAGACTAGTTTAAGCAAAGGAAAAGGGAAGCTAATATTGACTGGAAACTTAGGCGATGTGATGAAAGAATCTGCTACTACAGCATTGAGTTATATAAAGGCAAATTTTGAGAAATTTGGTATATCAGAAGAAAAATTGGATTCTTCGGATGTGCATATCCATGTGCCTCAAGGAGCTATTCCTAAGGACGGCCCTAGTGCTGGGATTACTATGCTTACTGCACTTACATCGGCATTCACGGGTAAGAAAGTAAAGGATGCCACTGCAATGACAGGAGAGATTACTTTGAGAGGCAGGGTTTTGCCAGTAGGAGGAATAAAAGAGAAAATGCTTGCAGCCAAGAGATCGGGAATTAAAAAGGTGATTCTTTGTGCTGAAAATGAAAAACATGTAAAGCAAATACCAGCTGATTACCTCAAAGGGCTTGAATTTGTATATGTGGAGCACGCATCCGAAGTGTTATCTCATGCTTTAGGCTTAAATTAATAGGCTGTTAAATGCTCGTTAAATGGTTTGTGAAAGATTCGGAATAGGGAAAAAGGAGAGTTTTATTAATACATTTATCTATCTTAAAATAAGATGACTCGATGAGAACGGTAATAATTTCCATTGTTCTACTTTTTACAACCCATGCTTTAATTGCTCAGACGAATAATCGCTCTTATAATCCTATTCAGTTTTCTGGAAGAGTAGTTATCGAAAAAGATGGAAGCATTGAACCTCTTCCTTATACAAATATTGGGGTAAAAAACACCCCAAGAGGAACATCGTCAAGCATAGATGGGTTCTTTTCACTTGTAGTGTTACCAGGAGAAACGGTGTTTTTTAGTCGACTCGGTTTTGCAATAGAAGAGTATCAAATTCCTAGTGATCATTCAGAAAATACACATTCTAAGATTATCGTCATGAAGCAAGACACTTTGCTTCTGCCAGATATATTTATCTATCCATGGCCTAATAGAGATTTCTTTAAAATTGAATTTTTAGCTCTCGAAGTAGATGAGGAATTAGAAGAGATAGCTCAAGAAAACCTTTCTCCAGAAAAATTAGCAAGACTTAGGCAAGCACTTCCAAGTGATGGGAGAGAAGTTTCTGGAATAGAATTGAGACAACTTTCACAAGCTTACTATTATGAAGGCCAAGGTAAGCCCCAGAATATCTTCAATCCACTCTCTTGGAAAAAGTTTATCGATGCTCTTAAAAAGGGAGATTTCAAGAAAAAGAAAGAGCCAGGGGAATAATTCTAATATCTAAGTATACTTCTCAGATTTAATCTTTTTTTGTCTTTGGTTTGAAAGACATTCTAAAATATATTCAGTGTTTGGTAAGATTATTGGAATATTTGCACCTAATTGTAAGAATGTAAAAATATGCTGTGAAGGTTACTGATTATTTTGAAAAAAGCAAAGACACTTTATGCTCCTTTGAAATACTTCCCCCACTAAAAGGTGGAAAGATGCAGGATATTTTTGACACCCTTGATCCATTGATGGAATTCAAACCTCCTTTTGTAGATGTCACATATCATAGAGAGGAGTTTGTTTATATGAAAAGAGATTCAGGATACTATGAGAAATCTTCAATTAGAAAGAGACCGGGTACAGTTGGAATTTGCGCAGCAATAATGCATCGATATGGTGTTGACGCGGTGCCTCATCTGATTTGTGGAGGGTTTTCTAAAGAAGAAACAGAGAATGCTTTAATTGACCTTAATTTTCTAAATATTCAGAACGTTTTGGCATTGAGAGGTGATGCCCGTCATTTTGAAGATAAATTCGTACCTGAACCAGACGGGCACAAATTTGCATCAGACCTTGTGGAACAAGTATCTCAAATGAATCAAGGCAAATATCTAGATGCATCCATAGAAAATGGCTCCTCTACAGATTTTTGTATTGGGATAGCAGGGTACCCAGAAAAGCACTTTGAATCTCCCAATATTGATCATGACATGAGTTTTACAAAACTCAAAATAGAGAAAGGTGCGTCTTATATAGTGACACAGATGTTTTTTGACAATAAGTACTTCTTTAAATATGTGGATGCATGTAGAGCTGCGGGTATAACTGTGCCTATAGTTCCGGGGCTTAAGCCATTGACAAAGAGGTATCAACTGAATAGTATTCCTAGAAGATTTTATATTGACTTACCAGATGAACTGGTACATGAGGTTGAAAAAGCGAAAGGTAAAGATGCTCTCAATGCGGTAGGTACAGAATGGTGTATTCAGCAATCAAAAGAGCTTAAAGCAGCAGGAGTGCCCTGTCTTCATTACTATACAATGGGTGATACTCCAACTATAAAGAAAATAGCTGAAGCCGTATTTTAGAGGCCTATGTCTAATTTTCTTAGAAGTTGCTCAAATTCCTTTTGGTATAAACTTCCACCTATGCCGATATGGCAGTACTTTCGTGATGGTATGAATTTAGCTCTTGGATAAACAGAGCTTTTTCACTTCAAAGAAAACATTATATGCTAAACGTATTCAAAAAAGTCTTCGGTACTAAGTACGACAGAGACGTAAAGCAATATCAAGGTCTCATTGGCGAGATTAATAATAATTTCCAATCTTATCAGTCTCTTTCAAATGATGAATTGAGAAATAAAACTCATGAATTCAAACAAAAGATAGCTGACTATTTGTCGGAGATAGATGAGGAGATAAAATCGTCAAAATCGAATGCAGATAATGAACAAGATTTATTGGCAAGAGAGGAGATTTTTAACAAGATAGATGAGACGTATAAAGAGAGAGATGAAGCTATTGAAGAGATTCTAAAAGATATTCTTCCAGAAGCTTTTGCCGTAGTTAAAGAAACGGCAAGGCGATTTACTCAAAATTCCACGATTGAAGTTACGGCCACAGATCACGATAGGGACCTGGCAGGAAAATCTTCATATGTAACATTGAATGGAGATAAAGCCATTTGGAAAAATTCATGGATGGCCGCAGGAGGTGAAATCAAATGGAATATGATTCACTATGATGTGCAGCTTATTGGAGGTATGGTTCTTCATGATGGAAAGGTTGCTGAGATGATGACTGGAGAAGGAAAGACTTTAGTTGCCACACTTCCTGCATATCTAAATGGACTTACAGGACAAGGCGTGCATGTCATTACAGTAAATGATTATTTGGCTAGAAGGGACTGCGAATGGATAGGTCCAATATTTCAATTTTTATTTCTTACCATTGATTGTATTGATAAATACAAGCCCCATTCTCCTCAAAGGTTAGATGCTTATAGATCTGATATAGTATATGGTACTAACAATGAATTTGGATTCGATTATTTAAGAGATAATATGGTGAGATCTCAAGGAGAGCGAGTTCAGCACAAGCACCATTATGCGATGATAGATGAAGTGGATTCGGTTTTGATTGATGATGCACGGACTCCATTGATTATCTCAGGACCTGTACCTCAAGGAAGCGAAGAACAAGAATATTATGAGCTAAAGGGCAAAATAGAAAAGCTATTTAGTGCTCAAAAACAACTGGCAACTAACTACTTGGCAGAGGCTAAAAAGTTAATAAAAGAAGGATCATCGGGCCATGAAGAAGGAGAGGGAGGATTAGCTCTACTAAGAGCATATAGATCATTACCTAAGTATAGGCCGCTGATTAAGTATCTGAGTGAAGAAGGGATAAAAGTAACCTTGCAGAAATCGGAAAACTTCTATATGCAAGAGCAATCTAAAAACATGTTCAAAGTAGATGTCCCATTACTTTTTACTATTGATGAGAAGAATAGAAATGTAGAACTCACTGAAAATGGTGTGGATTTCCTATCAAAAGGGGAATCTGACCCTAGCTTTTTTTTAATGCCGGATATTGCTGCTGAAATGCAACAATTAGATGACAAAGAAAAGGAGGAAGGTGTCAAATTTTTGGACGAACGTGAGCAACTTATACAAGATTTCTCTGTCAAATCTAGAAGACTTCATGCAGTTTCTCAATTGGTAAAAGCCTATACTCTATTTGATAAAAATGAAGAATATGTGGTTATGGACGGGCAAGTGAAAATTGTAGATGAGCAGACGGGCCGTATGATGGAGGGGCGTCGATACTCTGATGGTCTGCATCAAGCATTAGAGGCAAAAGAGAATGTAAAAGTTGGTGATATCACTCAGACTTATGCTACAGTGACATTGCAGAACTATTTCAGGATGTATCACAAATTAGCAGGAATGACCGGAACTGCTGAGACGGAAGCAAAAGAACTATGGGATATCTATAAGTTAGATGTGGTCGTGATTCCTACAAATAGACCAATCGTGCGTGATGATAAAGAGGACATGGTTTACAAAACCGGAAGAGAAAAGTATAATGCCGTCATCCAGGAAATTGAAGTGCTTACTGGGAATAAAAGACCTGTATTAGTAGGAACTACTTCTGTGGATATATCTGAAAAACTCAGTCGAATGCTTCAGATCAAAGGGATAAAACATAACGTGTTGAATGCTAAACAGCATCAGAGAGAGGCAGAAATTGTCGCAGAAGCAGGTAGACCAGGTAATGTGACCATAGCGACTAATATGGCAGGTCGAGGAACTGATATCAAATTGTCTGACGAAGTAAAAGCATCAGGAGGTCTAGCTATCGTAGCCACTGAAAGACATGATTCTAGGCGTGTGGACCGTCAGCTTAGAGGAAGGTCAGGAAGGCAAGGAGATCCTGGATCATCTCAGTTTTATGTTTCATTGGAAGATAATCTGATGAGACTATTTAATTCTGAACGTATAGCTAAACTGATGGACAAAATGGGTCATCAGGAAGGTGAAGTCTTGCAACACAATATGGTGACTAAATCTATTGAAAGGGCACAGAAGAAAGTAGAAGAAAATAGTTTTGGAGTAAGAAAAAGACTTTTGGAGTATGATGATGTGATGAACATACAAAGGGAGGCCATTTACAAGAAGAGGACAAATGCTCTTTCAGGAGAAAGATTATCTGTTGATTTGTTTAACATGTTCACGTCTTTGGCAGAAGCTATTGCTATAGACTATAAAGGCGTGAATGACTATGATGCATTCAGAAATGAATGTATAAGAGTGCTTGCCTTTGATCCGGATATTGATCAAGCAATGTACAATGAGGCTCCAGAATCTGAATTGGTTGATGAACTTCAAAAACAAACTCTTGATTATTACTCAATTAAGCAAGGCCGAATTAGAGATATCCTTCTTCCTATTATTAAGGGTGTAAAGGAAAATGAAGGAAATAGATATAAAAGAATTGCAATACCATTTACAGATGGAAGGAAAAGACCTCTTCCTATATCGGCTGATCTTCAGGAAGCCTTAGATAGTAAAGGAAAATCAATAGTAAAGGATATTGAAAAGGCTGTCACTCTTGCAATTATAGATGATAACTGGAAGGAGCATTTACGTGCTATGGATGAATTAAAAGAATCGGCTCAGGCAGCGTCTTTCGAACAAAAGGATCCTCTAGTAATCTATAAAATGGAGGCCTATGATTTATTTGAAAGATTGGTGTACAGTATCAATGAGGATGTGTCAGCATATCTTATGAAAGGTAAATTGGTTTTTGGTGGAGGTGAGCAGATCAAAGAAGCAAAAGTACAAAAAACAGACTTGACCAAGGTTAAGATGAGTAGGGAAGAACAGGCAATGAGAGCGGCGGCTGAAGGAGTAAATCAAAGGCCTTCAAAACCTGAAACTTTTAAAAGAGTAGAAAAGAAGGTTGGTAGAAATGAGGCTTGCCCATGTGGAAGTGGTAGAAAGTATAAACATTGCCATGGGAAAAACTGATTTTTATCATTTGACAAATCAATGGTTATTTAATTTTCAAAAATATTTGAAAGTTTATACTAATTTCTAAAATTATAAC
>Ga0055584_100001925_pt1 | contig 20426 bp, 17 predicted proteins | sample OSDHelmetaG_FD_58716 | JGI IMG/M metagenome (GOLD analysis project Ga0055584, IMG submission 58716) | Pelagic marine sediment microbial communities from the LTER site Helgoland, North Sea, for post-phytoplankton bloom and carbon turnover... | ecosystem: Environmental > Aquatic > Marine >...
CGCCGTGCGCGCCGACCGCCGTAATCCTGTTCTTCGCTCATGATCGTGCTCCTGCACATCTGGCCCAATGTCATCCGCTTATGACACGTGGCAGGGCACCCGAAATGCCAGATTGCGTCGTCAAAACAGAACAAACCGTCGTCTGCAGACAGATTGACTGGGGTGTCTGCCTTGCCGGACCCGTCCATATCCATCAAGCTGCCGCCGCAAAGCGAAGGGGAGAACATCCATGGCTGGCGATATCTTTGCTGATGGCTGGAAGGCGACACCCTATTGGTGGGATCTGGCACCGCGGCCGGACTGGCCAAGTGTTGACCTGCCCGCAGAAGTCGATGTTGCGATCGTAGGCTCTGGGTATGCCGGGATGTCCTGTGCGCTGCATCTGGCGCGCGCCGGGCGCAACGTGATCATTCTGGAAGCCAAGGAGCCGGGCCATGGCGCCAGCTCACGCAGTGGTGGCATGGCGGGCAGTGGCCTGAAACTGGGTTATGCCGATCTCAAAGCAAAGTACGGCCAACAACGCGCCGTCGATCTGATTCTCGAGACCGAGCGTTCTCTGGAGTTCTTCGAGGAGTTCATGGCCGGCGAGCAGATCCAGTGCCACTATCAGAAGGTTGGCCGATTCATCGGTGCGCACGCACCCAGTCACTATGAAGCGATGGCCCGCGGGATTGATGAGGTCAAAAAGGAAGTCGGCATCGACACGGGCTACATGGTGCCCCGTGCTGAACAGGGCAGTGAAATCAAGACAGACCTTTACTACGGCGGCAAGGTCACAGGTTCAGGCGGAGGTCTTCATCCCGCCGTTTACCATCAGGGTGTCCTTGATCGTGTGAAAGCCGCCGGCATTCCCGTTGCGGGCCATACGCCGGTCACCGCGATTGCGCGTGAAGGTGAGGGGTTTGAGGTCACCACGACCCGGGGAAAGATCAAGGCGCGCAATGTTGCGGTCATGACAAACGGGTACACGCCATCGGCTGCACAGGACCTGCGTCGTCGTCTGGTGCCGGTCGGCAGCTACATCATCGCGACCGAAGATATCGGTGAGGAAAAAGTCACCGAACTTTTCCCCAATCACCGCATGATCGCCGATACCAAGGCGATCCTCTATTACTACCGGCCTTCACCGGATCGCAAACGCATCATCTTTGGTGGTCGCGCGAAGACTCGCGATGTCGAGACCGCTGAAAGTGGGCGCATTCTCCACAAGTTCATGTGCGGCGTTTTTCCCGAACTCCAGGACGTCAAGGTCACGCACAGCTGGACCGGTAACGTTGCCTTTGCCTTCGACAAACTCCCGCATATTGGTGAGCGCGACGGTATCCACTATGCGCTTGCCTGCAATGGGTCAGGCGTCGTGAAGCAGACCTATCTGGGTATGAAGACCGCGCTCTCTATTATGGGCGATCCCGAAGGGCGCACCGCATTCCACGATCTCGAGTTCACAACGATCCCGTTCTACGACGGCAACCCCTGGTTCCTGCCTATCGTGCAGCGTTGGTACCAGTGGCGCGATGCACGTGCACGCTGATAGAGTATGAAGCAGACAGGGGCGCATTGGTTCCCGTTGGGCGGGAATGAAATGCAAGTGGAAACCTCATGAGTGGGCATGTCTTACTACTGACGTTGGGTTGGTGTGTGGGAATGATTGCTGTCATGACGGCTGTTCTCATGATCGCCAACCGCGTTACGCCGGTCCGCATGCGCGCACGCTGGATCGCCTATTTCGTCGTTGTGGCTCTTGGTTTTGTACTGGTAATCGTGGCCGCCGTGGGCATGTTCGGATACCCAAAGAAACTTGGGCTCGAGGGAGAACTGGCGCTGGCATTTGCGCTGATCTTCGTTGCCAATCTTCCATGGTCGGTTCTGGCGCTTTTCACTCTGGTCGTTACCCCGTTCCGTGAGCAGCGCAAGGCTGGTGTTCGCTTCGACGATACGGTTCAAGGCGACGACTGATCAGCCGACAAGCTCTGAAAGTTCTTGCCTGCGCACAGGGCGGAACCGGGCCGAAGCGTTCGGCAATCTCGATGATGGCCTGAATTTCTGCCACGCCATGCACCAGAACAGACTTAACTCTTTAACAAGTCGTCGTCCTGACGACGGCGCAGGGCTTCCATTTCTTCGTAGGGAAGGGGCCCTGCGTCGATCGTCTTGATGGCACGCTCCAGATCGCTGGCGGCCTGGCGCAGAGCCGCAAGTGATTGTTCCCGTCCGGCGTCAAGCGGCAGGTCATCGAGAAGATGCGTCAGCTTCTCCCGGCCCAGCCACGCCGTATGCCTGGCATACTCAGCCCATGAATGGTGCGGTTCGACTTCGTCCTTGAGCCAGGCATAACGCCCGCTTGCTTCAACGAAGAAGGTTCGGGTCGGGTCGGGTTTGTCGATATCCAGCGAGACATAGGCGTTGACCAGGCTGACCCGGTCGGCCGGTTTTTTCAGGGGGGCGGCACAATGGAAGACCGCATTTCCCTGCATGAAACAGGTGTATCCGGCACCGGGGAATTGGGGTGCAATCACACGTTCGACCGGCAGTTCTTCACCGCGTTCCAGAATGGCATTGCCTTCTTCGCGGGTGCCCATGAAGACCTTGAACTCGCCGCCCTCGACCGTTGCAGGGTCATGCGCCATCAGCACGTAATCGAAGCCGACAAAGTCGTGATGCCAGTGATCGACCGGTTTGCTTATGTCGTCGGGTGCGAAGTTCATATGGCCTTGTTGATAGACCATGGTGTGGGGAGCCAGAGCCGTACCGAACAGGCCACTCATGAACTCAGTAATTTCGTCACAACGGCAAAGATCGCGGATGAACTTTGAAAGGAAGACCGTGCCGCGCAGGTAACCGGAAATGCGGTGGCTGTCTGGCGCTTGCCTCACAAGAGGTTTCAAAAGGCTGATGGTCTCGTGCAGTGCAGCAACGCCCTCGTCCGAGAGCATGCGGGACGGAGAGAACATGGCAATGGGAGAGGCCTGGCTCGCAACGAACGCCTCGTCGTAACCAAACTCTTCCAGCGTCCAGAGCCGATCAGGCGCTTCGAGTTGCAGATAACGTGCCGGATCGAAGGCTGGTTCACCAACAATCCATTCATACGCGTCGGGTTGATCGGGATAGACGTCGGCAACCGAGGAATGGGGCATCCGGACCTCCGTGCAGCAGGGTTCAACCAGATGATACTGCGCTCAGGCCCCACCGCCCCGCAAGTGGCGTTCGTGAGAAGCCATCGCTTCTAAGCCGGCGGGTCTGCTTCTTGGATCGCGCGCCAGACGGCATGCGGTGTCGCAGGCATATCAAGCTTGTTCACGCCCAGCGGGCGTAATGCGTTCAGCAGGGCATGCATGATCACAGGCGGCGCTCCAATGGTGCCCAACTCGCCAGCTCCCTTCACACCCAATCGGTTGTTCAGGCAGGGGTCGGGCCTGTCGGCACGCTCGAAACTCGGCAGGTCGTCGGCGCGCGGCATGGCATAGTCCATGAAGGTGCCGGCAAGCGGTTGCGCGGTTTCAGGGTCGAACACGGCATGTTCCATCTTTACCTGACCCACACCCTGGGCAATGCCGCCATGAATTTGTCCATCCAGAAGAATCGGATTGATCACGGTGCCAACGTCATCAACGGCGATATAGCGTTCCAGCGTCCAATTGCCTGTCTCGGTGTCCACCTCGACTTCGGCAACATGGCAGCCATTCGGGAACGTGCCGCCCGTGGGAACGTAGAAGGCCTGTTCTTCGAGTCCCGGTTCCAGGTTCGCGTCGGCGAAATTGACGGGGACATAGGCTGCTGCGGCAACCTGCTTCCAGCTCAAACTACGGTCTGTCCCTGCCACCGTGAACTGACCTTCGCGGAACTCGATATCTTCCTTGGAGGCTTCCAGTATATGGGCTGCGATGCGCCGCCCCTTTTCGATGACCTTGTCGGCTGCGATCAGAATTGCGGGGCCGGCCAGCGCGGTCGAACGTGACGCGTAGGTGCCCTGGCCATAGGGCGCTTTGGATGTGTCGCCATAAACGATTTCGATCCGGTCTGCGGACATGCCCAAACGCTCGCCAGCGATCTGTGCAAATGCCGTGGCGTGGCCCTGGCCGTGACTGTGTGTGCCCACCGCAACCACGGCCGAACCGCCAGGGTGAAAGCGCACATGGGCAACCTCGAACACACCCGGTGCAGCCATTGCAGAGGTTTCGACAAAACTTGCGAACCCAAAGCCGCGGCGCCGGTTACGGGATGCCGATTGGCTTGCCCGACCGTCAAATCCGGCCTGGTCTGCCAGATCCAGAGCATCGTTTGTGACCCCCAGGAAATCACCGCTGTCATAGGTAAGTCCGGTTGGCGTGGTATAGGGCAGGGCATCACGCGCGATCAGGTTGCGTTTGCGCAGCTCCAATGGATCAAGCCCGAGCTGTGCGGCGGCCTCGTCCATCAGTCGTTCCATCAGATAGACCGCCTCTGGACGCCCTGCACCGCGATAGGGTGCGGTCGGCGAAGTGTTCGTCAGAACAGCGTCGATTTCCGTATAGAGGCAGGGAAGGTGGTAGATGTTGGGGATCAACGGCGCGTAAAGCCGCACCGCAACGCCGGGGCCAAAGCCGGTCGTGTAACAACCGATGTCGGCTCGTGTATGGACCTTCAGGCCCAGGATGTGACCGTCCGCATCAAGCGCTAGACAGGCCTGCGTCTCCTGGCCCCGTGCGGCGATATCGCCCACGACTGCCTCATTGCGTGTTGCGGTCCAGCGCAGAGGGCGGCCAACCTTCATGGCAGCCTGGCACAGCGCCACTTCCTCGCCATAGGGCGATGTGCGCATGCCAAAGCCGCCGCCCATGTCCTCAGACACCACAGTGATGTTCTGTTCTGGCATGGCTAACAGGCCCGCCAGGAAGGTGCGCAACAGGTGAGGCGCCTGGTTTCCCATCACCAGGCGCAGCTTGCCATCGGCCTCGGGTACGGCCAGTGCGCAGCGCGGCTCCATGGGGTTTGCGGTGATCTTGTTGTTGATGAGGTCAAGCATCACCGCATGGGTGGCAGACTTCATGGCGGCATCGACGGCAACGTCATCACCATCGCGCCAGCGGAAAGCTATGTTGTCGGGGCAAGCATCCCAGATCGGCGCCGCGTTGCCAGTGGTCGCCGCGGCCATGGTTCCTGAAGCGGCCAGGGATTCGATATCGACATCGATGGCCTCGGCGCCGTCGCGCGCTTGTGCATCGGTTTCCGCAATGACCAGCGCAAGCAGGTCACCGGCCATGCGAACCTTGTCGTGACTCAGGACAGGCCGGGGCAGATCGGGGATCGGGTTGCCGTCGCCGTCCGTCAGCTCGAACTTTGTACCAATGGACTGATGCAAGCCATCGAACAGGTCAGCAGCTGTATAGACTGCGACAACACCGGGCATCGTGCGCGCTGCAGTGGCGTCGATGACGTTGATCACGCCGTGGGCAACATCGCTGCGTCGGAACACAGCGCAAAGCTCACCAGAAGCCGGAACGTCACCGCTGTAGCGGCCCTTGCCGGTTAGCAGCCGTCGGTCTTCCTTGCGCAGAAGTGGAGCGCCTATTCCATCATTGGTCATGGCAACACCATACTGTCAGGTGCGTCCTCGGCGGAAGACATGAACTTTGGCAACGGTTGCATGAGAGCAAGATCAAGACGCTTGCCTCATTGATTCAGCGCTATCCCGCTGACCTTTGGCGTTTGACGATCTCGATCACCTTGACCATGCCGTCGACCGTATAGGGTTTGCCCACCGCACGGTTGGCACCGACCTCAAGGGCTTTCTGCAAGATTGCGTCCTGATCAAGGCCGTCCCAGTCGGCGTGGGTCGCAATGACTGCGCAGTTGGGACGCAGGCGCTGGACGATCTTGATGCTGGATTCGTCTTCATTGGATGAAAGACTGACATCGACGATGGCGATCTCGGGATTGAAGATGCCCAGGACGTCGATGGCGTCTTCAGCTGAGATCACGCTCAGGCAATCAAAGCCCATCTCGTCGAGGCTGTCTTCGAGTGTATCGCGCAGGTCATCGTCATGGTCGACGATCAGCAGAGTTGTCATAGCCATGTTGGGGCCTTCATATCGAGTTTCGCGAGTGTCTTGAAACAGGCATGTTCAGGATTGTTAGGCAGGGGCCTGATGGCAGACCGGTCTGTTGGTGTACGATGGTCTCCATAACCCAGACGGGGACGAGCGGCAATTCGATGAGGCCCGGTCTTCCCGGCTTGTATGGAGATTCCATCGTTTGATACGGTGGTCGTCAGCTGAAACCCTGTGATCTCACGCACACCTGTGTCCAAACCTGACGACATACGGAGAAAACCATGACCGAACACAAGGCACGCCCCGTCGGCATCAACCATGTTGCCCTTGAAGTCGGCAACATCCAGGAGGCGATGGATTTCTATCACAGCTTTCTGGACTTCGAGATCGCCTCGCAGAGCGAGACTGCTGCGTTTGTCTATTTTGGTGATCAGTTCATCAACTTCTCAGCGGGTCGCAAACAGGGGCCGGACGATAACCGCCATTTCGGTATTGCGGTCGATGACAAACCGCTCGCGATCGAGCGGCTCAAGGCAATGGGCGTCACGCTTCTGGACGGCCCCTTTACCGACTTCCTCGACCCCTGGGGCAATCGTGTTGAACTAACGACCTACACCAACATCCAGTTCAGCAAGACCGATGCTGTCCTGAACGGCATGGGCCTCTCACACCTCAAGAAATCCGATGAGGCGCTCAAGGAGTTGGCCGAAAAGGGGATGGCGCCCGGCGATTGAGGGAATGAGAAACCTCAGGCGAATACGATCCTGGGGAAGTAGAACGAGACGACCCAATTGGGCATGTCGACGATCTCGCTGATGCGAAGGTCTCCGCAGACACTACAAAGCATATAGGCGTCGGCCGCAGCCAACCCCTGTTCCTTGCCCAATAGATTGATCATGCCTTCGACGGCGTTGCGTGCCCCTTCAAACAGGTCAGGCCCGATCCCCGTGGTCACGAAATAGCCGTCACTGTCGAGATGGTTGGTGACGGGCCCGGACGTCCGGTAATGCGGAAACGCGATTTCAGCGCCTTTGACCAGATCGAACTTCAGCGCCACGTTCATCTGGCTTTCGATGGCCGTACCGCAGACCTCGCCATCGCCCTGAACTGCGTGGGTGTCACCCAGAGAAAATAGACCGCCAGCGACTTCCACGGGAAGATAGAGTTCTGTTCCCACCGACATATCGCGAATATCCATGTTGCCGCCAACCCGCCGGGGCGGCACCACGCTGTGCAGGCCCGGCTCGGCAGGGGCCAGGCCGATGGTGCCGGCAAACGGCTTCAGGGGAACCTTGGCGTGACTGCCGAAGGCTGATGTTCCGGGCTTGTCGGCTTCATACTTCCAGATGTTGAGAGCAGGCTCGGGAAACTGATCTGTCAGCAAACCGAAACCAGGGATCAATGCCGTCCAACCCCATCCGCAGGGTTCAAAGTCCAGAAAGGTTACCTTCACCGCATCGCCTGGTTCTGCACCGTCAATGGCGATAGGGCCCGTCACCGGATTGATGTTGCCAAAGTCGAGCGAAACAACATCGGCAACCGTTGAGGTATCGGAGAACTGCCCGCCCGAGGAGTCGACGGTTTCGAAAAAGACGCTTTCGCCCGGCGCCACGGTCATGGCCGGCGCGATGCTGTTATCCCAGCCGAAATGGTGGTTGTGACTGTGAATCGTGTGCTTGCAACCAAATGCCATGATCGTTCCCCTCAATGATGCCAAAGCCTGACTCAGCGGGGCCAACACTGCAACCGGCGACAGGCCGGGTTCCTCAGATCGTGGCGGGAAGCTGACCTGCGGCCAACACAAGGCCGGCATCTCGCGCTGTCTTGTGCAAGGCCTCCAGTTGGGCGGTATCTCCGGAGGTTTGCTCGCCTTTGCCAACCCGGGCGATCAGGCGTGTGCGTTGAATGAAGAAATCGGACCAGGCGGCCGGTTCCTGGGATGTGTAGGCCTCAAGGGCGTCAGCATGTTCCAGCGCCAGATCCCAAAGCCCTCGTGCCAGAGCCGTGTCCATGGCGTCACGATGAAAGTGGAAATGATTGTGACTCACAGAGCCATCGGCCAGGAGTGCCGTACCCTCGTCGAGCATGGCACGCACCGCGATATCCGAAGACGCACAGAGTGCAGCTGCACCGCACGCCATCGCACCCATGAAACCTGCGCCGGGCCCTCGTGCGATCACCATGGCTGCCTCGGCATGTTCCGTGGCTTCATCGGCCTTGCCTTCCTGATGGGCAATCTTGGCCAAGAACATGAGGCTCCACCCTTCAAACCGTGATGCACCAATCGCCCGCGCCATCTCTAGGCCTACCGTCAGGACCTCGCGTGCCTCGTCGAATTGCGCCATGTCATAAAGAACGAACCCTGCCAGGCGGGCGACGATTTCTGCGCGACGATGTCCGATTCGACGCGCTTGGATGATGCAGTCTTCTGAATCCTTCCACGCGCCTTCCAGGTCGTTGCCATAGAAACGTGTAACGCCGCGCATGCACAGGTTGCCTGCACGTAGCCATGCGTCCTCGCGCGTTTCAGCCAGGGCGATGCACCGATCGAACGCCTCGTGTGCCGTTCCAACGCGCCCGCGCATGTACCACGCATCCCCCATGCCGCCATGAGCACGGGCCTCCAGATAGGATAGGCCGGCAACGCGCGCATGCTCGAGTGCTGCCTGATGCGCGGCAAGACAGGCGTCGATGTCGCCCAGGGGAAAATAGAGATTGCCACGTTGGAAACTGATCTCTGCCAGATTTTCCGCTTTGCTGTCTGCAGCCTGTTCAGCCGTGCGCAACGCCTCAAGTGCGCCCTGATAATCGTCGGTAAGTCGAAGGCCCGATGCCAGACCCATATTGGCACGGTAGGTCGTGGCGTGGTCCTGACTGAGTTCGCGCGCGGTTTCGTAAAGTGCGAGGGCCTCCGTGATGCCACCCAACTGGATCTGCATATCGCCGGCCAGGCACAGGGACCCAGTGTGTGTGGCCTCAAGTGCCAGGGCACGCTGCGCCAGTGCAAGCGCTTCATCATGGCGAAAGCCGCGCGTTGCGCGTTCACCCGCCCGGCAAAACGCCTCAGATGCTTCGGGATCACCTGCAGCTTCTAGATGTTCGGCGACGGCAGTGAGATCACGATCTGTGAACCAGTTGGCTGCCCGACGATGAAGAGCGCCTCGATCGGTACGCAGAAGCGACAACAGAACACCTTCGCGAACCAATGCGTGGGTGAACAGCAGCATGTTTCCCGAAGGCCGCAACAGTCCGTTATCCAGGAGGGCTGTGCAGGAGTAGTGCTCATTTTCGAGAAGATGGCGCAGAGCATCCAGATCGAACAGCTGCCCAAGAACCGAAGCAACCTGTAACGCGCGACGGTCAACGGCAGGCAGGCTGTCCATGCGAGCCGCTACGGCACTTTGCAGATTGCCCGGCAGACTGTCGGAACCGCTTTCGCGGGCATTGCGCAGCAGTTGATCAAGAAACAGGGGATGCCCCCCCGCGCGTGCAAGGCAAGCGGCTACCTGCTCTGGATCCAGATCGTCGTATCGGGCTGCCAGGTCGGCCGCAGCATCGGGTTCGAGTTGATCGAGCGTCATTTCCGTGAACAACGCTGCCAGTTCCACATTCCTGGCCAGGGGATCGCCCTCGATCCGTGTCGTTGCGACCAGGATGAGGGGGAGTTTCCCAGCCTGAAATGCCAGAGCTTCAATGATGGAAAGGGTGGGCTCATCTGCCCAATGAATATCTTCGATGCGGATCATCGTCGGTTGCTGACGGCAGACCGCCGTTATGATCCGCACAATCGTAGCCTGTGCAGCCTCCAGACGTTCACCCGATGACATGGCATCAAGCTGCGTCCGGTGTGCTTCTCCGGGACTCTCGCCCAGCAGAAGCGTGAGATGAACTTCCTGATCAGCGTCGATGATGCCCTGGTCGATCAACGCGGCTGGGGCGTCGGGTTTTCCAGCACTCAGCAACGCTACCAGCCCTGACGAAAGAGCGGCAATGGCACCGGAATCTCCGCCGCCGCCGAAATCAAGAACCAGTGCGCCCTGACAGTTTATCCCGGCGTTTCGGGCGTGCTCTTCGAAGGCATCAACCAGCCGGGTCTTGCCAATTCCAGGCTCTCCACGCAGGCACAAGGCAGAGCCCTTGGCATCGATCATCACGGTCTCTGCGGAGCGTTCGAATACCGCACATTCCAATTTGCGTCCCACTAGGGGTGTCAGATGGCTTGCTTCGGGGGAACCCAGCCCCTTCACCAACCAGACTGATACATCCTCATCGAACCCCTTGGCCGATACAGAGCCGGCGTCTTCGAGGTTGGCAAACGCGCGGATTTCGCGCGCTACGGTGTCGCTGACAAGGGTCTGGCCCGGATGGGCAGCAGACTCCAGTCGGGATGCCAGGTTCACGGCCTCTCCGACCACGGTGTATTCCCGGTGGTTCGCGCTGCCCGTCGTGCTTGCGACAACTTCACCGCTGGCAATCCCGATATGTGCAGCAAGAGGTTCGCCATCGCCGGTTATGATTCCTTCGACGGCGCCATGAATTTTCAGGGCAGCGCGTACGGCACGAGTTGGGTCATCGGTGTGCGCGATGGGTGCGCCAAAGAGAGCCATCACGTTATCGCCGATGTGCTTGTCGATATGCCCGCCGTGATCACGCACGGCAGCATCCGACACATCAAAGAAGAGGTTGAGGATTCGATGGACGTCTTCGGCATCCAGTGTCCGGGTCAGCCGCGTGAAACCGGCCAGATCGGCAAACAGAATGGTGACCTGGCGACGCTCGCCAAGGGGCCGCCAGGAATCATTCGCTGCTGATGACGCCAGGCGAGCGCCGCACTGTCCGCAAAACAGATTCGCGTCCGGATTGGCATGGCCACAGGCGGAGCAGTGCATGGTAGATCCCAATCAACCAGGGCCAATGTGCCACACTTTGCCGTTTCCCGACACGCTGAGAGCGCCCAAACCCGGTTTGTTGCCGATAGGCGTCTTGGGCGTGTCGTGTGTGTGACATTTCCAAGTCGATACGCGCGGTAGTGAAACAGCCAGTCATTTGTTAGGACTTGTCTTGCCGTAGAGAGGCCATGGGCCACGCGGCATCAGGGAGGGCACCATGAAGAGCCATGCACGTGTAGTTGTCATCGGTGGCGGCGTTGTCGGCGTCGGTACGTTGTATCATCTGGCCAAGAAGGGCTGGTCGGATGTCGTTCTGGTTGAACGCAAGGAACTGACGTCCGGCTCAACCTGGCATGCTGCCGGTCTGCTGCCGCTCTTCAACATGAGTTATTCCGTGGGGCAGGTGCACAAGTACTCCGTGCGTTTCTACCACGAGCTCCAGGAAGAGACGGGCATGGATGTCGGGTTCAAGACCGTCTCCAACATCCGTCTTGCGACCAATCAGGATCGTATGGACGAGTATCATCAATATGCCGGCGTGGCGCAGACCATTGGCGTTGATGTGAATTTTCTGACGCCAGAGCAGGTCAAGGAAGTCTGGCCGCTGGTCAATACCGAAGGCCTGGTCGGTGCGATCCAGCATCCCGAAGATGGCTACATCCAGCCTGCCGACCTGACCCAGGCGCTGGCGACTGGTGCGCGCAACCGTGGTGCAGAGATTTACCGCAACACCTGTGTCACCGCGATCGAGCGTACGTCATCGGGCGAGTGGCTGGTCAAGACCGACAAGGGTGACATCACCTGCGAACACGTCGTGACCGCTTCGGGCAGTTTTGCGCGCGACGTCGGCGCCATGGTCGGCCTCGAAGTCCCCGTAATCCCTGTTGAACACCAGTACATTGTGACCGAACCGCATCCAGAGATTCAGCAGCGCAAGGCCGATGGCCTGCCAGAGATGGGCGTGCTGCGTGAAAGCGATGGCTCCTGGTACATGCGTGAAGAGCGCGGCGGCCTGATCCTTGGCCCGTATGAGAAGGGCGCGCCGGCCTGCTATGTCGATGGCCCTGCCGAAGACACGGAATACGAACTCTTCCAGGAAGATCTCGAGCGCCTGGAGCCCCACATCGAATCCGCAATCAACCGCGTTCCTGCGTTCGGCGAAGTCGGTGTGAAGCAGGTCTATAACGGCGCGATCTGCTACACGCCAGATGGCTCACCGATCATCGGCCCGGCCTGGGACGTTCCCAACTTCTGGCTCAATGAAGGCCACAGCTTTGGCATCACCGCTGCTGGTGGCGCTGGATGGCAGCTCGCCGAATGGATCGTGGACGGCACACCCACCATCGACATGATGGGCGTCGATCCCCGCCGTTTCGGTGATTACGCCACAAAATCCTACCTCGTGAAGAAGAACGAAGAGGCCTATGCCAACGTCTTCACAACCCATTATCCCGATGAGGAACGTGAAGCCGCACGCCCGCTGCGCACCTTCCCCTGTTATGACAGGCTGAAGGCACACGGTGCCGTGTTCGGTTCGGTGTTCGGCTGGGAACGCGCAAACTGGTTTGCCCCCGAAGGCGTGCCCCAGGAAGACGATTGGTCGTTCCGCCGCTCCAAGTGGTTCGAGCATGTCGGCAACGAGGTCCGCAATACCCACGAGAATGTGGGTATTCTCGACATGTCGGCCTTTGCGAAGTGCCGCATTTCCGGTCCCGGTGCCGAGGCTTTCCTCGACGGCCTGATTGCCAACAAGTTGCCCAAGACCATCGGCCGTGTCGGTCTAGTCCATTCCCTGACTGATCTGGGCGGTGTGCATTCCGAATTCACGATCCGTCGTGAAAGTGCTGACAGCTTCTACATCGTCAGCGCCGGCGCGACCCAGCGCCTGGATCACGACTGGATCAAGAAGCACATGCCCACGGACGGTTCGGTGCGTTACGATCACCTGACCAATCAGATGGGTGTGCTGGTGATCGCGGGGCCCAAGTCCCGTGAACTGCTTTCGCGCATCACCCGCGATGACCTCTCCAACGATGCCTTCAAGTGGCTTTCAGGCCGTTGGATCGATGTGGGTCTGGCACCCGCACTGGCCATCCGCATGAACTTTGTGGGCGAGCTTGGCTGGGAACTGCACCATCCCGTGGAATACCAGAACCACATCTTCGATGCGGTCATGGAAGCTGGTGCTGATCTGGGTATCAAGCCCTTCGGTATCCGCGCCATGGACGCCATGCGCCTGGAGAAATCCTACAAGCTTGTGGGTCGCGAAATGTCGATCGAGTATGCCGCTCTTGAAAGCGGGCTCGACCGTTTCGTCCACCTCAACAAGGGTGAGTTCAAGGGTCGCCAGGGTCTGACCGAGTGGCAGCAGCGTGGTTTCGGTAACACCTTCGTCACGATGATCGTGCACGATGTGAAGGACGCCGATGTCCTGGGCAACAATCCGATCTACAGGGATGGTGAATTGGTTGGCCGTGCCACATCCGGCGGTTTTGGTTTCCGCCTCAATGAATCCCTGGCACTTGCCATGGTCAAGCCCGAAGCCTCGGAAGTTGGCACCAAACTCACCATCGAGATCCTGGGTGAAACCTACAACGCCACGGTCTGTGAAGAATCACCGTTCGATCCCAAGAACGAGCGCTTGCGGGCCTGATCAGGAAGCCGGCCTCCGAACCACGTCACGAAAAGATCGTGACCTCGCGAGAAGTTTGGGGGCATGGTCGGTGAACGAACGCGGCGATGTGCATTGGGCTCATCGTGTAAATCTTGGAAAGTTGGTTCATGTCTGCATTTGAGAACGCCACGAAATTCTTTCACGCCTGCGAGTCTCTCGAAGGCTGGGAAGGCTGCAAACAATACGTTGCCGAAGGAGCCGGGTTTGGTGGGCAATGTGAGGCATTGGCCGATATCTCGACCCTCGAGGCCTACACCGAGTGGATGGCGGGCTTGGGCAAGGGGCCATTGGTCGGCTGCAGCTACGTCATCAACGGCTCGGGCTGGGATGAAGAGAATCGTATGGCCGTGTTCTTTGGGACCATCACCGGCAGCCATAACGGCGAGGGCGGCCCTGTACCGCCGACGGGTAAGGAGACCCAGACCGACTACGTCTATGCGTGCAAGATGAACGCGGATGACAAGGTCGAGTTCATGACCAAGGTCTGGAATGTAAGCTGGACCTTGCGTGATCTGGGATGGGCGGCCTGAACCGAACTCTCTGACGATTTTTATTGCAGTGCACCGATGGTGTGATTGTTAAATCATAACAGTCACACCATCGGATGTTCTTTTTGCCTGTACCCCGCAGTGAACCGCTGCCGCACAATGCGGCGCTTGTTCATCATTTTCTCTGCCGCAACGACGGCCCGGCCAGCGCTTGTCAGATCCTCGATGGTCTGAGGCCTGAGCTGGCCGTGGTAATCGCACCCGCAGCGGCAGATTTGATCCCGTCATATTGGCAACGGTGTTATTCTTGAGACATGTCAGCTTCTGATCGCCCCAGATTGATGCTCCGCTTCCCTTTGTTTGCCGCGGTAGTTTTGCTGTGCTGGCTGGGCGTGGGGGCAGATGTGGATGCGCATCCTCATGCATGGGTTGATGTACGCAGTGCCCCGGTCTTCGATGAGGAAGGACATCTGGTCGCCATTGAGCAGGAATGGTTCTTTGACTACTTCTATTCCGCCTTTGTCCGCGAGGAACTCGAAGGCGACGGAGGTGTGACCCAGGAGGGCCTGGATCAGATTGCCGCCGAGAACATGGATGAACTGGAACAGTTTGAGTTCTTCACCGATGTGCGGTCGGGCCCGGACCGTGTCGCTCTTGGAGAACCTCATGACGTGGCAATAGGGTATCAGGGCGAGCGTCTCTGGCTGCGTTTCGTGATCCCGGTTGCTGCACCGCTCAAGGCGGATGACGGTGACATCGCTTATGCGATCTATGACCCGACTTACTATATCGAGATGCTGCATTTCGAGGATGAACCGATCATGCTCCTGGGCGATGTTGCTGCATCGTGTCAGGCAAGACTTGTCCCGCCCAACCCCACCATGGAAGCGGTTGCGCTGGCCGGGTCCATGGCGATGGATGCCCAGGCTGACAACTCACTGGGCGAGCTTTTTTCGGAATGGGTCCATGTCACATGCCCATGATCCCAGCCATGGCCGTGTGCCGTGGCTGGGAATGTCCGTTGCCGGGATTGCGGTGGCACTGGTGCTTGTGTGGCTGACAGCCGCGACCGGAGTGTGGGGTGATGCCATGATCTGGATCCAGGCGATGCAGCGATACTTCTTCGAAAAGCTGGGAAGCGGTGTTGCTGCAGTGCGTGAGCAAGGCAACGTGGCAGCGTTTTCCTTGATCGGCGTGAGCCTCTTTTATGGTTTGTTTCACGCGGCGGGGCCGGGCCACGGTAAAGCCGTTGTGGCGACTTTTCTGCTTACCCAGAAAAATGATCTGCGCCGCGGCCTGGCGCTATCAACCCTGGCTGCGCTGTTTCAGGGAGTAACAGCTGTTGTTGCAGTTGAGGTGACGGTCTGGCTGCTGGATATTCCCCTGCGCGATGCGCGCGGAGCAACTTCTGACCTTGAAGCGGTGAGTTACGCCCTGATCCTGTTGATCGGCCTCTTTCTGGCGTTTACAGCCATCAGGCGCCTGCGGGGGCATGGCCATCATCATCACGGTCCTGATGCGGGGCCAGAAGGTGAGGCGACCTCATAGTGGAAGCTGGTAGCGATAGCATTTTCCATTGGTTTGCGGCCATGCAGCGGAGCAATTCTTGTTTTGCTGCTGGCTCACACTTTCGACATGGCCTGGGTTGGCGTGATCGCTGTCCTTGCCATGTCTGTCGGGACGGCTGGTGCTGTGGGTTTGTTGGCCTTTGTCACCGTTCACCTGCGTTCCCTGGCTCTGCGCTTTGCCGGTACGTCCGGTCACGGCCATCATCATGGTTCGCGCTGGCTGGATTTTGTGGCACTGATCGGTGGTGTCCTGATTACGCTGTTGGGTGCCTCGCTCCTTCAGGTGGCGCTTAAAGCACCGGCTCCGCCGATCTTCTGAAGCGGCCATGACGCAAACAGCGGTAGGCCTGCTGCGCCGAGAAGCGTGACCACGAAGTTGCTTGACGTCTCCTTGTTTTGTGATGTTATATCATAACATTCCAGTTTTCAGGATATGCCGATGGCGTCGCAGCACAATCCAAACCTTTCCAAGAATGCATCGCTCGTGCACGCATTTCTTGCCAGACACGGAAGCCCGGCTTCTGCCTATGAAATTCTTGATGGCTTGCGCGATAAGGGCATCAGCGCGCCACCGACGATATACCGGGCGCTGGATCAGTTGGTCGCGCGAGGGCTGGCGCACCGGGTGGAATCCTTGAATGCCTTTGTAGCCTGCGATCATCCTGCACATGACGACGCCAATGGGTTTGCTATCTGTGAAGATTGCGGTTCGGTTCAGGAGTTCATGGACCCAAAGGTAGTCTCTGCGCTGAACGCGCTGGCCAAGGCGCAGGACTTTGATCTGCGCCATGCGACGATTGAGCTGGCCGGACAATGCGCAGCCTGCCGGGTGGAAGCGTCACATGTCTGAGCGCAGTTATTCGTCCATGTTATCCATGAGCAGTGTGGCGCGCGCCGGGCTTGTTTTGATGCTTCTGGTGCCTCTTTGGGTGGGTGTCTGGTGGGCACTCTCATGAGTGCGGCTCTTGAATTTCGTGATGTGACCCTGGGTTACGAACGTCATCCGGCTGTGCATCACCTCACAGGCTGTGTTTCACCCGGCGAACTGCTAGCGGTGGTTGGTCCAAATGGCGGTGGCAAGTCCACGCTACTCAAGGGCATTATCGGCGCGATCAGGCCGTTTTCAGGAGAAATCTCCCTGGGAGGTATCGAACCCGGCGCGATTGCCTATCTGCCGCAGCAATCCGATATCGACCGTTCCTTCCCGTTGTCGGTGTTTGATCTGGTTGCGATGGGTCATTGGCCGCGGGTTGGCATGTTTGCGCGCCTGTCGCGGGCAAACGGGGAGGCGGTACGTGAGGCTCTTCGCGATGTGGGGCTGGACGGCTTTGCGGAACGCAGTATCGATGCCCTCTCGCGTGGCCAGTTTCAGCGGGTGCTGTTTGCCCGGCTTCTGTTGCAGGACGCGTCGCTCATCCTCCTTGATGAACCCTTCACGGCACTTGATCAGAGAACCGAAGCTGATCTCATTGAGGTAGTGCAGCGCTGGCATGGTCAGGGGCGCACGATTGTGGCTGTGATGCATGATCTCGATCTGGTGCAACGTGTCTTCCCCACGTCGCTTCTGTTGGCGCGTGACCCCGTTGCCTGGGGTGCAAGCAGCGATGTGCTTTGTGCCGCTAACCTTCTGACTGCCAGGACACTGGGCGCAAGCTGGGGTGATGATGCGGCACGGTGTGCCATTCCAGGTGAGGCGGCGGCATGATCTGGGACACGCTGTTTGCGCCGTTTGTTGAGTTCAGTTTTATGCGCCGCGCGCTGATCGGTGCGCTGGCTGTGGGCTGCGCTGCCGCGCCTGTAGGCGTCTTTCTGATGTTGCGCAGAATGAGCCTGACCGGTGACGCCATCGCGCATGGCGTGCTGCCCGGCATTGCGGTTGCCTACCTTCTGGCTGGCCTTTCGATCTATGCCATGACACTGGGCGGTCTGATTGCAGGGCTCCTGATTGCAGGTCTTGCAGGCCTTGTTTCGCGCGTCACCGTGCAGCGTGAGGATGCCAGCCTTGCCTCGTTCCACCTTGTTTCGCTGGCTCTTGGCGTTCTGATTGTTTCGCTTTCGGGTAGTAGCGTGGATCTTATCCATGTGTTGTTCGGCAGTGTTCTGGCCCTGGATGATGGCGCCGTGTTGATGCTTGCTGGCGCTGCAACGATTACTCTCATCGTTCTGGCTGTGATCTATCGCGCGCTGGTTCTTGAATGTGTCGACCCGACGTTTCTGAGATCGATGGGCGGTCGGACGGGCATGGTGGTGCATCACGTCTTTCTGGCTCTGGTGGTGCTCAGTCTTGTGGCCGGGTTCCATGCCATGGGCACCCTGATGGCGGTTGGCATCATGATTCTGCCAGCCACGGCTGCACGGTTCTGGGCGCGTGGGGTGGATCGCATGATCTGTGTTTCGGTTGCGATTGCGGTTCTCTCGATCCTGGCTGGCCTGATTGTCTCCTTTCATGTCGATGTTCCGTCGGGCCCCGCCATCATCCTGGCAACCGGGGTGATCTATCTCATGTCCATGGCGTTTGGACCTATCGGCAGCCTTCGTTCACTTAAAGCACCGGCCTGGCATTACAGGTCCTAGTTATGGAGAGTTCATATGTCGTTGCGTTTGGTACGCAGAAGTCTTGTCGGCGGAATCGCCGCGATGGCTCTCACGGCGCTGGTACCTGCATCATGGGCTAAGGAGCCCCTGGAAGTTGTAGCAACCTTCAGCATTCTGGGTGACTTGGCCCAGGAGATCGGCGGGGAGCGGATCAATCTGGTGACCTTGGTTGGCCCCAACGAAGATGCCCACGTGCTTTCGCCTGAACCTTCCCATGCACGTGCCCTGGCACAGGCTGACCTTGTTCTGGTGAACGGGCTGGGCTTTGAGGGATGGATCGACAGGCTGATTCTGGCTTCGGGATATGACGGTCCGGTTGTTGTTGCTTCTGATGGCGTTGTGCCGCTCTCGTCGAGCGATGCGCATGCTGACGAAGACCATGATGATGAGAACCATGCGGCCGGAGATGACCACGACGATCACAACGACGCCCATGATCACGATGCGCATGATCATGGCGACGTTGATCCGCATGCCTGGCAGGATGTCGCCAATGCCCGGATTTACATCGACAATATCGAAACGGCACTGATCGAGGCCGACCCCGCAGGACGCGAACTCTATCAGGCCAATGCGACGCGCTACCTTGCAGAGCTCAATGCGCTGGAAGCCGAAATTCAGACCGCGCTTGATGCGGTACCACTATCGCGTAGAACCGTGGTGACGAGCCATGAAGCCTTTGGCTATCTGGGACATGCTTATGGCATTACGTTTCTGGCGCCTGCGGGCGTTTCGACAGACGGCGAGCCCTCGGCTTCTGACATGGCCGTTCTGATCCGGCAGATCAGAGACGAGGGTGTGACCGCGGTCTTTCTTGAGAACGCCGCTGATAACAGGCTTGTCGAGCAGATTGTCGCCGAAACCGATGCACGGGTGGGGGGTACGCTCTATTCCGATGCGTTATCGGGCGCCGACGGTCCGGCATCCAGCTATCTCGACATGATGCGCCATAACGCGCTTAGCCTTACCGGCACGATGCAGGCTTTCTGACTAACTCCTGATCAGATGCCTGCGTACCAATCGTAGTCGCCGGCATCTTCCCAAAAACCGCCTTTGCCTTCGCCGATGCCATCCAGGCTGTCGACCACTTCGATGCGCATGATGAACTTTGCCTGTTTGTAGCCAAGCTGGCGTTCGACGCGAAGCCGCAACGGGGCACCATGACCCATCGGCAGCACACCACCGTTCATGCCATAGGCAAGGATCGTCTGGGGGTGGAAGGCCTCTTCGAGGTCGATGCTCTCGTAGTAGGGCGTGCCATTGAAGTCATCGGCGCAGTGGAAGACCACGAACTTCGCCTGCGGTGAAACACCGGCCATGTTCAGTAGCGAAGAGAGCTGCACGCCGGTCCACTTGCCGATCGCACTCCAGCCCTCGACGCAATCGTGGCGCGTGATCTGCGTGCGTGACGGCATGGCCTGAATGTCGGCCAGAGAAAGGGCCTGTGGCGTGTCGACAAGCCCGTCGATGGCGAGCTGATAATCGACAAAGTTGTTGGCCACGAGTTGCTGCCAGGCGCTGCTGCTGGCAGCAATGTTGCCGTTCATACGGAAGTAAGGCGACATCTCGGCTTCGGTGTATTCACGCGCCAGGGAATCGCCTGCCACGAAAGTCTGCACGCGGTAGTTCAGCCATTCGCCCAATCCAAGGAATTTGCGTATGGAGAAGTCACCGGCAAACGGATTGCAGCCGGCCAGAAGTGCGGTTGATCCGATCACACCGCCGGTCAGGACATTTCTGCGGGTCAGCTTTTTCTTTTCCATCATTTTTTCTCCTGCGGCAGCCGGTAGCGACCGGTAATCATCGATCGAATCTCGTTGATGGGACCAGCCAGGACCACCATGGCCAGATGCACCAGAACAAACAGCACCAGCAGGGTGGCCGTGATGAAGTGAATGGAGCGTGCCGATTGACGCCCGCCAAACAGGTCAAGCAGCCAGGGCCAGGCCGCAGACATCATGGGTGACATGGTCAGGCCGGTCAGAATCATGACTGGTAACAGCAGGCATAGAACGCCCAGATAGCTCATCTTCTGCAGGATGTTGTAATCACGCGCAGCTTCGCCCTTGGGGAACCGGAAGGTGGCGTGGTGCAGGATGGAAACAAACAGATTGCGCGGTTTCAATTCTTTGGGTTTGGGGGCCAGATCACGCCGCAAATGGCCATTGAACAGACTCCAAAGC